>Ga0209367_1000865_pt1 | contig 34240 bp, 21 predicted proteins | sample WorMetLIZISLAND2_FD_187412 | JGI IMG/M metagenome (GOLD analysis project Ga0209367, IMG submission 187412) | Marine gutless worms symbiont microbial communities from Max Planck institute for Marine Microbiology, Germany - Olavius geniculatus... ... | reverse complement strand
TGGACATCTTGGTAAACCTGAAGCAAAGTGACAATATCCATCTTGTTAAAGTAGATGAACGAGGTCAGTGTTGAGAGAAGGTTGTCCTCGAAGATTGACGGCGTTGGCAGAATAACATCGTGAATATACTGCACTCGATATGTCTGCTGAATCTTATCAACTAGCTGTGTATTCTTCAGTGGAATTACCTACGACAGTTTACCACCATTCTTCATTAGAACTACGTAACAGCAAAATTTCAATGCAGACAGATAAATTATACTTTCCCGAAGAAAATGCAGCATGTTTTCTATCAGGTCTCTTGACAGTTCCTCTGCACAGAATCATTTTTCTTTTCTCAAGTCAATAAAGCAAGTCAAAAAAACCTAATCCCTTCACATGGACAATGCAGCAAAATTTGTATTCTTCTCAAAGATTTTCCTAAGATGCAGAATCTTCATAAATTTGCAGCTAAGTCTGAAACCAAACTTCTGAAAGATTGTGAGGCAGCTGTGAGCAAAAAGTTAGACTTGTTAAAAACTTGTTTCCAAACTGTTGGCAATCAAGTTGAAATGTAGTTTCAAATGAGACAGAAGTTATGTAATTCATACATCGTATGAATCCTAACCACATTAGCTTTACAGTAACACTACAGTCAGATTTGCCTTCATGTTTCACATTCATATTTCCATTACTTGGCAAAGCTCAAATTCCGTTATGCCGACTTTCACCAAAACTTCCCTGTGGGGAAAGTCACGGACACAAAACATCTTGATATATCGAGATGTTTGCGACAAAGTTTGTGACAAGTCCGTGAATAAACCCGTTTGTGTCGCTCTAATGGAATTTAGTCCATTTAATGCATGGGGAAAGTCGGCAACATGATTTGTGTCGTGGACTTTCATGATATGTGTCCGCGACAAAGTCGTGGACTTTGTCACAAAGTCGGTGTAATGGAATTTGGGCTTAGCTGAACTCACAGAAAATATTACCTGTCGCAGCTTGCTGCCGGTAGTCAGAAACTCTCGATGTAAAACTGGCTCAGAAAGCATTGGATCATATTCCAGGACTCCGACCACATCCATTATGATATCCGTAGAAAACAACGTCTCCAGCAGGGTGGTCTTGTTGAGCATGAATATAGATTTGAAGATAGCATAGAGCTGGTGGAGCCCGTCGACGTCGTCGAGATCCTCACAGCAGTGAAACAGATCGATCAGCTGACGGATATAGTTGTCACGCACTATGTTTAAACAATCCATCTAAAAGTTAATAAGGTACATAAACTGATCGATATACAACCTTAATTTTTTTTATTATTACTGCCATTTCAATGACTGCTGCTAACTTCTTTGAAATGACTGTCCGCCAGGTGTTGCTGCAGCTGCAGCAAACAGTAAGTGACTTACTAAATTATTGTTTCAACCTATAAATCTACTGAAAAACAAGCCATACAAGTTTCTGACGGACAATGCAGCAAAATTTGTATTCTTTTCAGAGTTTTTCCTAAGATGCAGAATCTTCATAAATTTGCAGCCAGGTCTGAAACCAGACTTCTGAAAGATTGTGAGGCGACTGTGAGCAAAAAAGTTAGACTTGTTGAAAACTTGTTTCCAAACTGTTGGCAATCAAGTTAAACTGTAGTTTGAAAACGAGTTTCAAATGAGAGAAGTTATGTAATTCATACATCCTATGTATCCTAACCACACTAGGTTTACAGTAACACTACACTAAACGAGAAGAACTTTACTAAAGAGCAGTGAATAAAAGCAGATGTGAAATAATGAATCTGAGACAAAAGGTCCAATGGATACACTGAGGAACAGACGGAAGAAATGGTTGGAACATGTGTTGCATCATGGTTCTTTGGTGAGAACAGTATTAGAAGGTCGACTGCCAGGGAAGAAGGGAAGAGGGAGACCAACAGAAATGCTACTGAGCTGGCTACTAGAGACAAGTGACGAGGACATGGATTATTCACAACTCAAGGAACTGGCACAGGAGAGGGCAAGATAGTCGATGAGAACAAAAAACCTGCTAATAAAAGACAGAATACAACAGATAAACAGACAGCCCCACGGCAGAGAACAACTCACTGAATAAACAAACTGAGGTAAATAATAAAGACAGAAAAAAAACAATTCCTATATCATCATCATTGTAAAAGTTATAGCATGCTGGCATTTGAATAAATCAGGATGGTGTTGCATTACAATATCCGTGAACAAATGGATAAAACCTATGAATTGAAAGCAGCGTTAAAATAGTGCATTTTTGGCTGGCTATTTGCTGCAAGGACGGGAGAGAGAAAACAGCAACTCATACGAATCAACCAACTGAAACCAATACAAGTCCCAAACCCATCAATTCAGGCCTTTTTATAAAAAACCTACAATAAACTAAAAAAAACAGTTGTATAAAACCCACCAAGTTGAGCTTCTTTTTTACAAAAATACGGGTGTTTTACAACTCCGCAACAAACCAAGGGCAATCTTAAACAGCTGCGTTGACACAGCCAATAACAGATCAACAGCTCTTACTGTAACCCAAGAAGCCCCCAAAAACGCGAAAGCTGAAAAACCCAATGGGTTGGACATTTTACTAATAAAAGCCCTGAATTTTTTGCAACCTAGCAAGCAACAAACCTATGGCGGTAGCCAGTCGGTCGCAGCGAATCGGTGCAGACGACAGCATGGTTGTAAACAACTGCGTAATCTCCGGTAGTCGCGAAAGCTCACATGCAGGCAGCGTGAGTGCATGGGATACATTGGTCATGGTGGTGGATGAGACCAGGTCACCGTCAGCATCCGCATCAGCTGCTGCTGCAGAGTATGGGTCGTCTTCCTCGTCCTCATCTGCAATTTCCTGCGTCACGTCCAACGACGGGTCTTTGCCTTGCACCTGGCACGGCCCCAACCGGTCTAATAACACCTCTTAAAACAGTTCTAATACACTGGGCGTCTTCACTCTTTGACTTAAGACTTTCGCTGAGCCTTTTCGCTGAGCCAAAGCTAAAGCTGAACGCTAAAGTCTGTACTTAGACCACAGTTTGACTAAACGATTAAAAATGGCGGAAACCAGTATACCTAACAGAAATTAAATCAACCAGTTACGCTTGTACTTGCTTATTTAATTGCGCCGCACACGCAAATGACGTAACATTTTACATCATTGTTTAGCCATTACGGCATTTATTCTTGGTACCAGACTGCTTTAATTTAATAAACTATTCGTACACATAGGACTGTCTAGTCGCCATGTTTCGCTCAGCGAAATCTCTTCACTTTTTGACTTAAGTAGGTACTTAGACCAAAGTTTAGAGTTTAGACTCAGCGAAAGTCTAAGTCAAAAAGTGAAGTCGCCCACTATATAGTTAATACTATATAGTTAATACACTGTGTCCAAAATTACAGCTAAGTTAGTGTAAGATCGTTGGTACCTGACAGATTTTTTTACAGAATTTGAAACATTCATGGAGACAATTATTCTGAACTAGTTTCAGAAGTTTGCACTCAAAGTGGCTACCTTTTGGCCTCGAATACCCTCGATGCAAGCTCCTAGTCTTGTCGAGTATGCCGCTGCATGATCGCCCAGTCAAAAACAACGTATTAAACGTAACCCTAATGTAAACAAACTCTGATGTCATAATGAAGTTTCACTGAGCACAAACGGCAAGGTTCGAATGCTGTAATAAATATGATGGTAAGTAATGCTGAGAGAGCGCAGTGTACGATATTTCATTGAAATCCACAAACTACAAACCGAATTAAATGTGTTTGAAGCAAACGGTGTCTAATTTTGAGACAAGGTGTATATCACTAGTTGCACTTGATAAGCTGCATGGTTTCTGCAACCATTTTTTTGCCATCTTCCTAATGATTTCCATTTGCCACTAGATACTGCCAGTTGAAATAGCAATTGTCAAAGATAAACGAAAAATGTACTACCCGGTAGTAGGACTTGTCATCTCAATTCATCAATGTGTCCCGATCCTTTATTTTTTGTGCATTGCTGATATGATTTACCAACTAATTTTTGGGGGGCTCTTTACTGACCTGATTCAAAGCCAGTGCACAGTTTAGGCTTAATAATATGGATAAACTAGATGGCCGTTACAACTCCGTCGACTACAACGCCTATACCAACATGCAACAAGCAGCTAAAATTCGAAATATCGTGCATTTTTGGGGCACATTTGACCCCACCGTGACCTTGACCCTTGAAACCCAAAATTTCATGCGTTCATCCCTTGCCCAATGTCCATCAGTGACGAAAGTTTGGTCAAATTCCGTCAACAAATACTCAAGATATCGCTAACAATGTTTGTTTTGGACTCACTCGTGCATGAACAAATGCACACAAAGATGCACGAAAACTCTGGAAACATAATGCCTCCAGCCACTACCTCGGCGGAAGCATAAAAAAATTGTGATTTTATGAACTTATATACTAACTTAGCGATCACAGATTCGGATTCAATCAATTCCGCTAGAATTTTCAGCGTTACATTGGGTTATTTAAACCGAACAAATAAACTGCTGCCGACTATTGCCATCTTTTTCGCAAAACAAAAAGTCTGAATCAGAAAGTTTCGTCACAGTATACCTGGCAGATTTTCTCCCAAATCTCATCACAACCAGCTCTGTCCTGAAAACTCAGCGCAAAGTCCTTGTCCTCACCCTCCGACCAGACAATTAACGTTTCCTAGACACAAAGACAGACAGACATAGATTTGGCGCGATTTAGGACAACTTTCGACTTTGACCGCAAATATCTCTAGAACAGATTATGATATCGACAAGCGGTAAACTGCGTTTTCACCCACAATCTATTCCAATTTACCAACAAATCATTTTGGTTTTCATTCATGTAATACAAGGACGTCCCAGTGGTCTCGTCCAGTTTCCTGCGGGGGAAGCTGTTAAAATCTGTTTTGCATCTGTTTCATCAGGCATTCGTGCAATGTGTCCGAACAGGGACAGGCGCCTTGACTGGACTATGGCTGAAAGATGGGGTTGCTGGGTTAACCTTCAGACTTTGCACAGACACAAAGCTAATGATGTTCAGATCAAATTATTAATGTTACAAAGAAACTAATGGCAAATCTTTGAAATGTGAGGTGAATCCTAGTTCACCTTTCCAACGATCCCGCATTAACTTTCAGTGACTGCGAGTTACCAAGCTCACCTGGGGGTTAGGGGTTTCCGAAATACTGTTTTTCTTCTTAACCTAGGCATAAATTGAAATATGCAGATTACCTCTTGGCTACCGCTCATTTCAACAAGAAATTTGAGCTAATGCTCATGAGACGCGAAAGCCTATAGCAGTTACGGTTCAGTAGTTTAGCTGAAAATTGGGGTGTTTGCGCTACGTTAAAATATACAAATACCAAATTCTCTATCTGGATCACATAACGATAGTTCCATGGCGCCACCTTGTGAATGATATAAACTTGTGTCGCAGCCCAAAATCGCCAAAAAATCCATAAAACCCCCCTATTTTGGCGTTCACGGTCATTCAAGGTTATTGAATTCGGCGCCAATCGAGAGCCAGTGTATGACTTCCTATTAGTGATTAATAGTAATCCAGGCCATATCTCGCACCACTACTGAGATACAGCGACTTATTGCCCAAAAATCGCGAATTTCGCCCACCCCCTCTAATTTAGTGCCCTCGTTCAGGGTGGCCCCTTCGAATTTATGGAAAAGCTTTAAGGTTCCTGCAACTTGAGTCCTCCAGGCAGCCAACGGTGAAGATTTGGTGATTCTAGCTTGCACAGCTTTTGACTGATCCACCCATGTGACAGACGGATGTACAGAATTGCAGTGTCTAAGACGCGCTGAAAGCAGTAGCTGCTTTTGCGCGTAAAAACTGGGCATAAAACGTGGGAAAATGAATACAAGCAAGATTCCTGACAACCAAAACAGAAAACACAAATGTACAGATGAAAAGACAAATCTGATAACCAATAAGCTTCAATTGCAGTTTTGGATTTTACTCAACTAGTGCTAATACGTCATTACATTGATTAATTCAGTGCACAATAATAATCATTTCTGTAACTAAACACTATTTGGCAGAGAAAATGCACAACCTGCTGCTTCTGATAAGCTGTATCAAGTAACACCTTTGAGTCAAGCAGCGTAGACCCTAAAAATAAAATACATAGGTTAATATATTTCTATTGGTTTATCCCATAAACATTGAACTGTACAGTGTACATGTAGCACAATGTAAAATAATACACTTGCAGTTTTACATCATTCACATTTTAAAAATTGTTGATAATGCATCATACAATTTTGGGACAACTTAGGCATGCCTTAGCATGCAGAAAGTTGGTTCAAACTAGGCCCAGAAATACAGCAATATACAGCCATTAAACGTTTAAAGGATATATACATTTGGGCAACTATGAGCAAATAAACAAGGAAGTAGATTACCCAAGCCCTTGAATCTACAGCTGCAAGGTGATTATTACCGAAACTAAATATTTATTATTAACATCATACACAAGGTACAAACAAACAAGCAAAACAAAAATAATAAAAAAAACAGTTTGGCAACAAGTGAAGAAAAAAATATTCGACGAAAGATGACAATGGCTGACAAAAAATCAAAAAATTCATAAACAAAAGGCACATCATAATACTTCAAATACAAGCCATCTTCCAAATAAATGCCAGGTGCCAGGACCAAGAGTCAAGGCAACTTGTACTAATAAAGGCCAGGACTTCTATTAAAGTTTTATGGTAATCTGACTGATTTATACAGTTTACCAGTTACAGTTTCAAGCTACATGTTTACCCAAGAAATAGCCCATACCATCAATCTCAGACCTAACAATGAGTGAAGTTAATATAATGATGACTCTAATAACGAAGTTTGAAAATGAGTCATAATGTGATCAATTTATACACCCTCTTAGTTACTATTTCAAGCTACATGTTTATCTAAAAAAATATCCTGTACTATCAATCTAACATCTGACAATTGAGTGACGAAAGCATAATGATGATCATAAGGTTTGCAAATAATCTGATCGATTTAGCACGTTATTTGTTACCGTTTCAAGCTACATGCTTACGGAAAAACAGCCCATACCATCAATCTCAGATCTGACGATGAGCGACGTGAGCTTGCTGGCGTTAACGTAGCTGTAGGTGACGTGTCCGGTGCCCTGATCTTCCCAGACCCGGTCATCACTCAGAGTGTACAGCTTGACACGCCTACGACTCAGCTCCATCAGACCACCCTCATCAGCCCCGTTCATAGTCATCTACTGTGTCACCGCACAGCCATCACAAACAATGGTATGACTAAATAGTGTAGGCCCACCATTATGAGGAACTGCCATTCCAAAGTTTTGCCATTCTGAAAGGTCACCATGGTTATTGGTTAAGAATAGGTTAAGGTTAGGAATAGCGTCAGTGATCAGTGCCCTGATCTTCCCAGACCCGGTCATCACTCAGAGTGTACAGCTTGACACGCCTACGACTCAGCTCCATCAGACCACCTTCATCAGCCCCGTCCATAGTCATCTACTGTGTCACCGCACAGCCATCACAAACAATGGTATGACTAAATAGTGTAGGCCTGCCATTATGAGGGGCTGCCATTCCAAAGTTTTGCCATTCTGAAAGGTCACCATGGTTATTGGTTAAGAATAGGTTAAGGTTAGGAATAGCGTCAGTGACCATTACAGCTAGTTCAGTGTTTAATAAGTTCTGTTTCGTGGTCATCTAAAAGCGGTTTTTGTGGGGCTGTCGAAATGGCAGCCCCTCGGAATGGCGGACCTAAATCATCAGCTCCACCATGCAGTTCTCACCCCCCCTCTTTGTAGTCATCTACTGCACACTGCAATCTGCACGAGCAATGTGGTATTACTAACTACTGCATCGACCCGCAGCAATCACATCGGACCCCTAGCAATGAGTCAGCACCACCATGCCACAGTCCTCAGCCCCTGTCACAGTCATCCACTGCATCATTCCAATGGGTGGCAGTAAATAACGAAATCAACATGGTTGCTTGTGGCAGTTTTTGGTAAACCCAAATACTGAAAACTACCGAAAAATACCGAAAACTATATCCCTATCCACAACCCTAACCAAAACTGTAAAATTTTTGGGTTGTTTATGTTGCTTTCAATATTTACTTTACTCCATCACTGCAAAGAACACGATCAAACTGGTATGACTAATTACTGCATCGAAGCACATCAATGACATCAGACCTCTATCGCATGTTAGGGTTACACGAACCATTACAGGTACAATGCCGTCCGTTGCATAAATGGTTGCATCCCAATGTTTTGTGCACTGTTGACATAACTTCTTATCTGCTGAGGTTATCACTACTTTTGAAGTGTAATCTAATCATCAACGTAACACCATGCACTGTGATATATCCGAAAGTATCTGCACTGTATTTGGAAGATGAAGATGCTATCTTAGATGCCTTCACTGATATTGGAAAAGTTTGTGTTTCCTGACTAGAACAGTGTGGTGTTACTGACAGTCCACAATCTGCTGCAAATCAACCGCCACTCTCAGCCATCGTTAGCGAGCAGTCTAGAATCGTTTTGAACCAGTGGGTACAAAATTATGGCTTTTTCGCCCCTTTGCCGGTTCGCCCCCCTGACTTATTCGCCCCCTGGCTCTTTTACACCCTGGCTTGTTCGCCCCCTGGCTGATTTGCCCCGTCACCTTAGATGATTCGGCCATGTTGAATAAAGGTAATTTGACGTCGAGGTTTATACATAATATTTGTCTTTAGGCCTACCCAGTTTATGTACGACATGATGAGAAAAACGATTGTGTGAATATTTAATGCTTTGTTCAATATTATGAAATATAATCATTAGGCCTATCCATGTATTTTATTATACAGAGAGTCAGAGACACTTCTTGCTTCTGTAGTATGCTTTCTCGTGTTAGAATGTATGCACTGATGTCTGACACTGTCTATAGATCTAAGCGTTTGTCAAGCGGTTATTAGACCTAGACCCAAGTATACCTGTAAGAATTCATTTCAAAGGAAGACCTGTCACTGACACATAGAGCGCGTAGAATACCGACAAGTTGACTTCAAACACAAGCGGTCTTTTACACCTTTTAAAGTTATTCACACACTGAAGCGTCCACAGCAAACCGAAATGTAATAATTATCGTCTGCCAGTTTTTTGTCACATATAATGTTATTGGAGTAACTATTATCAGTGGCGTGACGATACACTTACATGTTGCTTTTTTTCTGTAAACCGAAACACAAGCTTCAATAACGAATCACTGGTATATTCAACGAGAGATGGGGGCAATCGTCCAAAGTGAGGGGGCGAATCAGCCAGGGGGCGAACAAGCCAGAGGGTGAACAAGCCAGGGTGTGAATCAGCCAATGAGGGAAAAAGCCAAGGGGCGAATAAGCCAGAGGGCAAATGAGCCAGGGGCGAAAAGGGAAAGGAGCGAAAAAGCCAGACACCTGTGTACGCGCCGTTGACGTATTATCTTATCACAAACTACCCACCGATTGTAAATCAACTTTATAAAATACTGATATTATTTCCCACAAAGATGTACAATAAAGTGGGCAAAAATCAAGAGTAAAACTGGTAAAATTTTTACTTTTTTAACGATCACACAAACAATAACAAACATTATATCACAAAGAATATGAATTATGTCAACTGATAGCTTTTAAAACATTGGTGATGTGCATCGGCAATATTTTCGCAAGGCCAAAAATCAAAAATCTCATTACCCCCCCCCAATATCGCGGTAAATTAACTAGAGGGAAATAAATAACTAGGGGGAAATAAATAACTAGGGGAATATTATGCCTGCATCCGTTGTTCTACATATTTAGATATTCCCCCTATTTATTTATTACGATGTCCCCCCTAGTTATTTATTCCCTTTAGTTATTTCAAACCTCCCTGGCCCTCGTGAGGCACCGTAATTTACGCGCGGTAATGCAGGTTTTTTCACCCTACGGTAGACCTCACCAAGCGCCATGCCGCGCCGCATCGCGATCCCACCTTACGCTTTGCTTGTTTACTACGTGGTCGGCCTAGCCAAAGGCCACGCAACCCCTCATCGCGATCACGATTTCAGCTTCCGACCCCATATTTTTGGGGGATTGGCGTTAAAGCCCTCCTTTTTGACTCCGAACACGCTGAGTGTCGAGTCGATTTTGGTCAACATGTTTAAGAACATGCCGGATGATCACTGGAGTCTGGACGCTGTGGGCACTAAAAGCTGACGCTTCACCAGCCCATCTACCTACAAGTAACAAGTAAGTAACATTAACCCATCTTTTGCAGTTTTTAAAGTACTATGTACAGTCATTTATAAAACGAAACTTTGCGATTCAAATTGCTGCCAAACCGCTGCAGAATGCAGATAGAAACATGGTTGCTATTTACAGTTTATAGCAAGTTGCGGTCGTCATATTTAACAATGCCATTGCCGATTCCTATAATTTACCGTTTCGCCACAATACATTTTGTCAGTCGTGACATACAGATAGACAGACAACGGATGACGCATCGTTCCAAGAACTCGACTCAACGATCGGCCAAAAATCCGATATTGTAACATCACTATTTTCTATGTCACGATCTATGATCGCTATTCTATGGTTGTTTTTTATTTGATTGTGTTGTAATTTTAATTTTTAAAAGCCGTAAACAAAAGAAAATAATGTTGTCAGCTGAGCGCATTTGCGCAGCATTGTTGCTTTGTGGCTACTGTGCATTTTCGATGTCTGCGAACTGTCCTGATTTTAGTGACATCGACTTTTGCGACAACGACCGCGACCGTCTGCAAGTGTCGTTTGGCGAATGCGACTCTTTTGTCACCCCGCATAATTCCAGACGCGAGCCTGTTGTCAAGTATGATAATGCCAACGCGGTACGTATCGTTGTATTTTGTTGAAATATGTAGAGATTTATTAATGAGCTATTTGCTGTTTCACATCGACTGGAAACATATGGTTCAGTGACAACCATTGCTTATGACGTCATCAGGCAAGTAAGTTGTTTCTGAATTTGGACATGACAGTGACTAAGCTGACAGCGTCCTTAACTCATAATCCCAATTGTAACTTTAGGTTTTTTCCATAAATCTTTTTAGTATAAACAGTCTTTCAGCCAACTAAAGTTTTGAGGACCCCAGTGACTAAGCCACTTTGCTTCAATTGCTTGTTATAATTTGTAAAATTAATGTGCTAATGCTACGTACAATGATCAGTTGTTATCATGTTTCAAGTAACATACCGTGAATGTATACATGTATTTGCTGCTGGCAGGATAAAAAATACGTTCTGGTGATGGTTGATCCTGATGCGCCAAGTCGTAGAATGCAGACCTATAAGTGGTGGAGACATTGGCTGTTAACTGATATCCCCGTAAGTGTGCTCTGTGTTCGTTTGGCACACTCTTACTTATTGCAATGTTTCTAAATATGTTGGTACTTGTTCATTTGTCTCACGCATGCACATTATACGTGATATTTTTTATATATTTATTATTTTTGATAGTTTCCATTGTCTGTCATCATTTTAAAGTCTTTTTTTGCAGTTGAACATTGTGTTGTGCATACAAACTTACAACGCTGTGGACAGATGATTGTGGAATGGTGTTTGTGTGTAGGGTTGGTCACTGCTGTCGCAGAATTCACAGAGGCTTACTGGTAACAGTGTCACAGGTATGCTGATAATGTATTCCTTTTTGTAGTTTTTTTTGTGCACAACAGCAGGTACTGCTGTAGCACCTTTTAGCCATCGCAATTCTGTCCGTCCATCTGTCCTTCTGTCACACGGGCGATTCAGTCAAAATTGGTGCAAGCGAGGATCACCAAATTTCCACCATCGGCTGCCTGGAAGACTCTAGTTTCAGGAACTGTAAAGCTTTTCCATGAATTTGAAGGGTGTCACCCTGAACAGAAGCACTAAATGAGAGGGGGGAGGCAAAATTTGCAAGATCCAGGCGATACGACCTTAGCAGAGCGATAGGTGGCGACCTCTGGTGAGTACAAGTAAATAAAACACTATAGCCACGGGTTGTCTGGCACCTGGCAGCCTCTGGTGACTGACTTAGACTTTGTTTTACTGACCTTTCAAACATGCACCGCGGCTGTTGCGCGTTCACGTTTGCGTTAACAGATTACTTGTTTATTTTTGATGTGGTGCTAAAATAAATATTAGTTTTCAGGTCAAGTGGTAATAAACCAGAGCTGCCAGTTTATGTGAATCTATGGTGCAAGCTGATTTGTTTGGTCCAAGGTTATCTTGTACTCTATCGAGCATGGTATTCTATTTTAACCTTTTCTCGTACTTAACAGCTACTGTGATTCATTGTCTTTCTTTATTTATTTGTTCTTATGTTTTGTTAATACGTTTTTATTAGAGCTGTTGAAGCGTTGATTTTTTAAATGCATTAACGCACTGCGTTAATTTTTTAACACATTAATTAGTGCGTTATTAACACATCCAGTCCCATCGACAGGGAGAGTAGGGGGTAAGTTACCCCAGGCCCTGCGACCTTTGGGGGCCCTGCCTGTAGAATATAGAAAGTTAGAAACACATTTTAAATGTATAATCAACAATAACTGCTGTCATAACTAGCATAGAAATATATTAGCCAGTCGTCGAAATAATTATTTATTTACAGTAGTGATGGAATGGCAACTACAGTCTAGTTACTTGAATTCATTTGATTGTCAAATAACCACAGTTTTACGGAATATTGTAATTATTGCTTCACAGAATTTAGTAAATTAACATAAATTTACGTATGTGCGTTAATTTTTTTAACGCGTGTTTATTTATTAATGCGTTAATTAATGCATTAATTTGACAGCTCTAGTTTTTATCCATCTATTGTGATTATGTTTTTTCGCAACTTGTGGTTTTACTTGTGGTCTTTGTACTTAGGCTATGTTAAAAATCCCCTGATGTAATGTAAATGTTGTGTACTGTTTTTATAATGAAGGTTGTGTAAATTGTGGTGGGATATGATCTGTTCTCTTCGGTACAGATTACATGGGACCATCACCGCCGGAGCATACGGGCAACCACCGCTACCAGTTGATGTTGTTTGAGCAACATGAATCAGATGTTGAACCAGTCCTGGATGACGGAGTCCGTAGATCGTGGAATCTGAATGAGTTTGTCCGTACTAACAATCTCTGCCGACGCCTCGTCGCCACGTTCGAATTTTTCTCGGCCAACGAGATCAACTGAGTCGTTGAATGGAAAACTACCAGAAATTAAATTGGATTCGTTGCAGTTTTCGTCGACCAGTGATATTACAAAGTTGTGTAAATGCCCCAAATTGCAACGTATTATTGGCTAAGTTGTTGATGTTTCATGGCAGCCAGTGTTGCCATTCTTGGGACAGTAATTTCCATTTAGCACTCAGTTTTAGAGTATTGGAATAGCAAACAGGAACAATTTGTCTAATATAGGTTATAATTGCTCGAATGAAACTAGTAAAGCAGTCAAAGCCTGCAGGTACCTTTGCCAAGCATATTGATTCGACACAGCTTGTCTGACAAAAACAAACAAGCGGAAGTTTTGAGTGTGTTTCAAACTATAGTTGCATTTTCTACATTGACCTAGTTCGATGTGACCTAAAAAACCTTGATTCAACGCCATGTTATTCGCTAGGTGTCAGCACCATATTCGCTTTGCCAGCGGTTTCACTTGTGCCCCCTTTAATGCAATGGTACAATTTCAAAGTGATCCAGAATCCAGGATTCCTGCCGGTTTACGCCCAAAATTGAATCATTTGCGGTTTATGCCATGCCCGACATACCCTCAAAATTTCAGAAAGATCCATCTATAACTTTTTGAGTTATCTTGCTAACACACAGACAAACAGACAAACAAAGTCCGACAAAAACATAACCTCCTTGCCGGAGGTAATTATAAATCTTTTGTTTCAGACACTGAAATTGCTGCTTTGATTTGCCTTAGTTTCTTGTTTACATAAGATACCCTTAGTAGTGCGATAAGCTAATGTATGTAAGTTTGTTATGTTACAATCTTTAATAGTTAAATCATTGATGTATTGACATATCTGGTTCAGTTTGTTGTTGAGCGACTGTTCAGAATTTGTAAACCACAGGTTTAATTAAGTGTAACAGATAGAGAAATGGTTACTATATAGATGTCACGTACCTACCAAATCATTAATGGGCCCTTTCAAATGGTACATATCTTTTTTTCTAACTTTTTATGACTTTTTTCCTTAAAAAAAATAAGATGTAGGCCATAGTGATATTTGGTGCCAAATTACTCGTCGACTCTTGCTACAGTCAGTTTTATCTCAGTGCTTGATACCCAGCGTACTACGTTGTGCTGTGTTGAGTCCGTTGTCCATCCAGCCAAATGTTGTATGATTATCATCTGTTGTTTTCGGTTGTATTGATCGGTTAGTCTCTTATAATGTTATTGTAGTGCCAGTTTTATCTACTTTGCTCTTTGCTTTTGGATATTGCACCCTAGATAATTGATTTTCAAGTAACAGTCGAAAATGTTGGGGATGTTTTTTTTTGAGACACAGTGTATGCTTTTGGATATTGCACACTAGATATGTAAGGTCCATATAGACTGACAGAAATTATGAAATGAACTGAAGGCCACATGCTCTGGCTTTTTTTCATTTTTAGTTGACCATACTTAAGTAATGGTCGAGCTGTTGTCGTGGTTGTCATCCATCCGTCTGTCTGTTTGTTACGTATGTACTGTGGCTAAATGGTGCAAGATAGGGCCTAGGTTGCTATTGATCACTGATAGGAATCACATACAGGCCTTTCAAACGACATATAAATCATTGACCTTGGATGACCTTGAAAGCCGTTACGCACTATTGTGGCTAAACTGTGCAAGATTGGGGTCTAGATTGCTATTGATGATTGATAACAAGTCGCATATTGGCTTTCAACTGACGTCGACCTTGTATGATCTTGAAGGTCACTGACAACCATTATGGTCGGCTATCCTAGCAACAGCTGGGCTTCTTGTTTTCATTTTGTCACTTTCTGCGCATCTTTACTCTCTTTTTCTCATGTCTGGTTTGGGGCAGGGGTGGTAATCACCCCTCTCCAATAAACAACAATATTCTCCTCACCTTCTGTGTTTCAATCCATGATATATGTATTTAATGAAGTTCTGTTCATGGTGGTTTGATGAAATAGTTGTCTTATATGTTGTTTAAGTGTTTGAAATTTTAGGTGATTTTTTCATTTTATTATTCTGCTGCTGTTAACCATGCTGTTATCATGAAGCATGACATGGGGTATGACTTTCATTGTTGTTGACGTTTCTGTTTGTCGTTATACATCGTGTCCCAAAATTAGCAACCCCCCTGCTTCAAACTCACCTAATTCAGTTTGTAGTTTATGGTTTTCAACGAAATGTCACACACTGCACTATCTTAATGTTACTTCCCCCATCCTACCCATTATGACGTACGCACCTTACCGTGTGTGCTCAGTGTATCGTCATTATGATGTCAGAGTTTGTTTACATTAGGGTTACGTGCAATGCATTGCTACTGACAAAGGGATCAAGCAGCAGCATACCCACCTTAGACTATTAAGAGCTTGCATCAAAATTAAAGGTGGTCATTTTAAGTTCAAACTTTGTATGCCGTTCAGAATGATTGTCTCCATGAATGTTTCAAATTTTGTAAAATAATCTATCAGGTATAAATGATTTTACACTAACTTATATCTAGGGCTGCTGCTAATTTTGGGACACGGTGTAGTGTCTGTCTGAATTATGTATCGGCTTTGTTTGCATTGTAAGTTTCCTTTCCATTTGTCAAAAGTCGTCGTAGTGTCTCGGCAAAAAATTATAAATTAATAACATACTGTTTCTTGTCATTGTTTAGATCTGTCTCAAGTCTAGTTTGTTGCTTCATTATAAAATAGTGTATAGTTTCTCTCTTGTGGCGTAGACAAGGGGTGTCCAGGGGGCCCAGGCCCCCCAATCCTCCAGACAAAACATAAGCATACACTTAAACTGCACAAAATTTGCCAATTTGGTCAGTTTTTTGGGAGGGAGGGGAATAATTAAAATTGTTGCTACTAGATCTCATCTTTTAAAACTAAAATGCAACAATTTGATTTTGGTGGGGGTTCCACCCTAGACCCCACTGGGGGAGCTCACGGCACTCTCTCAGACCCCCTAGCTGGATTTTAGGGGGTCCTACTTCTAAGGGAAGGGAGTGGAGAGAAAAAGGGGATGACAGGGAATGGAGCAAAAGGGGAAGAAAGGGGATGGGAGGTACAAAAGGGGGAAGTGGAGGGGAGGGAGTCAAGCCCCCCCCTTTAATTGAAATTTCTGGCTATGCCACTGTTTCTGTCTCAGTTATGAGCTTTCTTTATTTATTGTTAAGGTATTGTCAGATACTCCGCAGTTAATTTTGTTGACTTGTTTTACTGTTTTTTTGCAGTCTGCTATAATTATCTCTCTCCATTTCTAGTAAGATTTATTTGAGTAAAACACTTTATATTCTATGGTGTTGGATTGCATGATGCAGTTTTTTGCTTTTTAAATTCTGTTCTCTGAGGCATACAGGGTAAATTTTTCTGTGCAGAATAAGAAAATTTGTAGTCTGGTTTATATAGGGTGGGCCAAAAAATGATCCATCTTGTTTTTGTCAGAACTTCGTCAAATTGTCACCAAATTTGCTAATTTTTGGTATACGGATGGCCAAGACGATAGAATTATGTGAGCTACACTCATTTTCCACCTCACCTAATGTGGGTCATTTATTTTGGCACACCCTATAGTTATGGCAGTATTGCGCTTTAAGCATTATTCTGAGCGATAAACGTTTTGCTCTATTAAACCTAAACTACTAGTAGAACCTGAATTAATGCAATGATACTCTTTGTTATTATAAGCGTCTATGATTGTTCTGCACCATTATGTCGTTATATGAATGAACTTTACCTGGATTGAAACGATCTTGTCCTCCAATAGACAGCATTATCACATTGATGACTGGAGGATAACGGGGAAGACTATTAGAACTACCATTATTGTTAATTATATATGCACACGTATAATGGAGTTCTTACATTTTTAGTTTTAGGTTGTTTTTTTGTGTTTGTGTTTCTATAAGGGTTAAACTTACCGTTCCATTAATACTATGTGTTTGTGTGCATTTTGCCTGGAAAGGCTGTCCCCAAAATGACTTATACTGTGTCGGGTGGGACGTTAAACCCTACTCACTCACTCACTGAAATGATCGTGATCTATTGCTTAGGCTATGTCATGCACTTGAAGTTACTGTTCGGTGTTTTAGAAATTTTTGCTGTGGTGCTTCGACTAACCTTTCAGTATTTTCCGCCTGCCATATGGACAATTTGTGCATTATTTATCTGTTCACAGCTTGTGGTGGTGTTCATTGTTGTTTTATGCATACTGTTATGTTGTCGGTGGCAGTTATATGATGTGAAACTTGTTTGAAAAGTTTTGCCTCTTGATTTACGTAGCTTTATTGTTTTACAACACATTTTAAGACTTAAGTTTATAAAATCACGAGACAGCATCCTTGCATTATAAACAGTGCAATATTTCCAAAGGTATTTGGACTACATATGGAAGCTGAACATGAAATTTACTAAGTTAATTTACAAATATAATTACTAGACAATAAATTTTGTGATTAGATTCACAACAAGTATTGCAGAAAAATATGTTGCAACCATTACACTGATGAGAAGTTAGAGTCTATAGGCCTATACCACAGTACATACATATGCCTTTGGCAGGTACATATGTACTGTGCTTATTGTGGCTAAATGGTACGACTTATGAAAAACTGTATGATCAAGCAAGCAGGGTTGTCCGACAACTAACCCCTCCCAGAGGGGGAAGAAACCTAAAATGGTGGGGGAAAACTTGAGTCAGAAATTGGGGAGAACCTTCAGTGGCGTATTTAGGGGGAGGACCATATTGCAATTATGTTAACAAGTAGGTAGGTTGGCATTAGTTTTGCTAAAAGTGTACATATCTTACGTCAAGCGTACATAAAACGATTTTCACAAAAAGCTAAGTGTTAAGTAGTATGTCAGTGATTTAAAACATTATCGATACGCCGATTGTCACAAAAAATTCCCCGCGGGGATGTTTTGGCAAAAGTTGCAGACGTACGGACCATAAAAATCGTGAATGCAAACCATAAAATAGGGGATGTCACGACGGTTATACTGTACACCGTAACAGTTAGTTTTACAGAACGTCATGTCAATGTGAAGGAAATAAAAAAAGACTTACATTTACATATATGACAGTGCACAGCAGTTAGTTCAATCACAGTATACAGAACACGAAGTGGTTTAATGGGTAAGAATTAGTGACACATTTCATTGCAAACACGAAACATTGTTCGTCCAAGGCAGTGTTTTACTCAGATATTACATTTTTTTTCTGTCAGTTCAAGTCAAGCAGAGGTGAGGATTATTTAGCGTTCGTCTGCTGGCTCATACAGAGGGCGGAGGCATAAGAATGAAACCATCAGCTTTACGTTGCGTTATCGTATCCAAGTTCCAACTGGTCTATCTACTTTTCTATGGTTGAGTGTAACTTTGGTTATCTATGTTTATCGTCACGTCGTTGTTTATTTCTAAATTACTTGTAATAATTGTTGTAATTGTGTACTTTAGACTGCAAGCCGAAGTAAGCCAAACGATACGTATCGTTCTTGCTACGCGAAACGGACAAATTTATACCCAAAATATAACAATAAGCGGTCGTATGTTAGCGACGGTATGCTGATACCGGTGCCAGGACAGACAGGAAATGAACAATTTAGCGGACGATTTCATTATTTTTCGATAAAAATAGTTCCTGGCAAATTAACGCCAGACACAGTGAATCCCAGTCTAGTTGTCGCTGGCTGCTGTCAGTGGATATTCGTCTTTGCGAAGAATTTCTGTTATTTTTCTGCTGATGACTCAGTGGGGCATGACGATGATTGATGTACTTTGCAGAATGCGGAATTTTCGGAAGGTGTATCTTGCGGAATTTGCGTTGCGGAACGTTCTGCAAAGTACACCTTAGATTTTTTCCGCATTCCGCAAAATTCAAATAAAGTCAAATCAACTATGTTTTCTTGGTCACATGCAACGAAACACAGTCTCCACATGCCAGTACTTTCGGGCTATACCAGTCAAGTCATGGCACAACAAGACGTGGCCGCCCTCAACTAAACTACGTGGAATATGTTGAGAGGTTGATCAAAATGAAGACTGACGAACTGGTGGAGGTGTCACAAGATTGTGAAGCCTGGTGTGAACTTGTGGTGGTGTGTGTTGATCCACAACCACCCGACTAGACTAGAGAGAGAGAATCTTCCCAGACATTCCTTGCGAATATTGTATTGTATTGTATTACGGTGGTGTGATGTGGTCATTCTGCTTAAAATTAAACTGTGCCATGTTCGTGCAGGTTGTCAGTTTTGGGTGATCGTATGGCGGTATTATAGCACCTTGTGTTGCTCTTGGACTGGTGAAGATGGGCTCATTGTTTCGCAGTGAGCCAATGACCCTCTGCCAGCTGTTCCTACAGCCAGAGTCGGCATACAGCTGTCTCTCAGAACTGGGAGAGCTAGGACTTGTACAGTTTAAAGATGTGTGTACAACATTTATTGTTAGTTAACGCTGATAAATTATTTATAATTCTTAAGTTTAATTAGTGGCTTCTTACTTATTTTTAGTGATTGCTGGCTTGCACTTTCTCTAATGATGAGTCAACTTTTGTAGATATTTTGTTGATATACCTGGTATTAATTTTTCAAGTTTTTTGTTGCAGGTTAAATGACATTGGTAAATTGTTTGTAATTTTAAAATTGTTTTAATTGAGGCTTATCATTAACCTTTAACGATGAAGTTACACTTAATGTAATGATGAGTTAAATTTTTAATGTGATATTAATTTTATAAGGCTGCTGTGTCATATATGGTACAGGTAATGTTAGTTGGGTTTTGGCTGAAATACTTGCTACAGATCTAAATTTAGTTAAAGAAAAACTAAGACTTAGTGATCAATGTAGCAGCTGCATCAACAATGACTTTCACTTTGTGTTTGCTTTCGTATTACAGTTGAACCGGGACGTCAACGTTTTTCAGCGCAAGTTTGTCAATGAAGTCCGGCGTTGCGAAGAAGTCGAACGCAAACTGCGTAAGTTTTCACTTTGTGTACTGTTATTGCTGGACTCATAGTTGTAATAAGGCATTTATAAACTTTGCTTACCTTACTTTCGTGCCAGGCAGGCTGTTACACACCTGCCCAATGCTGATGCCGTATCAGTTCGGCCCTGTGCACATCCCCGGAAAGTGAAAGTAAACCAAAGGTTGCGTAAACGGTCGTGAAGTCGTAAATGGCTGTGAAGCTGAAATCGGCGTTGAAGCCGAAAATTAACCAGTATGTCTGAGTACCGGTAAAGTGTATGGTTGGCTTCTCGCTTATGGATTTTAGAAATCTTTCTGATCATCGGAGCTTTAAGCCCCACCACCACGACAAGGTGGCACACCATGGTGGGGTATAAACTTTACTGTTCTGGATAAGATGTGTATGTTTAGTGTTGAAACATTTTTTTCAAGTTTATTACATTTGTAGCTGGGTTTCAGAAGTGGCAGTGGTAGAAAATGTATTTTTTTTTGTTTTAAGCATAGTATATTTGTTATGGTATTTACATAAATTTATTAGTATTGAGCATGATATTCATAATAACATTACAATAATTATGATAGGACTTTGTTTGAATAAGTCTTGTGAGTCAAATGTATAAGTTGTAATTTAGTGATAGCATTGCAAGCAGTCTGCATACATTTGTAGGCTTTTTAGAGAAGGAAATTGTGAAAGACGGCATAGAAATACTGGACACCGGGGAAAACCCAGAAGCACCGGCCAGTCGTGAAATGTCTGATCTTGAGGTAACGGCTTTGTCTCTTTTTTCTCTTTCGATGGTTCCTATCGTCAGGGGAAGTCAGGGAAAGTCAAAGTACCAGGGTGCAAAAGTTAACAAAGATGCGGAAAAAAATTTCAACTGCGTACAACAGTTCAAAAATTTTTCTGCCTCGCTCACAGATCATTTGTGCCTCCACTTTTGAACTTTTTCAGCTGCCCTAGTCTCGAGTGTGATTGCAAGCAATTGAAAACCGACATTGTTATTTTGTGTGAACAAATTAGTTAGGAAAATGATTCATTTTGTTCTGTAAAGTCAGGGAAGAGTCAGGGAAAATAAATTCTGCAGAGTAGTAGGAACCAGGATCCCCATGCAGTAGCTGTATTGGGTTGACTGAAAAGGGAAGACTGGAAGATGGAGGACCAAAAAGAACGATATTTACAAAGTTTCAGAAGGTGGGCAAGAAATTTAAGCTAATGCTCACGAGACGCGCGAAAGCCTATAGCAGTTCCGGTTCAGTAGTTTAGCTGAAAATTGGGGTGTTCAGGCTAAGTTAATATACAAATACCAAATTCTTTATCTGGATCGCATAACGATAGTTCTGTGGCACCCCTTTGTGAATGATATAGACTTGTGTCTCAGCCCGAAATCGCCAAAAAATCCATAAAACCTCCGATCTTAGCATTGAAGGTCATTCAAAGTCATTGAATTTGGCGCCAATCGAGAGCTAGTGTACGACTTCCTATTAGTGATTAATAGTAACCTAGGCCATATCTCACACCGTTACTGAGATACAGCAACTTATTGGCTAAAAATCGCCAATTTTGTCCACCCCTCTCTCATTTAGCACCCTTGTTTGGGGTGACCCCCTGTGAATTTATGGGAAAGCTTTACGGTTCCTGTAACTAGAGCTTTCCAGGCAGCCGATGGTGAAGATTTGGTAATTCTAGCTTGCACCGTTTTTGACTGATCTACCCGTGTGACGGACGGATGGACAATTGCGATGGCTAAGGCACGCTGAAAGCAGTAACTGCTTTCGCGCGTAAAAATGATGGAACAGAATATGGAAGATCGATTTTCAGGAGGTGGAGGACAAATGTTGTTGACAGATCATTATATCCAGAATGGCACATCACGTACAATTGTTCAACTTTTTACTTGTTACTCACGCAGAAAATGCATATGTTTTGGGGATTAGGTCAGGGTTCTTACAGGTCAGGGAAAACTGTAAAGAGTCAGGGAATTTGTGCGGTCAGGGTCAGGGAAAAATATTATTTTTGAAAAGTCAAGGGAAATGATTTTGGATCATGCAGACTGCAGATATCTGTGTTTTTTCGTCTTCAAATATTAAAAGCAGGTAAATTTGTGTCTTTCACTGAACGTGCAAAAGCTAGAAGTGTTTCAGCTTCAGGGGGCAAAGCCCCCCTAATCCCTTGAAATAAAGCCCTCCTGATCCCCCAACGAGGGCTTCTGTTGTTTGCATATTGCTCCATTAATACTGTTTCGCTACAGAAGACCTTGTAGGTACACTGTTTTTTACCTCTTGATAATTGCAGGTGCACCTGCTGTATTCAGTCTGTTGCATTCACCAGGTGGCAGTGATGAGCTTGGATGGAGTTTGAGATGTCCGGTTGCATTCAGTTGTTGCTGTCATTATGATCAGGTGATAGTGGAGCGGCTAGAGACTGAGATGAAGGACATCAACTCAAATTCCGAAGCGCTGAAACGTAACTTCCTTGATCTGACTGAACTTCGACACATCCTCAGCAAGACGCACAACTTTTTTGAGGAGGTCCATATTACTTGTACAGTACACCGACTGTCACTGAGTGTTTGGATGCTGACACTAGATCTGCAGAAATTAACGATTAATTAACAGATTAATCGTTAAAACTTATAAATAAATTGATTAATAGATTTTCAGCTGATTGAAATTTCTTTAAAATTTTGGATTTCTTAATAGCCTTAATCTGAATTATTAGTTATCACTTTTTTGTGTAAAACATAACAACATGTAGTAGTTGAATTCTGCAGTTTTTGCTGTCTTTTTGACTACGAAAATTAATCAGAATTAATGGATTAATTGTAATTATTTTTGAGGGGAAATTGATCGCTCAAAATTTAAATTGGTAGCAGACATGGTTGATACCAGTGTTGAGTTTCAGTTGATGTGGCTCATCACTTTTTCGTTATCACTGTAATTGTTTAAAGTTTCCATTATCACTATTCACCGATAGGTGGCGTTACCAAAACATATTTACCCATCTGCTCGAGTTGTATTACATGGTTTTAGCAAACAGACTTTTCTTATAGAGTCAGACTTTGAATAAAGCTATTTGCTGGTGTCTGACAGATTTTTTCGCTGGCTACTTTAAGTTGGTCAAAAATTTCGCTCTTCTGCTGTTGGATTTTTATACAAGGAGTTTTGAGTTAATTGCACACTTACCTACATAGTTGAGTGAGAGTTTATTTTAAGTTTGCATAGCCCAACATGAGCTTAGCGTGCTAATTTTGATGTGTGTTGATGGCTTTTGCTGATTATGACATTGCACAATGTTTACTGTGACAGTAGGGCACTGTTGTATCTATGTCTATGTTTTTGGAGTTGGCGCTGTCCTCCAATAGACAGCATCATGAGATTGATGACTGTCTGGAGGAAAACAGGGAAGATTATTAGAACTGCCATTATAGATACATACGCACAATTATAATCGACAGTTTTTACAATTTTGGGTTTAGGTAGTTTTTTTGTGTTTTGTGTTTCATAAAGATTGAACTTTCTGTAAAGGTTAAACTTTTTGTTTTGTTATTATGTGTGTGTGCAATTCTACCTGCAAAGGCCATCCCCGAAATGACCTATACTGTGTCGGGTGGGACGTTAAACTCTACTCACTCACACACTTACTATGTGATATGTATGCAGGTGCAGCATTATGATGCTCGGCTACTGGACCCAGGTGGCGCTGGTGCTGCAGCTGATGAGGATATTGAGTCTGTTAATCTACTTCGTGATGACAGCCACTTCACTAATAGACTCTCATTTGGGTCTGCTTCTGTAGCTTTTTCTCGGTTTGCTGCTGTTCCGTAGAAAGTTAGTTTTTCATTTAGTGGCAGGTTTATGCTATGATGTGATTATGCGACAAATGATTTCGCTCGAAAACTCTGGTTATTTAATCTAACTCACTGTAAAACTGTTTTAAATGGAACTGAAATAGATAAAGGGAAATGGAAATGGAAAGTATCGTTATGTAAAAAAAATTCTGTCTTTTGCTGCTCGTGTCTCGCTCCTTTTTCGTGCTCACTTAATGTTTTGCTTCTGATATAGCACTTTTATTGCCTCATCTTGCTATTTTTCGCAACATTTTCCTTCCGCTAAGTAAGTTGGTAATTTATGTATATGAGAACTTTCACAGCAATGCAGACTGAATGTAAAATGAGGCACAGTCTAAACTGTATAAAATTAATGTCTATTTGCACAGTTTTTAAGTGACTAACATTTTTCTGAGTTTTTTTGTTTCAATTTGTGTGCTGCTTTTAATATTCTATTTTTGCGCTCTTTCTCATTCCCGGTTGGGGGGGAAGGGTCACTTACGCCTCGCCCCAGCGCTTTGGGTTTTTCTCCTACATTGTCTGCTATATATATTTACTTACTTACTTACTGCGGAAATGTTCATAGGTTTGTGGCAGGGGTGATACTGCGTGACCGACTGGCAGCGTTTGAGCGTATGTTGTGGCGCGCGTGTCGCGGCAATGTTCTGCTCCGACATACAGACATCGACGCACCTCTGGAGGATCCCGTCACCGTATGTTTACATTCTGTATAGTATAGATTCCACTTTATTGCTTGCTCCGAAAAATATCAAAATATTAGGGATATGTTTGTAATGGTCGTCAGTAGTTGGGGAATTGATGAAACGGATAAGTTAAGTTTGCATTTCTTCGAAAGTTCTTGTAACCTAACAAACTGGTGTGTTTCGTGGTATGAATTGATATAAATGGTGTTTTCTGCTTCAGATTTTTTTACTTCTGATTTTTTGTAAGCTTTTTGTAAGTTTGACTAATGAACTTGTGCAAATTTGACCCCACATTTATTTGGTCGACATAGACGTAATAGCGATCGTGTGATCATGTAATTTGCAGGGAGCAGATGTCTACAAGTCGGTGTTCCTGATATTTTTTCAGGGAGACCAGCTCAAGGCTAAAGTTAGGAAGATTTGTGAAGGGTCTGTACGATTATGCACTGGAATTGTTATTGATCTACACTGTGTCCAGAAAAAAACATTTTGAACATTATCGACTGTCACTTGAGGAAGGGATATACATTTTTAATAATTTTTGGTACAAATATTTCTGGCTCAACTGGCCATCAAATGACAGTTCAATATTTTACTTCACCCAGTATCCATTTCTGCGCTACCTGGCGAAAAAAGAACCATTGAAATATGAGTTGAAATGAATGGAAATATCGACTGTGACTTGAAGAAAAATTGACAGATTTGAATAATTTTTGGTACAAACATTTTTGACACTACTTGCTATCAAGTGACCGTTTTAGTTTCCATGTCTCCAGATGTCTGCTTTTGCACTACCTGGGAAAAGCCGAAGAGGCAAAATAGGATGAAAATGCAATATTTCGTTGATTCGATGATTTTGTTTCCCCAGGTAGTGCAGAAGCAGACAGTGGGTTTAGTGGAAAATTGGTTAGTTGTTTGATTGCCAGTTGTGCCAGAAATATTGTCAAAAATTATTAAGATCTGGTAGTTACAATCAAAAATGTCTGTGATGTTTATTTCCGGACATTGTGTACTGTGGCAGTGTTCAGAGTAAGTAAGTAAATGAGCGAAATGTCTATTTTTGTTGCAATTTATCTCCAGAAGGGCTGCGGTAAGTATGCATTTTTTGGACTTTTTCCCAGTGTTTTTAATGCTCTTGTTAAGTTTGTTATTAAATAACACAGATTTGCTTGCTGTATTTCATTCAATGATGAAAAAAGTATTTGAAGAACTTTCTAGGTTGTAGTCAGGACATTGAACACTATATAGGCGATATTATGCCATTTTGCCTTCAGTATGTGGAATGTTATGGTCAGGTTCCATGGTACAGTGTATCCATGCCCAGAGACTCAGTCGGAGAGAAGAGAAATGGCGATGGGAGTTGTCACAAGGATTGAAGATCTACGAACTGTAAGATTTGATCGATTTGGTCGATTATGTTTGATCATAACATAATTGATCATATTTTTGTGCAGTTTCAGCTTCCCAAACTGACAGTTGATTATTCAATTAAATTGTTGATAACTCTTAGTGATTACCAAAAAGCAATCATTTAAACTTTACTCACAGTCATGACTGACACAGCATTTTATCGATATAGTGTCTGGTGCTGCTGTTGACGATGATGATGATGAAGGACGAATAAACTTTAGCACGGCGTTAAGTCCTAAGACTACAAGAACACGTAAAAATAAGCTTAAACAGTGAAAACTTCACGTAATAGTAGTCAGTGCAGTGAGACGTTCTTAGTCGTGGCTGTAAGACCGGGCAAAAAGTTCGGTTTTGTTGCTGATGTTCTAATTTTTGATTGAATTTTGTGGGGCCGAACAAATTAATGAACTTGCTACGTCACTGATTACTGCTGTCTCTGTTATCTTGCTTTATACCACTGATTGCTTTTGTATCTTTAGATTTTTGGCATTTTATAGTGGTGGTAGTCATATTATTAAATTAGTAGTGAGTTTTTTTCTAGATCAGCTGAAACAGCGGTTATTTTGCACTATCTGAAGCCTTCACAAAACAGTTTCGAGCTGAGTGTTAAGGCATGTTCACAGTTGATGTTTTCACACTGTCCGTACTCTGTAGTCTGTTGTATGTGTGCACAGGTGATTAACCAGACAGAAGATCATCGATATCGTGTGTTGGTCGACTGCGCTGCTAACCTTCGGGTCTGGAACATTAAGGTGCATGCACGCTTGCAAACTGTTTACGATGCTTGGTTGAGAGTGTCGTGTATTTGGATGAACATTAAGGCATGCACAAATCTCCAAGCTTATTGGGATGTTTTACTAATTGGCATTGTTTACTAATTGGCATTGTTTACTAATTGGCATTTTTGAAATAAGACAGAAGGGACATTCAGTTGATAGTCGACCCCGTGCAGATTGTGAAAGGTTAAAAGGTAGAAGCTTTTTTTGAATAACCCATCTCGGAGGTACAGAGCATCACCTGCCATATGGAATCACACAGTGTTACCTGCGCCCGACCCAGGTGAATGTGCCTCGCCTTAACCCCAGACAGGCTGGTGCTCAATTTACCTACCCCATAGGGATGAAGGCTGAGTTGACTTTGGTGTTGGTGACATACCAAGATGGTTTATCTGTTCGCAGACAGTCACCCATCGAAGTATTAACCGCTTGATAGCGACCCTACGTGTAGTCAAACCAATGACCCGACCTTGCTGTTGTAAGTCTTGACATTTTATCATTACACTACTGAGCGAACACTGTGTCATTTACCACTCTCTCGATACTGTTTAATGGTTGATAATTGATGTATCTTGAGTTGAAAAGCATAGAATGTATTTACGTCTGCTGTACAAAGGTGCGTAAGATGAAGGCAATCTATCACACATTGAATCAGTTCACTACAAGCTCATCGTCATCAGCTGCCCTGGCATCAATGTCTACTGCGTCGTCTACGCCCAAGTCACTGATCGGTGAATGCTGGTGTCCCGTCAGATATCTGGACATCATACACAGGGCACTGCGTCGTGGCACAGTCAGTAGTAGTAGTAGTAGTAGTAGTAGTCATAGGTGAATGCTGGTGTCCTGTCGGACATCTGGACATTATCCGCAGGGCCCTGCATTGTTCCACGGTCTGTGGTAGTTGTAATGGTACTAGTATTTGTGGTTGTATTGTAGTACACTGTGTCTCAAAAAAACTGGGACCCCATTAAAAGTGATTGTAAGTCGGATTCAGGCTCACAAAATTAAGCGAATTTTTTACCAAAAAAATTTAAGCCAATTCTACGTAAAAGCTTAAATTTTAAAGAAAAACCGCTACACAGTTGCAGAGATATGCCCTTTTAAACACAAGCACCCACAAACTCGAAATTACCAAAATGAAAAACTCTCTACTTACTGATGCACTGTCAGTGACGTCATTTCAGCAAGACAATGCCCCAGTGCCTCGAGCCAGGGAAACAGTGGAATTCTTGTCTTGCAATACTCCTGATTTCATTGCACCATCATTGTGGCCGCCAAACAGCCCGGACTTAAACCCGGTTGACTATCAAGTTTGGAGTGCGCTCCAGCAGCACGTCTACCAGAGCCGGATTCACAACGTGGAACAGTTAAAAAAACTGATCGAAGAGTGGCACCATTCCATTTCCCACAGGGAATCATTAACAATGCCATCAAGCAATGGCGTATTCGATTGAGGGCGTGTGTTCATGAAAACGGTGGCCACTTTGAGAACAAACTGTCTGTTTAACTGTGAGTGAAACCGGTGCTGTGAGTGACGTCCATAATATTGAAAACGTTAGTACAACAGTGTCATTTTTTAAACATCTGTATCTCATAAACAGTATGAGGAATTTTGTTGAAAATTACACAGTTTATGGGGAATAAGTCATAGTTAATGTGGCAAAAAGAATATGCCATTAAAACAAAAAATCACGTAGTTGTTGCCATGTGTATAGGGGTCCCAGTTTTTTTGAGACACAGTGTAGTTAGTTGTTATTGTAGTAGCTAGCTCTCCACGACCCGTGGGCCTCAGCTGACCCACAGCTGAGGACCATGGGACCAAATGTCGCGAGACCCAACGGCGGGATGGAAGAGGGAGGGTGTAGCAGGGTAGTGGTTAGTACTTACTTGTAGTAATAGTAGTAGTAGTTGTTGAATCTTATTGGTGAATGCTGGTGTCCCATCAGATATATGGACATTATCCACAGGGCTCTACGCTTGGTCTGTCAGCTGATGTTGTAAGTAGGATATCTCACTGTTAGTTATAATGCAGCATGTTCCCAGCACTCAAACAGAGCTTCTAATGTTCAAAGTGTAAAGTCCATGGACAACAAAATTAACATACATATCCATTTTCTAAAATTGCATATCTTTTGATAATTTTGCCAATAATATCAGCGCCCAGCGTTTTGTCAACACGGAGAAGCTTACATTTAAAGTCGAGGATTTACAGACATGATCTAAAAAATGTGACGTTGTTTTGGTTTGGCTGCACAACCATTGACGTCATTAGCACTGCCCATCAGCATCATGAATAATTAATGACCTAGCCCTATCTAATGATGAAAATGGCTATCCATTAATATTCGTGATGTTTTTGGGCTAGACTGATGACGTCACCTGTTGTGTTAGTGCCTTGATTTTTTTGGCATAACGTAATGTAAAGCCATATTTTCGTCACAATAAGGCATTGGTAAAATGTCTAATTAAGAGCTACATAAATTGCGCGAGTAAGTTCGATCATGACCTTTGACCTTTAAGGTCATTTTGTCTCAGATGAACTGGAAGGTTGTTTCATAGTTTCATGTCTTAAGCCGCGAAACAAATTTCTTTGATATGTCTCACTCTAGGTCCACCTGACAACCTGTAGGTCTTTTTTCCAGACATGATGTACAGGGGGGCCAGTAAAAAGCATGGCACTTTACTTTAGTCCATATCTTCGCCAGTTATTAACTGTTATACTAAATTCTTTCACTGGCACACTCTGCAGACAATTTACAATAATGTGGTATTATATATTACACCATGCTGCAAATGCATTCTCACACTACCTTGTGAAATATAAATGATATATGAATATGTAGCGATAATAACAAATAAACGTATTGATAGAATTGGAAAAAAAACACTGCAGACCAACATTGCGGTGAATGATCTGTATAACACTAGATTGTTTGCATCTAACACAGTCTAACATCATGTGAATCATTCATCGCAATGTTGGTCTGACATGTTTTTTTTCATTTACCTAAATGTTTGTTATTATTATTAGTTTTTTCTTACATTTATATTTCACAAGGTAGTGTAGAGATGCATTTATGGTGCAGTGGGATGTATAATAATCGCATTATTGCAAATTGTCTGCAGAGTGTGCAAATAAAAGAATTTTTAAAATCGGTCAATATTTGGTGAAGATATGGACAAAAGTTAAGTGGCACATTTTTTGTGGACCACCCTCTATGTTTATATGTTAGTGTGTAACTGTATGTCTGTTTGTAACTTTGTCTGTCTGTCTGTGTATACTAGGAGCGGAGTGGCTCTGGTGTGGCATCCATATTGAATGTGATTGACACCAGTGAAGCTCCGCCCACGTACCACATAACCAATAAGTTCACGGCCGTGTTTCAGAACATCGTTGATGCGTATGGGGTTGCCAGCTACCGCGAGGCTAACCCAGGTCACTGATTTCTGCCATCGCCAGCACTACAGTAGCTACTACTACTATACTGATGCTGCTGCTGCTGCTGCTGCTACAACTACTAATATTAGTAGTAGTAGTAGGCCTGTTAGTTGTAGTGGCCAGCATTATAGTAGTGAACTGTGACCCACTACTATAATGCTGGTCACTACTGCTACTAATACTAGCTTCTAACTACTACCACTATTACCCGGCCTGTGTATATACTACTACCACTGCCCACTGTTATTGCTGGCCACTACTGCTGCTGATTACTACTACTACTACTACTACTGGCTGTTGCTACTAATAGCTGAAATAGTCCAATCATGGCTTTGTGAATGAATATGTTGTAAAATAGCTGTCTGTTTCACCGATATAGTTGTAAGTATTAACTATATGTAAATTTGCAATCACAAACTTGAGCGTTTCTAGACTATTCAAATATACATATTTTGCATGAGGCCGCAGGTGCAGTCTGTGGCTCATACCGAAAGGGTTAAATGTTTGATTATTAATGACTGTGTGTTAATTTTGTTTACTGATTTATTGTAGCTCCGTTCTCGGTGATCACATTCCCGTTCTTGTTCTCAGTAATGTTTGGGGACTGTGGGCACGGTCTACTCATGTTTCTTGCTGCGCTCTGCATGGTTCTCATGGAGCGACGACTCGAACAACTCAGAACCGATAATGAGGTCGTGCCATCAATGATGATAATACACCATGTCCGGAAAAACATCCCAAGCATTATTGATTGTCACTTGAAAATGCATTGACAGATTTTAATAATTTTTGATGGAAACATTTTTGACACTTCTTGCTGTCAAATGATCATTCTGATTCCCACCTCACCAAATCTGCTTCTGCAATACCGGGGAAAATCCGAACAGGTGAAATAGAATAAAAGTGTAATATTTTGTTAGTTTTATTACCCCAGATAGTGCAGAAGCAGACCTTGGGTGTGGTGGAAAATTGGACAATGATTTGATCGCCAGCTGTGTCTGAAATAATTGGCATTAAAAATTATTAAAGTCTGATAATCCTTCTTCAAGTTACAAGCAAAAATGTTTGTGTTTTTTTGCGGACGTGGTGTAGTAATTACATTAGATATGTGTGATGCGATGTAATGCCTGACTTAAATGAAACAAATTTCCTTTGCTGATGAATAATGTAGAAAATGAGCAGTGCAGTTTATATCCAGTCATTGCATTATTGTTCAAACCGCAAAGATGTTTCAAGTTTTTCCTATCACAGGTCACATTGTTGATGGAATGCTTATCAGTTTGATACTAATTTTTAATATTAATCTTCAGCTTATCAGTCAGTTAATTGATATTGATCTTTATCTGTGATGACTACACTGGACAACAGAGAAAAAATGCAAAAGTCTTTTTTAGGGATCAGTCTGATGTGGGCTTATTAAACATAATTTGCTCTATTTGTTGGCAATATAGGAAAAAATATATCGTTAGAACTTAGATTTCAGGTAATGTTTTGGATTCTGGATCTTTATCCGCGATTCTTTATCATTAGGAGATAGCTTCTGTGTGAAGTCATTTGTATTCTCTGACCATTCTCTGCGGAGGTTTTATATCTCTGATTACTATTGGTTAATTTATAAATAATTTTCCTGCATTTCTGCTGTTGTCCATGTTTCAGATATGGAAGATGTTTTTCGGAGGTCGTTATATAATTCTGTTGATGGGAGCTTTTTCCATCTACTCTGGACTGCTGTATAATGATATCTTCTCCAAGTCTATCTCTCTCTTTGGCTCAGCCTGGTACCCTGCGCCCAATAAATATAACCCGTGAGTAACATATTTACTCCATTATTTACTTATCTATCTTACTCTATCTTAATATTCGATATTGATGCTATACTATATATTCTAATATTACGTAATGGCTGGCCAGTTTTTATGCGTGAGAGCTAGGATAGCGAGAGCTATAGCACGTATTAGCTATGGTAATTCTGTCTGTCTGTCCGTTCGTTCGTTCGTCTGTCTTGGTGTCTGTTACGTCCCAGTACCGTTTCAAGACCAGGTGACAGAGAGACTTCAGGTTTTCACCATATGATAGCTTTGTGCTATAGTATTTTGTGACAAAAATTCATGCTGTTGGGTGAAGGGAGTCCTTACGAAAGAAAAGGCAAAAGAGGGACACTCCCCCTAAAAGACATTATTCTACTGCTATTGGCTCATCTAATGTGAAAATGGTTGCAGATAGGCACAGACATGCTGCTTATTATAGCAAGCACTGGCGACGAGCTTCTTAGGAATATCAACATTGATGACATCGACAGTCTATAGTTAATTTTTAAGTTCACTGACACATTTTAGTACCTGCGTAAAGCAAAATGCCTTGCTGAACGTTCACGTCTTGTTCTTGTGCTTGTATAAGATTTACATACTTATCATTTTACAAATATCGATATCGCGATATTTTCAAAATATCGTATCGATATCACATTGAAATTGAAATCCTGATATCGAATCATCACTATTTCAAACCCCCAGCCAAAATATGCAGTTGCTCTCAACATTTGAAAATGTGTTATTCTTGATTCTCCAGGGGTCAGCACTGATAGCGATTCTGTCTGTCACTAAATTATGTTGGTTGGTCCTTGTTATTGTTAATGCTGTCATTGTTGTTGTATTGCCTTGTTCCAGTACAACGGTGTTGGCTCACCATGCGGAGTTCACGTTAGACCCAACACCATCCAACGTTTCCGACTACTCCGGAACTCCTTATGTCTTTGGCATTGATCCGGTCAGTCAGTAATTAGCTGCTAACTAATATCCACTAACGTTAGGACTGTAGGCTATTTCTGGTGCATTTTGGGTATGTACCAGGGTGTTTGATCTTTCATTAATTTTTTTACGTTGAGTTTAGTTTTGCATCTCTTTGGTTGTAAATAACCTCACGTTTACAGTAGCCTCTAAAAGCTAAATCATATAGTATATGGTTTTAGTTATTGCTTATTTTTTTGGTGGCGCTTTCAAATTTTGGTTATGTCTTGATTCTTATTTGTTAACATTTCAATTGACATTAACGTACACATACTTTGGTACTACTTTTTTTCAACAAAGTTTAACAAATTTTTTATTCAGCGTGGGAGATCCTGTGGCGAAAAAAAATAAAACTTCTGTGTTAAAACACAAGTCCACTCCGAAAACTATGGTTATTGGTTGGGCTAGTTAGTTAATCGATTTTGGTTCGCAACTGGAAAAGTGTTTTGCTTTCAGAGCATTTTATTCTGACAGTTTATAAAACTTCAGTTATTGGGCCTATTTTACAGCAATGCTGTAAAAGTGCATTGGTTCAAGTTTATTTACTTTAGTTGAAGTTTTGCAGTTTTGCTGTGTACTTTGTAGTAGGATTGTGTTTTGCAGACAACGTCTATAATTGAGATCGTGGAGTTAATCATGCCAGTTTGAAAATATGCCGTGTCCGGAAAAGAAACATCCCGGACATTTTTGATTGTAATTTAAAGAAGGATTATCAGATTTTAATAATTTTTGACACCAATATTTCTGACACATCTGGCGATCAAATGACTGTCCGATTTTCCACCGCACCCATTGTCTGATTCTGCACTACCTGGGGAAACAAAATCAGTGACATATTGCATTTTTACGCGTGAAAGCAGCCATGCTTTCGGCGCGTCTTAGCCATCGCAATTCTGTCCGTCTGTCTGTCACATGGGTGGATCAGGCTAAAACTGTCCAAGCTAGGATCTCCAAATCTTCACCATCGGCTGCCTGGAAGACTCTAGTTTCAGGAACCGTAAAGCTTTTTCATAAATTCGAAGGGGGTCACCCCGAATGAAGGCGCTAAATGAGAGGGGGGTGGTCAAAATTTGCGATTTTTGGCCTATAACTCGCTGTATCTCAGTAACGGTGTGAGATAAGGCCTAGGT
>Ga0209367_1000864_pt1 | contig 34255 bp, 29 predicted proteins | sample WorMetLIZISLAND2_FD_187412 | JGI IMG/M metagenome (GOLD analysis project Ga0209367, IMG submission 187412) | Marine gutless worms symbiont microbial communities from Max Planck institute for Marine Microbiology, Germany - Olavius geniculatus... ... | reverse complement strand
GCCGCCTCCCTCCCGCACTGGTCGCCGGAGGTACAAGTGCGCGTGCTGTCTACGTGATGTACCTCCAGGCTCGGTGCAACTGCGTTATGTCCTGGTGGCATGAACGAGTCCTCGACTAGCACGGCTTGGTACAGTGTACGGCTGTCTTGATAGGCCACATTATGGGTTTGCCGTACATAGAACGGCGTAGATTAGCCAAAGTTGGTGTGAACGTTCCCCAGGGCAAAGTAACCATCGTGCCAGTTTTCAGCTCACGGGGTCAAAGGTCAGGGTTGTGTCTAGGCTTAGGGTTGCGCAGTGCTGCAGTGGGTGAGTTCGTATGGCTAGGCGGACGACCGCATATAACGCCGGCACTGGACCGACAGCTTTGCTGGACTGTATACAATAAGCAGAACGCGGGGATTGCGACATAGCTTTTGGCATATGTTTGTTACAGACAATTAAGTAGTGCTTCTGTAACTACAATAATTCTACGCGCCGTCAGTTTTAATTTTGACCGCTGCTGCAATTCGCCGCTTTCTCAGTTGATTGTGTCTATAGAACTTGACAGACTTCGGCGCGAATTTATAGGCTGCAAGTATAGAGACGCCGATTGCTGATTCAAAACGACGACCAACAACCGAAGCTAGAGTGATTGGTTGGTTGGTGAACTTGGTGTGTCTGCTTGCTGCACCGCGGGTCCAGTGGCATGCAGTTGAAAACACTTCCTGTCCGGACGAAGACGTACCGTATTGTCTCACTTGATACGCCAATCTATCATGCTGTTGGTATACAGTACACCTGCCGGTGCTGGCGGCTAGCTGGTCAGAATGCTCGGCTGCAGCGGCTGGTAGGCACAGCGTGGCGTGTAAGTACGCCGGGGTCACCTACCCACCTGTGATGTGATGAGCGAGTCGTCGCTGGACGTCGTGCATAACAAATAGTTGGTCGTATAGGCGCCGTCAGTTTGTGTTGGAATGCGTCGTGCGATGCAAACGAAGCAATCGTCGCACGCGCAGTTGCTTCTGTCGCCAGTTTGACTCGAATATGACTAGCTTGATTTCGGACGCTTCATTGAATGTATCACGCTGGATCGGATCTTCACGCGTTCTGTGGCTGTTCTGGATGATTGTGCTCACTAACCTCGGTACTATATATATCTTCTACGATGGACGAGGCAGGAAGGCGGCAAGTTGATATGATGGGCAGAAGATTTTTTACGCGCGAAAGCAGCTACTGTCTGTCCGTCTCTCCGTCACACGTGTGGATCAGTCAAAAGCGGTGCAAGCTAGAATCACCAAATCTTCACCGTCGGCTGCCTGGAAGACTCTAGTTTCAGGACCCGTAAAGCTTTTCCATAAATCGAAGGGGGTCACCCCGAACGAGGGCGCTAAATAAGAGGGGGGTGGGCAAAATTTGCGATTTTTGGCCAATAAGTCGCTGTATCTCAGTAACGGTGCGAGATAGGACCTAGGTTACTATTAATCACTAATAGGAAGTCGTACACTGGCTCTCGATTGGTGCCGAATTCAGTGACCTTGAATGACCTTGAACGCAAAAATAGGCGGTTTTATGGATTGTTTTGGCGATTTTGCGCTGCGACACAAGTCTGTATCATTCACAAGGTGGCGCCACAGAACTGTCGATATGCGATCCAGATATCGAATTTGGTATTTGTAAATTAACTTAGCGTGAACACCCCATTTTTCAGCTAAGCTACTGAACCGGAACTGCTATAGGCTTTCGCGCGTCTCGTAAGCATTAGCTCACATTTCTTGTTTCTTGCAGATCTCGCAGCATTGTGGTAAATACACGAGGCGACCAGTCGCCGTGACAATCGCCACGACGATACCCTCATGTATTCGCCACATATCTCGGGAAAATATTATTTTCTGGTTAAACCGAAATTCAAGTCAATAATAGCAGTAAGGCGTTTTTCGCTTGGCTGACTACAAAGGCGTTGGGTTAAAGTGAAATAGAGTATCTAGTTCTCCGTTTGACGCTGCCTAATCCCACGTACCGTAACTCCGGAAAGAAGGATTGAGTGTTAAACAGAAAGCGAAAGTGTAGTGGAAATTGCGTGGTGGGTTTTTCCAGGTCGGTACTGTACGGAGGACGTGAACGAGTGTGTGGTATCAAGCCCGTGTCGGAACAGCGGCACGTGCGTCAACAAGTTCGGCGGCTTCTACTGCGTCTGCGTCAACGGCTGGACAAACTTCGACTGTAGCGTCAACATAGATGACTGCGCCGATCGTCCCTGCTTTAACGGCGGTACATGCCACGACCGACTGGCCACTTTCTACTGCGAGTGTCCCCGCGGAAAAACCGGTAACTATACATTGGCATTTCGTTCGCAACATATATACTCGGGCCAGCTCAGCCTGGCTCATCCCTTTAGCTGTGGTTAGGTACAGTAGGCGTGTCCGATCGCTGTTCCGAAGGTTGGTTATTGACTGAGATAGTCGTGTATAGTGTGCAATACGCAGGGTTCAGGTCGTAACGCGGCTTGAACTTAGTTCAACTTTAAACCACATTCGATTTGTCGAAGAAAATCATTGAAAAAGGGAAAAATTAACCATAAGATCAAAGGACTGGGTTAGATCTAACTTAACTTAGAAATGTGTACACTGCCGCTTCTTCAACCCCCTCCTTAACTTTTCTTATTTCTAAAGACACCACTGACATGCTTCAACAAAATCTTTTCCTTCTTTGTACCGTACTGTGACGTTTTTAATCAACGTCAGCGTATTTACGTGTTTTTTTAAAATTTTAATCTGAACGACGTATTTTACGGCAATGTTCGTGGCTTCAAAGCATCTGTCGGTCTGAGAGATATGCGAATCTTCTTTCCGTACCAATGATAGTGAGCTTATCTGTGTGACCCATTGCTGTTGATTATAGAGACGCCGGACGGTGAAATTGAGTGACCGTGACTGTCATTAAGACAAACATTATCTGATCGTGCCAATTCAATGATTCTCCACGTGTTACCTTCGTGGTCTATGATTGTATACTGCCTGGAGCGGCCTGTAATTATTGTCAGTGTGTTATCACTGTACGGTCGATCTGACCCAAACGCCATTCACTGCTGTCCGTTTCACTATACTGTCTTTGAATAAATCTATTGTAAACTTTGCAGCCAGGTCGCTGACAGACTGTTCACCTTGCTGCAGTGCGAGAATAATGTTTGTATATATTACATTTCTGTTGCACTTGATAGGAACTGCAAATCTCTACTTTTTAGCCATTCAAGATGTTACAAAAATATGTTCAGTAGCGTTTGCCTTTTTGATTTAAGCTTGGCTTAGTTGGTAACGTCGTTAGTCACATCAGCGAAATTAATCAAACCATTTTATAGATGTAGTTTCTGCCCACGTCAACTCAGCCTGGCCATCCTTCTATAGGTATCCGCAGTTGCCAGCGAAAGCCACATTTTTATCAGACAGACTGGAAACCGATCTGGTTTTTAGATTTCGCCGTTTTACTCACAAGCTTCACATATTGTCTGTCTCGACATGCACGCGTCTTTATTTACATGATTTTTTCTCATCCTTCTTCGAAAGAGTGAGTGAGTGAGTGAGTAGGGTTTAACGTCCCACCCGACACAGTATAAGTCATTTCAGGGACGGACGTCTTCCATTATGTCACTCACTATACACGGACCACTTTGCATCGTCGTTTGTATCATCTGACATGGACGTTGTGGTGGTATTGCTGGATTTCTTTGATCGTCATTGTGACGATTGGGCGTCTGGTCTCTCAGTACTTAGACAATAATAGCAATATGTGGCTGGCAGTTGCGACGTTGTAAACCACCCAGACTCATCCTGAGTGTCTTTGTGTTGGTCTAACGACGCAATTACACAAACACGGATGATGTCAGCCTACAAGGTGCTCAGTCGTTCGTTCACCAAACTGGACGGTGTGAACTCATCATTCCTACAGATCTCATTATCATTGTTGTCTGTGACTGCCTGTGTCCGTATTGGTCGTCGGGTCGATTCACCTGAGCTGCCGTGCACGTCGTCTGCTGCATTTGCATCCTAACTGAAGGCCGTGGGCGTTTTTCACTCCTCGCCGTTTACAGCTTCCAGTGATTTCTGACGTCCAGCTGCTGTGCTTCTATTGTTCTGTCTTCGTTCCGTGTTAAGTGTTTCGACGCTGCGGTTGGACCGCACGAGGGCATCCGGCCTGTTCGAGCCATTCCGATAAGTTCGCTTTCAGTGCACCATTTTTTCCCGGATTTTATCCGGGTTAATCCGGGTCTCTCGTGGGTGCGGTTCTGTAGACACAGGGACTGATGTCGCTGTCGTGCATGGCTCAAGCAGAGAGCGATATTATGTGCTTCAGACATTATTTTCATCGAATAACTGGCGCTTTATATCGCAATAAGTATTTTTGTGCTTTCTAAATTTATCGCGCTAAAGTGTGGTTACTGCAGCGTATTGGTTGACGTATGGGAACCGGTTATATATACTGCATATCAGTGAAGGAACAGCGTTTATAAACAAGGTTCCTATAAAAATTGGACATTTTCGTTCAGTATCTGACAGAATATACTTAGTGGTTTCACTGGTTGGTGGGGGTACTTTATCCAGTCTAGTTTTCCATTCACATCTCATGCAGTATAATGCTGGGCGTTATATCAGATGCTGGATGAGTCTTTGCTTATCAGAAGGAAGCTGATGTTTACGTCTAGTAGTAAGCACTAAGCAAGCGACTGTCCGCCTCTCATGTGCCCCGCGCGTGACTTAGCCCGGGCCTCGGGTTCAAAGGTCAGCGCTTTCTGATCTTTGTCACTCAGTGCACGACAGTAGGGTTAGGGGGGACCTCTGAGATGAGGGTACCAGCCGCCCCGGCTGCTCACCCCACAGGGTAGCCGAGACTTGGTATAGCAGCGGTGACATTGCTATAGGCTGCCGTGCCAGGTTCGTTCATTCTGTCTACGGTGACTTGGCCTAGTGATGGGCCCTTGCTCTGGAAGTATCATTCCGTTTGATCCCTCGCCCCGTAGAATGATCTTGGGAGTATGACAGAGACACGAAGTGGGCTTCGTGAAACATTATAATGGTTTAATAAATTTAAACTTCGAAATGCGCGAAACTTAATGAGACTTATTGTAGGTGGCTCACTGGCGCCTAAATATGCAATAAAACTACGTAGGACTGATATCGCAAATCGATACGAATATTGCGAATATTGCGCAGCTCTAATTCTGGGCCTGACGGAAGCCTGGGAACGTGCAGCGTTAACAGATGTTTCTGAATTCTGATTCACTGACTGGCCCGTGCAGTGCGACATTTCTGATTTGGTGAATAAATAAGTAGAGGATTGTGTTGACGCCGGCTGTGTATGTGTAAACTGCATATCAGTGCGAGGATCTACAGTGGCGACATCGTGTGGGCTGCCTGAGCCCAGTAACACAATGCTGTTATTTCTCCAGACTTGCTGTGAGATCGATCTCAGTCCATCAGGCCCGTCGAGAGCCACAGCGGGGCTGGGGGAAACATTCTTGCAGGGCCCCTAAACATTTTCACGGGGCCCCTTTAGAGAGAAAATTTTTGAATTTTTCTTTTGAAAATGGTACATTCTGGCGTACTTTATAAATTTCTGGCCGACGGCAGGGCCCCCAAATGTCGCGGGGTCCGGGGTAGCTAACCCCCCTACCCCACCCTCTCGACGGGCCTGCCGCCCATAGACCCACTGATTCAGCACGGGATCGCGAGCAGGTCCCCGACTGGAGCGTCGCTGTTTCCACGAGCTGCTTTCATCGTCCTCGATCATTGAGGAGTCGCCGAGTTCAGTCGGTGGTTGAGCGGCTGAAGATCGGCTTCCAGAGTCCGTAGCCAGGTGTGACGTGCATGGACACCTTGGACAGTTTTGGGGCGGAGAATGTTGGGGCGAGCATTTGCTGTCAGCATTCAGAAAGTCAGAAACCGAACGCCAAAAACCTGAAAAAAGTGGCACATATCCAGCGTCTAAGTTTGGCTGTCCTCAAGCGGCCGGTCAGTTTAGGCGCGTCAGAAGTTCCAGTGCTGACTGCAAAACAAAACAAAACTGACTGCAAAAACCTGTGAATCCTAGTTTGCTGTTGGGGGAGGGTGTATGACACCTGTAGGATGGCCGCGCATGTATGTCTTCAGTATGCGCTGGCGTCTTTTTATATATTTTTGTTTGTGCACTCGGATCAACTCAGCCTTCCATCCCTCCTGGGTAGGTAAACAAAGTACTGGTCTGCTTGGCTTGGGCAGAGCGCGTTCACATGTGTGGTTGGCTGATAACACTGTGTGATTCCCATGTGAATTTTTAAAAAATTCGTAAAATTCGCGAATTTTTACGCATTTTAAAACGACCAACGAATTTCAAAATTTACGCATTTTTACGAATTTTAAAACAGCCAGAAAATTACAACATTTTGTATTTTATAAAACTCACATCAACGCATCAACGTATACTTGTGTATTGTGCAAATAGCGACGATCTCGGACTCAAATCTCACAGTTTAAAAACCTTTAACTTAAAACGTAATTCGCACTAATAATATTTTACAGACGAAAAATAAACAATACTGACGTCAATACGCGTTTTTACGTCATTATGACTGATTCACGTTGCCCAAAATAGCCCAAAGCACTATTACGCATTTTTACGAATTTTTACGCATTTTAAAAAATTGTTAAAATTCGCAAATTTTTACGCATTTTAAAACCGCAAGTTACGAATTCTCGAACTATGTGACAGGTGACGCCACGTAGCTCAGAGATACTTCCCCGTCGCTGCGGTAAGAACTTGGAACCGTCTGCCGTCAGAAGTGACGTCATTGAAGTGTGCATGGTCGTTCAGGACTAAACTTAAGACCCGTCTGCATGTTCTTCCGTCTGTTTCCCATGGCAGACTTCAAAATCAGAGTAGTAGTACTAGTAGTTGTTTATAGCTAACTTTTCGCACCTGTCAATGAAGCTGCTACTGATGCTGTGTGGATGGTGCTGGACTGCAGGTCTGCGGTGTGAAGACGACGACGCGTGCGTGAGTAATCCGTGCCGGTTGGGTGCCAGCTGCGAGACTCTGCCTGCCGGTGGCAGCTACCAGTGTGTCTGTGAGACCGGCTGGACCGGACGAGACTGCGACGTCGACATCGACGAGTGTGCTGAAAGTACGTAGTCTACGTACACGCCACTACACTTTTTTCTTTCCTATCATTTGTATTATTAGGTGGAATCACGTCTGCATCGCAAGCGATTCTGACTATTCGTACACGTTTCTCCGTCGCGTGGTCTGTCTGTCTGTCACATTTGTGCACCCTGCTTAAACCGTTCAGTGGATTTAGATGTCATTTTGACAGATGCTCTTGTGGGGTCCTTATCTTACCTTACCTTACCTCTGGGTTGGGCAGGCTGTTCAGGCCTGTCTTTAGAGGGGGTTGGCACCGTGGCACTGTGCCATGAGCTCCGCGCCTTGGAGGGCCCCGCGCTATGGCGGTGATCGCCGCAACGGACGATGGATCGATGATCAGTCTAACCAGTTTTTATCGCCTTAGGGATGAATTATTGTCACAGCTTAAACTCAATTAAAAAATCACGATTTGTTTGCGGGGGGGGGGGGGCAGCTAAAATCTAGGTCGCTCCGCTCAAGAGATTGAGGGCCTAAAATCACACAAGATACAGGCCTACTTTACAGACGGAGGCCTATTCTACAGTTTGTGGTGTAGTATGGTTAACTGTACGTGAGCAATTGCATATTATTGTTTTTTAATCATTCGTGCAAAAATTAATTATTTGAGTAATACTGGTTGGTTAGGGACGAGTCCTTGCATAAGCTACTTTAGCTTTTGACTCGTTCCTGTTGCATAATATTATTTTATGTTACTATTATTGCTTGCTGGTGGCGATATATGCAAATAAGTACACGTATTAGGGGTAATAGGTAATGTGGTATTAAAGGCCCCGCGGGTAAGTTAGTGACAAGGGCTCCGCGTTGACAAAAGACGGTCCTGAGGCTGTTACACCTGCCCAGCGCTGAGGCTGTATCAGTTCGGTCCATTGCACGTCTCCCATGTATAACCATAAGGTTACAGGAAAGGCCGATGATTAACCGTTGCACAAGCTCTGGTAAAGTAGGCCTATAGAAACTGTTCGTAACGAATTCACGTTGGCTCTTTGTTGGCTCCTACCCTAGAAAAGATTATAAAAATCTTTGAGGTCATCGGAGCACTAAGGCCCACCACCACATCGAGGTGGCTAACCACGGTGGGGCTTGTTGGGTCCCCCAGTGACACAATATATTAGATCGGGGTCCGTTGTCACTGAGGGAAAGGAGAGATTCGGGGTTGAATCCCGAGCCAAAACATGCAGTTGCACGGTTGTGGTCTAACGAGCTTCCTCTGCCGCCACCTAGCGAATATAAGTGAGGAGTTGGGTGGACTTGCCACGACAAATGGACTTGCCGCATCGATTTCGCCTTTCGCCTAATTACTTGAGAAATCTTTGACTTAGCGTACTAAATTTATAAGCTATATATGCAAACTATGAGATCGTGCATGTGTCAGTTCAAGTCATCTTACATGTAAGCAGTTTATGCTCTACATACATGTATATAGCTCTGTGGTTAGGGTAAAGGGTTAGGGTCGACGTCATGGTTTGTGAGAGCCCTAAAAACCCTCATTTTTATCCCTATTCCTAAAGTCTATGTATATCTTGTACATGGCTTATAAATTTAGTATGATAAACTACAATATTATCTTACTTAAGTTAGGTTCTTGCTATTTTTGCTTTACATATGCTGACTGCTGTGGCCTGCATATAGGTCCGGTGTCGCCGTGTGAGCAAGGTGGATCGTGCGTTAATACTCCAGGTTCATTCCGCTGCGACTGTCTTGTCGGCTTCACCGGTGAAAGATGTGAAATTAACATTAACGAATGCGAGTCGTCGCCTTGTGTTAATGACGCCACCTGCCTCGACGACATCGGGGAATTCCGCTGCGCCTGCATCAACGGTCAGCCACTTTCAGTTTCGTTTAGCTACCAGTGACGTTTCTAGGTCTCTCCGTTTGTATGCAGTGCAAGCTTCCTTAAAAAGTTATGAACAGATTTAGACGAAATTTCTGTAAGTTTGATGACAAAATAAAAGAATTTTCTTTAGTGGCAACAAATATCGGTTGGGGCAGGCGTCAATGATTATATAGTAGTGATGATTCGATGTCAGGATTTCAATTTTGATACAATATCGATACGATATTTTGAAAATATCACGATATCGATATCGATATTAGTAAAATGATAAGTATGCAAATCTTGTACAAGCACAAGAACAAGACGTAAACGTTCAGCAAGGCAGTTTGCTTTACGTAGATACTAAAATGTGTCAGTGAACTTAAAAATTAGCTACAGACTGTCATAAGTGTCGTTATATTATGACACTACAGTTAGTTTGCTTCAGTTACTTTGTCGTTTTTTTCCATTTATTCTCGTTATTTTGCTAATGCAGTAATAAAAATATAAGCTTTTGGCGTAAAATATAGCGATATATTGAAAATATTGCGATATATAAAGGACATCACGATTTATCGAAAAATTATATTTTTTTTTGATCATACGATACGATATATCGATATCGAAAACGATAAATCGATATTTTCAATATATCGAATCATCACTATATAGTTACTGGCTGAAAACACAACTTTGATGAGGTGAAAAGAAAACGACGTAGATTGTAATGTCAGTTTTTTCAGACACACAGGCTGACGGTAAACATTGTGCTAAGTATGCGTCAGTCTAGTCCCAATTTAACACCGACCTCTTAGCTGGCTGGCGTTGTGTATTTCCAGTGAACCCAGCGAGCTAAAATTGTCATAGTATCTTGGGTGGGAGTGCGTGTTGCTCCTCCCTATGTTACCAGGGCTTCTATATATATAGTCCCCTGGGGTTTGTGAGAAATGAGTGGTGGGCGTTACCACGCGGCCAGTAAACGGTGCAGTTAACTTGTTACTGAGACTGACAGTTCAGATGATGGAAGGTATAGGATATACTTGCCTTGGTATTCCCGTGAAAGGACCCCCCACTGTGATGGGCTTGCTGGCGACATGTGGCTGGCTGGCTGTGTCCTGCAGTCTTTCCTCCCTGGCGCTCGTGATTGCTGTAACAACGGTTAGACGTCATCTCTGTGGGATGGCGTGTCATCACCGGCACCCCCATGATCATGCCCTACCGTGCTCCGTGTTTGTACAATGACCGTCCGCGGTAGCTACCAGTGAGTTCTGCTAGCTATAGCTGACAGGGGAGAAAATAATTATCTTACCGGTAAGTTAAACGAAATAAGAAGACAGACCTTCTTCATTGTGTTTGGTACTGTTGAGGAGTATTATCGGATCGACTCCGATTTTGTGGTTTGAGGCACGCGCATCCAACGCATTATGGCAGAGGGAGGCATAATGTACTCAAGTCCTCAACTTTTTTGTTTTTCAACTTAGGCCCATCAAATTTGGGGACGTTGTAGCCCTACCCCAGGGCTTTCCGAAAATGCCAAAAAAAGTGGACCAAAGTTCACCGATTTCGAGAAAATCGGGTCCGAAGTCGAAACTTCGACCCCAAAAATCTCGTCCCCCAAGGGGTTTTGGAAGCAAATTTTGGCACGGGCCTATAGGGGGCCTAGGGGCCTACCTTAGTTTCGAAATTGGGGGACCCCCTTCTTACCCCCAATTTTTGGAGAATTTTTTCGTAATTTTCACTTTAACCCCAAAAATCTCAAAATCTAAGTCTGGGACCCCCCCTTTTTAGTCCGCCCGAAAGTTTGACCGCAAATATCTCTAAACTGGATAGAGATATCGACAAGCGGTAAACGGCGTTATCAAACACGGTTAATTCCGCGTTGAACAAAAAAATTGTGTAAACTTCGGTCTTCTACGAACCAAGTTATAATGGCTCATGTTGACCTACCCTAAGTCGAATATTTCGGAAGATTATATTTCGGCCCCTAAGGGGTGCTGCGCCCCCAAATTTTTACACGCGCTAGAGAATGACCAAGTCTTACTAGCGCACCCCCCACCTGGGACGGGGGCCCCCCTTACAACTTTTTTCAAAGGGGGTCAAAAATTGGCTTAAAATGGAACAAATGAGCCATTATAACTTCGGAGTTAGAGGGTGTAGCCCGACAATACTTTGGCACTTGATGTGTCTCTAGGTGGGGGTGTTAACGCAAGTACAACTTTTGGGGGCATCGCCCCCCCTTAAAATTTGGGAGAACAAAAAACGTGCAAAAATCGGTGCGATTTATGACAACTTTCGAGTTTGAGCGCAAATATCTCTGGAACCGATGAAGATGGCGACAATATGTAAACGGCGTTGACGAAAACGATCTTTTGTGCGTTGAACAAAAAAAATTTGTGAAATTCGGTTAACAATGAACATAGTTATAGGCGCTCATGTTGACCTACCCTAAGTCGACAATGCGCGTTCGGCGTATGCCAATGCATTTGAGTTCGGGCCACGTGACTTTGATGCCGGGGAAATTCCCCCCCCCTAATTTTCCCCAGTCGGACTTAGGGCGCCGGGCGGACTCACGTTGGGCTTTGCCCCAAATTTCTAGTTTATTTTGTTATTCGATAGGTGACTCATAGTAGTATACATGGTGAAAAAATTATCAAATTAAAATCCGATAACTTTTTTGCTAGGGCCAAAGTTGTTCCAAAGTTACCCACCATGGTAAATTTTACGGTTTTTGATGCGTAACTTTGTTGTTTTTGAACTTTGGTCCACAAAATTTTTGTGGCTCGTAGGACGTTTTAAGGCTTTTGCACAAATGCCAAAATATGTGGACCATAGTTCACCGGTTTCAAGAAAATCGGGACCAAAGTTCAAAATCTGCCCCCTTCCCCGTAATAACCATAGTTGTTCCGTTCCATAAGACACGTTAAAAAGTTCCGTAAAGTTCCGGAACTTTTCCCCCAAACGTAAAGTTCCATAACACTCACGGACAAAGTCGTTATCTGACGTCACAATAGCATAGAACATAAGCCCTAACACATGATACAGACTAAGGTGTTTTTGTCAACAGCTCAAGTCCGTTTAATTGCTCTAAACTGGCCAATGTATAGGCCCAAGTAGTAATCACAAACAAGCGACTAGGCTACTTCTTGCCAGCAACCCTCACGACTGCCCCCTTCCACAACCACTCTGCATGTCTTAATGGACCATGGCTATGGAGCTATGGCGGGAACGTGGTGCGTGCTACAAGCCGAACTATCCACAACGGCGACAGATTGTCCAGCAAAATGAAAAATTAGTATAGTTCCATAAAGTTCCATGTCCGTTATAAAGTTCCATAAAGTTCCGGAACTTTTCCCCAATCGTAAAGTTCGTACAGTTCGTACGGAACAACTATGGTAATAACTTATCTGTTTGTGAACTTTGGTCCACAAAATTTTGGGCCGTTGTAGAACTGCCCCAGTGCTTTCCAAAAGTGTCAGAATATGTGGACCAAAGTTCACCAGTTTCGAGAAAATCGGGACCAAAGTTTAAAATTTGATCACCCAATAACTTTTTTGCTTCTGAACTTTGGCCCACAAAATTTTGGTGGCTTGTAGCCCTTCCCTAGGGCTTTCCAACAATGTTAAAATATATGGACCAAAGTTCACCAATTTCGAGAAAATCGGAATTATCGTCAGAATTCGACCCCCCATAACTTCCTTGTTTTTGAACTTTGGCCCACAAACTTTTCGCGTCTTGTACTCTTTCTCGACCTCTTTCCAAAAGTGTCAAAATATGTGGACCAAAGTTCACCAGTTTCGAGAAAATTTGGTCCAAATTTCTAAAAATTGCTCACCCAATAACTTTCTTGTTTCTGAACTTCTAGCTACCTCACATCGAAACTTAGCACCGATATGTCGTATCTGGGTCCTGGGACTACTTACGCTCTGACATTTTTGGCGTTTGGCATTACCCCCCTCGACTCCGAACACGCTGAGTGTGATTAAGTTTATGTAATACTTGGGACGAACATGGTTGGGGATAGGCTTAGGGTTAGGGTTAGGTTAGGGTTAGTAACTTAGTACATCGGGCCTTAACTATTGCGGACCCAAACCGTTTGTGGGACGGTGGTTCCACGCTGAAGAAATACCTCCGCAAACGCACTGCTGCTGCATAAAGTGATTATTGAAATATTCGTACGTCACTGATTGTCACTCTCTGCAGTTAGCGGTGCTCAGAAGCAGCGGGACGTCGCGTTGACATGCGAGGGACTCAGGCGTCGAGAGAAACTTGGTCTTGACCTAGTTGATGAACAATGTGGGCCGACAGTCCGGTTGTGTTGGTAACATGGAGCCCTGGTATATATAGAATCAAGCAACGTGTAATTAGCGGTAATTGGAGCCTGAGAAGAAGACGTGGTCGTCACTGTATATAGCCAGGTCATGTCTTGTTAGTGTGAACAGTGGGCGGGGGGACCGATGTTTGTGTCTTGTCTGTAACCTGTGGGTGAAAGCATTGACACTGTTAGTGAGATGCGTTGGAGAGCAGAATGCATTCTCTATAGTAATAGTAGGTAAATAATGTCATTTAGTTTTTTTTCACCCACAATGAAGGTTCGATTGTACAAAGGTTCGATAGTCCGATAGTTTTAGGGTTCTTTCCTATACACTTTTACAGACCAACGTCTGTAGAAGTGTATAGGAAAAGACCCTAAAACCACATTTCCTCTCAACGAAGAATAGGGTTGGGGTTGGGATGAGGGATAGAGTTGGTGATAATACATGTTGCAGTATACACCTTTGGACTATCCAACCTTTGGATTATAGTCACACAACCACGAAGTCGATCTATGCTGGATCCGCTTTATATTTTTGTATGGGTGACAGTTTACCGACGAATCCCGGACAAAAGGCCACAGTTATAGATGTTGACTCAGTATAACTAAGTGCTTGCTGCCTGGAAGACTCATAGTTTCAGGAACCGTAAAGCATTTCCATAAATTCGAAACAGGTCATTCTAAAGAGCCTATAGTTACTATTAATCACTAATACAAAGTCGTAAACTGGCTGTCGATGGCCACTGAATTCAATGACCTTGGATGACCATGAACGCCTAAATAGGGGTTTTTATGGATTTTTTGGCGATTTTGGGCTGAGAGACGCATTTCAAGAGCCCACTGCGCTGTATTCACTACAGATAGACCAAGACAATCTGCATATAAAATTTTCAGCATTAAATGTAGATTTCAACGGTCTAATTCCCGACCTTCTAGGTTACATTTTTCGGCTTCAAATAATAATCGTTCACTATGCCGTTTCTGCTATTTTAAGTATACTCAACTATGGTTAGGCAATCATTGTTCATTTTCTCAGACTCTCAGTAATTGCTCACTACTCGAGTAAATGGTTAACTGGCGGTAAGCTATACCAATGAAACGCAGGCCTACCGATAAGTTAACTAATAAACGTGACATAACTGACATTAACAAATTTGTACAACTTATTGAACTGTTCTTGGGTAATTTTTTGTCATCATGTTCGTCAAATTAATTTCATCATTGTCACTTCTGCGTTAGCGGTTATTTTTTCCAACATTATTAGTACACACAGCATTACAACATCGTTATTTATTTACAAGCACAAAAAATGCCATAGTCTTATGTCGTATAAAAACAGAATTAAAATGTATCAAACTTAGTGCAAATATTAAACATAAATTAGCTCAACAAAAAAACTGAACTACAAACCTATTATATAATTTTGTTAAATACGTTTTGGTAAATAAGTGGCCTTTTGTCCGGTGGCCTTTTGTCCGTACACCTTTACGGACAGGTAACCGCTCATGTCAACTCAGCCTTGTATCCTTTCTGGATAAGTAAATAGAGTACCAGCCTGCGTCGCTGGGGTTAAGGCGGGGCGCGTTCACCTGTGGCTGGCTATTGGTATCACGGAGAGCTATTCACAGTGCGAGAGTTGCCCGTTTGTCAATTTTCAATGGTCAAAGATCAAGGTCATAGGTCGTCAACAATGCCCAGAAAATGACGCCTGGTCTTTATCTAGCGTAAATGTAAATTACTTGCGGGTGGCGGACACGCACCGGCCTAACCATCGCTATAGGCCTAACTTGCTGTCGGCACCTGAGTCGTTCAGCAGTTAACGGACGGCCGCATATATGTCGGCATTGGGCGCCGTTGTGTCAGCAAGCGCGACAGTTTCCCACAGGCTGGTATACATGGTAGCGTCTTTATAGGCGGGCACGGGCCACTTTGCTGGCATGCACTATCTCTCACGCACCTGCGCTATGGGACTAGGCCTCGAATAGCGTATATGGCAGCTGCCTATCTGTGGCTAGGCATCTGGTCACGCGTCGTTGACGCTTCAAAACATCTTTCTTCTCTTCAAAGCGAGTGTTCTGAGCGCCCCGCCTCTGGCGTGTTGCGATGCCACAATGCACGCTAATTGCTGTGACAGTATGCCTGGGCCGCTGTCGTATGTGTTGTATACCCCACGACTCGCGGTATGTTAGGGGGGTATGTTTGATTACCCCACCCCAACATTGTCATTGTGTGGGGTGTCTAGCGTGCCCAAGACTGTCACTGCCGTATAACGTATAACGTTCTCACGGCCTGGTTTCTTGATTCACTGCCAGCGCTGTTAAAAACTCGTGAGCAATTTGGTATTAGATAATATATAAGAATAAATTATATTTGTCAGCAATGCCAATCAGTAAAATTTGAAATAGACAATGACGTTTTGCTTCTCAGCATATCTCAACGATGGCGCTGTATTCTAGTGCCAGTTTAAATGTTATCACTGCGCTCAATGAAGATCATGATATGACTCATACGCTTTCTTTTTTTAGATTTTTTTAAAATTTTATCTGTGTGTACAACTGCACAACGACCGACGGTTATTTTGCGGCCGTTCGCCTATATAAAACTGTGCAACCGTAACCGTCACCCCACCGTTACCTTTAGTTTTTGAACTGACTGAAAATTATTGACATACCAGTTACTGATTTTGACCCAAGCAACATTCATGTCCGTTTTGGTTTTTCTCTGATTTTTGGACAAACAGATTCATATTGCGGCCTGTTAGGACGGCCGCGGTATTAATTAATTTTTTTGTTAAATCGATGCTTTGTGCAGATTCGTAGTATAGTGTCAATCATTGCCAGAGCCCAGTTTGTCATCGTAGCACGTGTCTGTCAAAATAGATGTTTGTGGGAAAGTAGCCAGTTGTGACGCGCGTTGATGCCGCCCTGTAGTCACGTGGTCACGGTCTTGCGACCATCACTCGCTCTCATGCTGGCTTTGCTAGCTTACTTACTGATGAGAAACAGTTGTGCGTAGAGGCAAAATTGCGGTCCTGTAGCGGAATTTTCTCACAGGCGCTGCGGCTCAGCATGTGCTGGCCCCTCACCTCGTTCCCCCCCTTGCATGGCTCACTCACCCAATGATTGGCTATTATAATGAACCCTGAGAGTGAGAACATCTCTGGTCACACGAATGAATACGGAATTTTGTTCACACGCTTTGCTCTGCTCGTACTCCTGCTGTCATGCATAATTTATGACAAAAATGTAGATGTCCAGGCGCGCGCGCGCACGCGCAGCGTGGGTTCGTTTTAAAGTAGCAGCTCTGTACTGCTAACCCTTGTGAACTGTCTCGCCCGTCCGTCCGTCCGTCCGTCTGTCTGTCCGTGGACTTCTTAATCCATTAGCACATGGACTGTAAAACTGAGCCGGTAACCGGCCAGATGCCACCCAGTGTACAAGCTGAGGCCAGTTGCGTCAGCATCTTAGCTATCCTCAATCAAGGGGTTCATGGTCTGTGCCATAGGGCTACGAAATCGAAAAGAAAAAGGGCGAAGAATAAACGAAGTTGGTGTGAACATTTTCGAGGCCAGTAGTAACCGTTGTGCCAATTTCAGGTCGATATGTCAAAGTTCATTGTATAAGCGGACGGCGGCAGATATGTGGTCATTGGGCCGAAACATTTCTCTAGTCAAATGTATTTCTGTGAGTTGAATGCGTGCGTTGTGGTTGTGTCTGTGTATAGGGTTCACGGGCACCTTCTGTGAGATGGATATAAACGAGTGTGAGACGCAACCGTGTCGTAATGGCGCCACGTGCAATGACCTCAGAGGCAGATATCAGTGCGATTGTCTACCAGGTAGGTCTATCTACAGCATGTTCCCTTTTGTGCCTAACACTTAGTTCACGGGTTCACGTAATGCTGCATATTACAGGTCGTTGATGATTTTTTCAGGGAAAAATATCTGAAAGTCAGTGTTTTTCCTAGTGGGCGATCAAAGGGTGCGGCAAATTTGTCGGCGTGCAACACTTTCCCCTCCGCACATTGCACTTATTAAGTTACAAATTTTGATTTATATCTCTTGGTGGCTGTACACAACTATGACAGCGGTTAACAGCATTCCAAACCCAAAATTGAGACGAGCCCTTACCGCGTCCACAGCTGTCTTAAGTTATAGTGCAGAGGTTAGTATTATCACTATTATGTGAGTGGATACATGTGGTGTGACTTATGGTTTATTCATTCATTCTATTTAGTGTCATTAATTATGAGTTAAGTCTTTCCTAGTCCTGCCTATAGTCCTGCACTGTAATCTTGACTTTAATTTTGATCTTAAATCTGTTATATATAATGTGTATTAGCCCACTCTGGGTTTCACTGCGAAATGATCTTTGTTACTGTGCGATATCGCCTAACACGCAGCTGTCATTAATGAGCCGAAACCTGTATTGTGTTTCTTTAATAAGCTTAATCACTAATTGAAGCTGATATAACACTGTGTGTCTGTGCATATCAGGTTACTCGGGTCCGACGTGTGCAGTGAACGTTGACGACTGCGCCAGTAATCCATGTATGAACGGTGCTACGTGTGTCGATGGTGTCAATCAGTACACTTGCCTCTGCCTGCCTGGTATGCTTTCTGTATACTGTGTGCCATGACTTTGTGCTTCAAGCTCTGTCAGACCGTCACGTGTCATAATTGTGAGGATCGTACAGTTATACACTGAAAATCAATGAGCACACTTTGCTGCCGATTTCCAGATGAGTACCAGTGTATAAAAGAATTGTTTCAATAATTTCGAAAGTGGTCAATATTTGGCAAAAGTCGGAGACGCATTCGTGCCCTGACCATTCCAACTGCAGACATAAAATGATAATTCCGACCACTGCCCCTTCGCATTAGTGACCTGTAATGACCTCCTGAGCAGATGTAGGTTACGGAGAATCTCCGGTGACAGGTCATGGCGTCTAAAATGTCAGTTCCAGCTTGTGTTGAACACTGAACAGTTCAGTAGCGAGTGTTCCATAGTGTGCGTCGCCTGACCACACTCAGGACATGTTGGGTCGATGGAAGTGTCCATCAGATGGTGATATGCTCTGAAAACATTTCAATTTTCCGAGCGGATCTGAGCCAAGTGAACTGCGCCTTTTCTATGCTGTAGTGCTGTTACATATCGTGCCTTTTAGTCGCTGTTGTTTCGTCGGTGCTATAGAAATGTGATTGTGTCTGATTGTGATGGTGTGTAGGATTCAGCGGGGCTCGGTGTGAAGTGAACCGGGACGACTGTGTCGGCGTGGTGTGTGTTCACGGCTCGTGTGTCGATGGAGCTGATGACTACAGGTGTCAGTGTAAGCCCGGATACACGGGACGGCTGTGTGAACGCGAGATAGACGAGTGTGATGATCAACCTTGTCAGCACGGAGGAACGTGTGTCGACCACCTCGACCACTTCACCTGTCTCTGTCCCACTGGAACCACCGGTACGTACGTCCACAGTCCACAGTCGACGACGAACGCTGTAGAATTCTACTAGCTATAGTGGGCAGCAGATAAAATCCGTAACTTAAGACTGTAAGTGAAAGAATGAGACAAACCATTTTCATTTGTTAGTCAAAGTCAAACAAATGAGTGTATTGTACTGGTTAGCATAATGGCAGGTTGTCGGACTTGTGATCATCAGGTCGTTGGTTCAATTGCCGGTCTCGATCGCTATCAAGTATCGAGTGGTTAGTAATTGGTTGGATGACTGTCTGCGGACATATAGACCACTAAACCATCTTGGTTTAGGCCTATGACTAATGCCAACCTCAACTCAGCCTTTTAATCCTCTTGGGTAGGTAAATCTTGTCTGGCTGGGTTTAAGGCGGGGCGCGCTCACTTGTATCGCGTGGCAAGTAACTTGGTGTGATGGCATATGGCAGGTGACGCTCCATAGCTAGTCTGAAACGGGTTGCTGTGAAGAGTTATACACACCCTTTGTCTTTTTTATTTTTATCCCTCAGCCAACGTAATGTGCCCGGAGGCAGTATGTTTCCTGGTTGTTAGTGGACGCATGTGTGCGAGTGTTAATACGATAGCGTGAGCATTCCTCCACACACTTTCAGCAAACTTTTAGCATTGATGCACCCTGGGACAGACGTGAATGAGTCAAATTTGGGTATCAAAAGGGTGAAAATGTACACGGTGCTTGGGTGCCGCCGCTGTTTTTTTCTTTCTGTGCACCATGTACATGGCTGGTGAGACTGGGAGGCCCTGAGGCAGCTGGCATGCTGTCGGCGGATCGTTTTTTGTATTTGTATCATAACAGCTTGAGGTCGGCTTGTGTCCATTGACGGCCGTCATTAGTCGTAGTCGTTCTGCGACTATTATCACTCATCTCAGACGCTGTTATTACCCAACTGGCGACAGCGTGTCATTTGGTCGTCATATACAGCTTGTGCGTGATTCGACTTGACGCTTTGTAAACTTGCCAGCCTAACGATCCGTTTTACACCTCGTTCTAACGACGTTAACCCCTTACCACGGACGACTGACATTCTCGGGTGTACTGGGTTGTGTGTTGAAGTGTGAAAGCGCTGCTTGAGAAAACTAGGAACGGAAATACTTGATCGTATATTGTTCAGTTCAAGAACGGCAATGTGCATGCTGGTAGTTGGCGCCGGAGTAGGCCATATAGCAGATCGGCAGCAAATTGAAGCAAGGGGAGCCTGGGCGTAACGGGTTAAGTTGTCAGCAGCAATTACTGCCGTCATCTACAAGTCGTTGTTCTCACGGCACGGGGCTGGCTGCAGGCCACTGACGGTGCTAGATGGTGCGTGGTCACGGCTGGCTGAGCAGCGAGGCTACAGCACTATACTGCGTGTGGGCTGGCGACGTCATGAGCCGTGACATGACGCGTGCTGGCCGACCGGCCGCAGTCCCTCTCTTCAATTCTCTTGTTTGTCTCTCAGAATCAATCTGACCCCCATCACCGCTCACCCCCCCCCTTCCAATGCCTCCACCTACACGTGCTGGTCAGAAGTGCTGAGAGCTGGCGCCGTCTAACGGAACGCACGCGCTCTAGATAGCTTGGCATTGTTTGCTGATTGCGTCTTCTTCTGAGTGCGCGTCTTCTGTCATCATTTGCACACCAGCTAAGGCGCGCGCAGCACGTGTGTGTTAAAAGTATAGAACAAACTAAAACGACTAAGTTTATACGGTCGCCTTCGACTGTATAATTTTGTTTCTTTTTATTGTGCGAGCGCCGTAAATGCTTCATTTGCGTGCACATTACACCAGCCGACCTAACTAATACCCCGTTTACACGATGAAGGTGGCTATCGCGTCAGTCATTTCTTCAGTCTTTCAACCCAGGCTTAAAATGTTTTTTTTCGTAAACGGTTTCCATCGTAATACTGATGGATACGTTTACTGCCATCATGGATTACTGGGCTGTTAGCATATTTTCCAGCTTTTTGACTTTCGTTAACAGCTTTTTATTGATTACTTAAAATTCTGTTTGGTTCCATTATCAAGTGTTGCAAGGAGAACACGAAGAGAGCAAATGGTGAATGAAGAAGAACTGATGTTATTGTTTGCTATGGTGGTGCTGTAGGTAAGAGGTGTGAATACAACCTGAATGAATGTGCCAGCAACCCATGTCGCAATGACGCCACGTGTACAGATGGCATCAACGAGTTTACCTGCCAGTGCAAACCCGGCTTTACAGGTAACTTTACACTATTTCGCCCTCTGGCCATCTATCATTATGATAAGCCATTTGTTTCGATTTTCAAGTAAGATAAAATGTTAAAAGTGCTTTATTCTACGGCTTGCATATTCAAGAATTTTAGTGGAATGATAATGCCCCATTTACACCAGGAAGCATACATGAAGCAAACATGAAGCAAACGTATTCAAAAATACATGTACCTTACATGACGTGTGCTCTTAAGTTTGCTTCTTGTTTGCTTCATCATGTAAACGGGGTATAACTGAGCATGTGTGTTTATGACAACTGTTTGAACTGAGAACATTTTTATTCCCTGAAGTCTTTAACAATGATTGTATATGACTTCTCATAACATTTTCATTTTCGATTGCTGTAAGGACGTTGTAACACACTTAACATCGTCTTTTTCTGTATTGGGGCAGTATAAATTATATCCATGCATTTATTGAAATTTATATATACAAATACTTGCCGCAGTCCCTATCTGTAACACTGCTGTTTCTAGTGCAGTAACTTAAAACCCATGAAAACTTCAAAACCGACAAGCTGTGATTTAAAAAGAAAGTGGTTAACCCAATATACTTAAATCTAATGGTTGGGTAGCATTTCACCTAATCGCATTTTGCCTAATCGCATTTTGCCTAATCTTTTTTTGATAGGCGGACCAACAACAACGACTTGCTTTGTCGTTTTTTGCTTCTTTGACAAGCTTTGTTTTTGTTGTTCATCATTTTTTCTGTACCATTTTTTTGGCCGACCGTAAGTAAGTATACGACGGGTGTCGTCTCATTTCGCCTAATCTCATTTCGCGTCGTATACTTACCCTAACTCTAACCCTTACCCTAACCCTAACCCTAGTTCAATTTCGGTTGGGGCTCTGCAGTAGACTCAACTGGGGGAGCGATTAGGCAAAATGCTACGACACCAATCTAATAGAAGGCACCAAAGTTAGGCTTACTTCAAAAGAAACACCTTTAACTTTGAATCTCTTTATCATATGTAAAACTTATAAATATGATATGCGATGGTGTGACTGGTAGGTACACTGTGTGAGGTGGAGATCAACGAATGCGAGTCGAGTCCATGTCGTAACGGTGGAACGTGTGTGGATAAAGTGAACCGTTTCATCTGTCGATGTCCTCCTGGTTTCTATGACTACCTGTGTGCTTCAGCTATCAACGAGTGTCACAGTGCACCTTGTGCTAATGGTGGCACCTGCATTGATGGCGTCAACAGGTATCTGATTGATTTGCCTGGACATCTATGATTGTTTTTTTACCAGGTGTGACTTTATATTTGTAGTGGATAACTTATTAGCATGTTGCACTTGCTTCTAAGAGCTCATGCGTTTGATTCGTGGCAACTTCCTGGCCAATTTATACATACCTGTTAAAGTGACGTGGAAAATCTAGAAATGCGAAATAACGTCACAGCTGTCAAGGGAACGTCCTGGAAATGACCAAAAATCAAGTAATCATTCGGGAAAAATTTTGTAATGGAAATTTTTACTCTCAGCTTTGCAGTTTAGAGTATCTGCAGTTGTTGATAGCACAGTACTGGTACTGTATTGGCATGGTATGCATTTTTGTGTTGTTACACTGCTATGACTACGTCTTAAACGTCGTTGATATTTTTTTGAAAGTGTTTTATAAAACATTAGCAAAACATCTGAAACATCTTAATGCATGCACATGCAAAGTAAACAGTTTCAAAAAATTTTTCTTCACATGTGGTTACATTGTAAAATATTTTTGCTGGACAAACCCTGTAAGCCACAGAGTTTCATCAGCCACAAGAACATTTTTTTGTGTTTCATTTTAGATTTTCGCTTGTCTTTAATTCTTGCTCAGTCATGCTAAAAATTTGGTTTTTTGGACGTGGTTATGTGCGAAATAAAAACACAACACATATGTGAAACATTTTGGATGGAGTTTTTTTTTGTTTTTGCATGTATATGTATCTACAGCTTAGAGTGCGAGTGAATTTGTCTTCTGTGTTGCCAGGTACAGATGCAGCTGTGCGGCTGGTTACGGCGGCAGAAACTGCGAGTATGAAATCAACGAATGCAACTCAAACCCATGTCAACATGGAGGTCGCTGCATTGACAAGCTCAACAACTATACTTGTGTTTGTCCGCAGGGATATACTGGTGAGGCAGGCTACTTGGAACGCTCTTGCAAACATTCTTAAATGCAGCATATGCTGTCTGTTTACTACGGACAACATCTAAAACATTTTTACTTATCATTCTACCAGCATATCGAGTGCATTCGATGTTATTACAGTTAACACGCTATGCTGTATGAATTACTTGCTTACTTTCTTACTTACTTACTTACTCACTGTTTTCATCCATATTGTGCGCTCAGTCACTCGTGCCTGTGTTCGGTTTCATGCCTGTTTGGTTTTCGTATTTTTGCGAGATCGCAGTTGGCTCCATGCTGATGTTTCGTGATGTTGCAGGTTACAACTGTGAAGTGAACGAAGATAATTGTAATCCCAACCCGTGTCAGCACGGCAAGTGCATAGATGAGGTGAACGGCTACCGGTGTGTCTGTCATCTGCCGTACTCCGGACCGGACTGTTCTCTGCGCCTTGACCCGTGCTCTCCTAACCACTGCGTCAACGATGCTGTCTGCGTTCCCGACGCCACCTACCAGACATTCTCATGTCGATGTCGCACCGGATATACAGGTAGCTATGAGTAGTGAGAGTTGTGTTAATTCGTCAGCTTGCGTGTGGCTTTGTGGCATCGTGGTAGGGTGCCCCGTGTGTCGGATATACCATCAAGAGGTCGTGGTTCAACTCATGGTCAGGTCACTGTCAAATGGTTACTACTTGGATGGGTGATTGTGGACAGGTAGGTCATCTCTCGGCATATAACCACCCACCCAGATCAACTCAGCCTTCCATCCCTGTGGGGTAGGTAAATGGTCACCTGGCCAATTTGCTCACACGTCAGGTTTGCATTTGGTCAGATGAGGATCACTTACTTCCGGCTTCCGCTTCATGCTTAAAATAACAATCATAAAATAACAAAAACGCAGCTACCATTAATGCAGCATGCACTTGTATCATGTTGCAAAGTTAGTCAGAAGTATGTCAGTTGTTTGTGGTTTGAAAAGTCATCTGCGGATAGTAAAAACTAATTTGCCGATGGTTGCAGGCAAGTTGTGTGCTGATGATATTGATGAGTGTGCACTGTATCCAACTCGGTGTCGTAATGGAGCAACCTGTGAGAACACCGATGGATCATATCTGTGTCACTGTCGTCATGGTTACCGTGGGCGCTTCTGTGACGTGAACCCTGACGACTGCCTGCCTGGTGCGTTATCATTTCACTATTTTATCGGCTGTTTGTGACTAGAATTCTTGCTTACTTATTATCGCCAAGGCTTGCAGAAAGTAACACTGAGTGATCTGTTTTTCACTGCTTAACAGTCAGCAGTGAATTATTTGAAGCAGTCCAATGTTTTACACTAATAGTAATTGTTTGTTCCACGGAACTGTGTGTCTTATTGTGTTTCTGTGTTTCCACCCCCCCCTTCTTGACAGTATTTAGTACTGCAGGCCTTACGCTTTCACTTCATCTGTCCATCTGTGCATCTACTCGTGATGCTGTTTGCACAGTACATACGTGACAAATTTTTTTTAATTGACTTATGTTGCTGTGTGTCTGTCTTTTAAATTACTGATTAGGTTTATGGTTAAAAGCCAAAAAGGTCAAACCTTCGGGTACAAATAGGCAGCTTAGACAAAATGTCTTCCTAGATGCTATGCTAAGCAAAGAGGTGAAGATGCAGCATAGATGATCCTAGGCTAGATGGAGTCATACAGTACTCAAAGCTCTGCATGCATCCAGTTCTAATGATCTAGAACTTTGTTGTTTGTTTAAGCTAAACTGCTGATTTTGGCACGGCTTAAATTTTATGTCGGTGCACTGTGGTAAAATGAAGATGAGAGAAAATTGCAGTTGAATCTAGTAAAAGTTCGTGTCCCCCGAGTGGTTGATTCTGGTTATCATGCTGTGCACAGGTGCGTGTGAGAACGGTGGCACGTGCGTTGACGGGCTTGGTACGTACCTGTGTCAGTGTCCTGCCGGCTACACGGGCAGCAGTTGTGAGACAGAGATAGACGAGTGTGCCTTGGCCCCATGTGTTAATGGTGCCACCTGTCAGGACTATGTCAATTCATTCGTCTGTGAGTGTCCGCGTGGCTTCAGCGGCATTCAATGTCAGATCAACGACAATGACTGCACCGCCAGGTCTGGTCTGATGCCACGATGGGATTTCTTCTGTATTAATTTCAAAGTTCTTTCGAAAAAGTCTAGTCCTCAAATGCCTTGGTGGCAGTTTTTCCTTGCATCTATTACCAGTAGTTGTCTTGTCATTTTATCATATTTTTGTGCCTCCACTGTTGTTAGGCACTGGCCAGAGAGGGCATTGTGTTTTCACCTCATTCATTTGTGACCTTTCCTCATGATAGTCCCAGGTTGAGCAACCAGGCAGCCTTCTCTCGTTTGATGTAACATAAACTACATTCATGTTAGAAGTGCAAAGTGCTTAAAGGATTAATTGTTGGTTAGCTCTAGTTTTGATAGATCAGTTGATACATTGAATTCTTTGACTGAACTGTTTGAATGATTTTTGGATGATTGGGTGAATGAATGAATTACTGTAACATTCATTTGTTTGCAGTTCGTGTTTGAACGGCGGCACGTGTATCGATGGAGTCAACAGTTACACGTGCAAGTGTCCGGACAAGTTCGTCGGTGCAAACTGTCAGACTCCTCTGTGGCCGTGTGACTTCCAGCCCTGCCTCAACGGGGCCACGTGCCACCATAACGCCACCTACTCGTCACTGATGCAACTGGCGACATCAACCAATGCCTCCACGGCGTTCAGCAGTGTGGCTTTCCAGTGCCACTGTCCATTGGGCTTCACGGGACCTCGCTGTGAGAACATTGTCGACTGGTGTCACGGGTCGAACATGCCGTGTCGTAACGGCGCCACGTGTCGTCAGACGGGTCATGAGTTTGAATGCGTCTGTGCGCCGGGATGGACCGGGCTTCTCTGTGATGTCATGAATGTCTCGTGCGCCGTCGCAGCCAGTCGAGGTATGTTGTGCATATCATCATATCATATCATATATTCGTTTAATGTAAAGTTGACAAGCGCAACTTTCAACAATGCAAGCACAAGATACATAATAAATCCAAAAGCATGCAAGCGGAAACGTCTCAGTTTGTCCGAAAGCTAAAAGCAATTTTAACAAAACTTATTTTCAAAAACTATCGTTGCAGACAGAACAAATGGGTGCATGTGTTGTTACGGCTGCAGGAATTAACGATTAGGCATGCTATTCGGCGTTACAATTTTTAACGATTAATCTAATCATTTTAATCGTTATTGAGTCTATTGTTCGTCAAAGTGCTGGTATTTTTTTTATTGGTATTCAGCTGTCCCTGAACTTATTGATCTCTGTTATAATAAAACCATCATTAAGACCTTGCACTTTTGGCCGCCAGTTCAGGTTCTTCATTTTTAACAGATAGCGAGATAGATACATGTAGAGACAGAGCATTATAAGTAGTCAATCTGATTAGCAAATAGCTGAGAATATCCACAGATATTTATACAGCATGGCCAAGTTATGATATCTGCACATGGATATATCCATGGATATACCTCCCTATCCATGGCAAGCCTGATAAGTTTATTGTTGTATGTTGACATTGGCATTTGTGGCGTAGGTTTGGCGTGTGTGAACGGCGGGAGATGTCGTAACGTCGGCAGCTCTCACGAGTGTGACTGTCCAGTGGGTTACGACGGCAGTTACTGTGAAACGGCTATCAACGAGTGTGCTTCAGTGCCGTGTCGTAACGGAGCGACATGCGTTGACGGCACGGGTACGTTCCGGTGTCTGTGTGACGTCGGCTTCCAGGGCGCTCTGTGTGACCAGGAGATTGACGAGTGTGAGACTGAGCCGTGTTTGAACGGTGGTACATGTAGAGATCTCATCGGCAAGTTCCGATGTTCGTGTCCGCCGGGCACAGCCGGCACACGCTGTGAGACCGACGTGGATGAATGTCTGTCGTTGCCATGTCAGAACGACGGGACATGCCATGACATGGTTGGTGGGTTTCGCTGTGAGTGTATGGCTGGGTTCACAGGGCGCCAGTGTGAGGCGGACATCAATGAGTGTCTGTCACGGCCGTGCAATGGTGCCATGGCGTTAGGTTGCATGAATGAACCTGGCCACGGCTATACGTGTGTTTGTATGGAAGGCTGGGAAGGACCTCGATGTGAGACGCGTTCTACTCGCTGCCTCGTGAATCCGTGTCATAACGGTGGACGCTGCCTGGAACTGCCTGCTCGGGATCTCTGCCAGTGCCCGCAGGTGCCATATTCTTTTTCTGATACTATCACATATATATCCATAATATGATCGTTTGTCTTTGCTGTGCTTTAACGCCATTGGTTTTGCCTCAAAGACGTCATTCTGCCTCATGAATAAATATATGCTTCAGCTTCTCGTAGAAGTTAGCTTTTGGGAAGCTACTGACATCCACTGTTAACATCATTATAGCATGGAATCGTCTCTTGTGTGCTGGTGTGCCATTAGGAAACTGCTCACTCACTCAATCATTTCAGAAGGGACCATTAGTCGATAAATGAAAAATCAAAATGTCCGAACTCCAACAGTGGTACAGATATTCATATGAATATTTTTATCATTTCTCAGTACCGGTGAGGCTTGTTGGTGTCAGATCAATTATGTTAGGTGACTAGTGAGTGGGTGACATAAATAACAAGTAAATAAAAAACGGATCTTAAATTGTCAACTTGCGTCTCAGGAACTGCTCAATATCTGACGGTAGGTATACGATGCATACATGTAGCTCGACATGTGAAGCAGCAGTTGGTCAGCTGCGTGGAGTATAAAGTATGAACTGTGTGTTTTCTTGCAGGGTTTCAGCGGCAAGCTGTGTGAGACACGTGACTGTGAGTCGGGTACCAGCTGTAATGACGACCCGTGTCAGTCACGGCCATGCAGGAATGGTGCTAGCTGTATGTGCGATGAGTCGGGCTGTCGCTGTGACTGTCCGCCGCTGTTCTATGGAGATGTCTGTCAGTTCCACCATTTCCAGGATCCGTCTACGCACTCGCCCTCCTCCCCCAGCCAGAGCTGCTCCATCAGCAACTGCCGCGACAAGGCTGGCGATGGACAGTGCGATGTATGCGGTTTATGTCTTCCATTCAACAGTGACATTAGTAATGACATTAGTATTATTATTATTTTGTATAGTTTATTTAACAATTCAGTCTTTGGGACTATTGGTTCGCTGACAGAAAGGTGAGTCTATAGCTGAAACATTTTTTTAGTTTCAAACTCTGGAGTAACTTTATCAATTCATTATGGAAATTATGGATTAACCAGGCACCCGCAAATCTGCTGGAGAGATTTTGCATGCATCTCACATAGCATATCTGGGTTTGCATGTCATTGAATGAAATTGGAATGTTCACTTTATTTTGCATCACGCTGTATACCAGTACATCGTTATCCTCACTATTCAGATGTGTTGTATTTATTTATATGTTAATTTTGTTTTATTTTTTTTGCTTAATGACAAGCCTGCTGTATGTGCTGTGCAGGCGGAGTGTGATACTTACGAGTGTCAATTCGACGGCACTGATTGCAGCTATGACACTCTGCTCTATCAGAACTGCTCAGCCGTGCGCTTCGACATCCCCTGCTATAACTTGTTTAACAACAGCGTCTGTGACCGGGCCTGTAACAGTGCCGAGTGCCTGTACGACGGCTGGGACTGTGAGCAGGACTTCCAGCCCTGCAATCCCAACTATGACTCGTACTGCTCGGAGCACTATGCGGACGGATTCTGTGACCAGGGCTGCAATGTGGTGGAGTGTGGCTGGGACGGACTGGACTGTGTGGATGAGAGACAGTTCGCTACGGGTCGTATTGTTATCGTGGTTCTGGTGTCGCCGCAGCAGTTCGCTGGTGTGAGGACCACGTTCCTGCGTCAGCTGGGCAGCTTGCTACGCACCGTGGTCGACATCGCTCGAGACTCACAAGGCAACGAGATGATCTCTTCCTGGGACATAGATGATGATGACGCTGCATCCTTAGTTCGTCGAGCCAGAAGATCGGTCGCTGGACAGATTGTCGATCGTTTCTTTCGTCGTAAACGTGCTGCTGTTGTTGGGTATGTTAACGTAACATTGATGTATAAATTTCTGCCCCCAGCCATACGGCCCACGGGGCGATTCTGATCTCTGCTTCCTTAGCTCTTAGTCAGACACTAGTTTACATTGCGAGACCATGAATATGGGGCCAGGCTGAGTTGACCTCGGTGGCTGGTTAAATGCAGAGATGGTGGGTACATAACGTTTCCTTTAATCGCTATATGATTATAACAACGGTGATCATATGATGTGCATTCTCTTCTTTAGCGGCAATTTTCCAAGGAACATAATGTCCCCATTATCGGTCTCTCTTGCATCGTCACTCACCACATTCAAATTAAAACAAAAAACAAATGATTGTAAATGTTTTTGCACACACATACACTGTGTCTCAAAAAAAACCAGACCCCTGCTACCTTTTACAATAACTTCAACAGTCCTGGTTCAATAGCAATAGATTTTGATAAAAATAATTGTTAGAGAATCAGCACTTAATAGCATGTGTTACTTTGCAAGAAATTTTAAGAACAGAGTACCAGCTGAGGTTTTCCTGTGGCACCAACAGTAGAGGAAATTGCACTGCAGTACTCCTCCAACGAACCAACAACATCAGTTAGGAAATCATTAAGTGTTATAACGCCAACGTTTGAAGTTGAACGAACTGTTGATTAGCAACATCATAGTCAGAAGTTACAGCAGATATTCAAAGTGCTGTCCCTTTACTCGAACACAGGCCCGGAAACGTCTTCTCCATTCGTCGATTGCGTCATCGACATCGGTCTGCCGTAGGCCAGACCAGACCTCCACCAAGCGCTGCTTCAGTTCATCCACATCTTTCACCGGCTTCTGGTACACACACTGCTATACATGGCCCCAAATGCAGTAGTCAACAGGGTTGAGGTCGGGGCTGTTGGCCGGCTAGAGGTCAGGCGGGATGAACGCTGGTGTCTCACGACCCAGAAACTCAATCGTCGCACGTGCCCGATGTGCGGGTGCATTATCCTGCTAAGCTGGTACCTCGTTTTATGAAATATCGTAAGCCCGTAGAAACACACTATGATATTGAGTACTTTTTGACAATTTTCTCAGCTAATCATTATTATTATTAGGCACAGTTTGTTGGAGTTATTTCAAAACGTAATAGGGGTCCGGTTTTTTTGAGACAGTGTAGGTTTTAACTTTTTATTTGACCAAGATCATGAATTTTTTTACTTATGCTTTTGTACCTAGTCTTCGAAGCTTTTGTTTAGCTTGCGTCACGTTAGATTTGTTATTGTTAATAATACTGATGATGATGATGATGATGATGATGGTGGTGGTGGTGTAAATGTGTTTGTAGTTCACGAGTGGGTTTGAAGGTGGACAACAGTCAATGTAAGTCTCACTGCTTCTCCACCAACCAAGCTGCTCAGTTCATCTCTCAGTCGCTTCATGAGGGGCAGTTCAAACCTGTAGCACCCATCAAGTCTGTCACAGGTATGCGCTACGCTGCTCTGTCGATTACGTATTTATCGTTTGTGAGTCAAAAAGACACCAAACTCCTGTCTATATCTTCACTGATATTCACCGATATTCCAAATGTTTTTACTGATGGATTCAGCAGGGAACTAGCAACAAAATCAGTAAGCAAATATATTTGCATAGCACACGATGTCAACGAGAAATCCGCTGCATCTTACCACTACTTAAGGGTATTGCTACATTACTGTGTGAAATATCAGTTCTCAAAAATTGCACTGTCCAATGTACAATGACGGCAAACCAATTACCGCACACTCATCAGAATCTAACCATGATAGATAAGCTGGTGCTAAATCATTAAGACCAGCTGCATATAATATTCGTCATTCAGCTCACACAATTTGGTGTCATACTGATTATGCTTTCACCACAATCTTGGTCTTAAGCATGTAAAGCAAAAAGACAACTGCTGATAAACCGACTAAGGAAGTTTGCCATGCCAGACTACACTGCTCAAAGCACTTGCTAAGTGACTGTTTTTTTATTAGTCCGCCCGAAAACTATTCGGAAGGACTTATGTTTTAGCCTAGATGTTTATTTATTTTTTGCAACAATGTCAGTGTTTAATCTATATTGCATAATATCATGAAAAATCTATTGTGCTGATAAGTTATTCACATTTGCTTCACCGAAAAATATGAAGAATGTTTTAATTCAGCGCATGTTATAAGTAGATTTCGGTTCAAAGACAGTTGCTAGTTTGTCGTGGTAATCATTAATGTTGCTTGTTTGTTTACGACAGCTGAGCCAGACAATACACCATCCGAAGCGCCGCCAGGTGGGACATGGGCAGTGGTGATACTGAGCGTGGTCATTTTCATTGTTCTCGTCACCATCCTGCTTGGCGTGATCATTCGCAAGCGAGCCTATGGCAAGACTTGGTTCCCCGAGGGTTTCACCATCTTTCCTCGTTCTAATGCTAATCATCAGAGACAGAGGTAGTTCTACTTTTCTCTATGTACTCTTAATTTTATTATTAGATTTATTTTTTTTTTTATTTAGATTTATTCTATTATGAATATTATTATGATGCATGTAAGTATGTAGTGAGTAATTAAGTAGAATTTTAGTAGTTATCTTGTTTGCTTTATTGCCATAATATGCTGTTGCTGCAATGACACTGATGTTTGGCTGATAGCACTGATGATACGTAATTTCTAAAAGTTCTTCATCAATTCTCACAGGTCTACGTCAGATGGGAGACGTGCCAAGTTCGAGTAGCTGTGTCAGAATGGCTATCATAATTTGAGAAATTGATAGAAGTGATAATAGTTGTAGTACTCAGAATTAGTAGTAGTAGTAGTAGTATTTGTTGTTGTAACATTGTTGTAGCTGTAGCTGTAGTTGTTGTTTTTGCTGCTGGTGTTCAGCATTGTTAATCGGGCATAAAGTTACTTTTTGCTACTTACTTACTTTCTTTGTTTTCTTTCACAGCATGGCAGTTTTGAAGTAATTTGCAGTGATGAATTACATTGAAAACCACATACACACACATACTACATGTACACGTGACATGGTGTGGAACGTGCAGAAGCTTTGGTCAGACATCAGCAATGACAGATGAACGCATGTCAGGGTCTGATAGTTTCACCACAACAGAGACGTACAGCGACGATGAGTCTTGTGCCAAGAGACCCAAGGTATGGTTCTTATTCCTTTATGTGCAAACTTCAATGCAAATTGCTGAATTATTTGCTTAAACAACGAATACATCCGAAACAAAACAAAAATCATAGACTCAATATTGAAAGTGGAAGTTTTGGCTATTTAGCTGCATTTGCAGAAAACCAACTTGCTAAGTGCTTACGTGCAGCAGATAAAATCCAACACGTTTATGTTTACTTCACTGCCTTACGGTTATTTAGGCCACTTTGAGAATCCCGGTTTAATTGATTGTCTCGCATCACTAGCCATTGGTCAACGGCCGTTTCACGTAGGTTTAATTATCATTGGACTTAGCCCAGAAATGCGTAGTATACCAATGCGTTTTCTTTGATATATTTTGCGACATGTCCCAAGCCAATGATGTTGAAAATGAATGTTCAGTCTGTCTGTGTTTGCAGCATGAGCGACAAGGCAGCTCGGGCCGCAGCAGGGATGGCTGTGAGACTGCGGTTGATCGCGGTTGGTCAACAACTCACTATGCAACGCTATCACATCATAGCATGACACAACAGTTCACCTCGGGCAAAATACCGAAGCCGTCGTTCGATGCTCTGACCCCACCTCAGGGCAGCGCCAGTCATATTGTCAACTCCTACGGTCCTGGAGGCATGACGCCGCTGATGGTAGCTGCCATGTCGCCGGCTTCAGAGGCTGCCATGATGACGGAAAGAGGTCCGACGAATTACTGCATCCAGTTCAAGCCTTCGACGTCCATCATCTCTGACCTTGTCGCTGAGGGTGCTTCCACCGAGGACCGCACCGACTTCTCAGGTGCGTTCTCGTCTTTTTGTGCTTCCACTGCATTTAAAGTTACAAAAATAAACTGATAGGCTATCAATCTGATTTCAATTCAGTTTCGTTGCGCAGACTGTACAAAGTGTATGAATGGGCAGTTCAGTGCATTTTGTTCGATTTCTGTGGCATACTGCTTGTCTTTAAATGGTGCCAGCAGCATTGTTATGTTTTTTGTTGTCTCTCTGTCATACCATATTGTTGTCATAATCTAGCATGTACAGACAGAATGATAGACAGATCTGAAAACGCAGCTTCTCTTCTATGGCACATAATCTACTTTCTGGTCTTTTCAGTGCTCCAACTCTTCTGCCACAGTTTGGCCGGGCTTTCTGCTAGTATTGTGCTTTCTGTATATTTACTTTGTTCCTTGATGAACGTGTTTACCTTGGTAAATGCCGAGATACAAAAACATACAAAAACAAAAGATGCCAACAAATGCAAAGCTTAAAAGCCTACTGTCTCTAGCTTTCCTGGTTGGCTACACAGATTGCGCATGTTGTTCGTTCATGAGAGGTTGAACGCTGTTGCAGGTGAGACGCCGTTACACCTGGCAGCTCGCTATTCGAGGGCGGACGTCGCTGAGAAGCTACTGGAGGCAGGAGCAAGTCCTTTAGCACAGGACAACTGTGGACGAACTCCAATGCATGCTGCTATTGCTGCTGATGCCAGAGGCGTCTTCCATGTATATATATGCAACTACTTACTAACTGCTTATTCTACCATGTGTTGTTTTTGAGCTCAGTTTGTCGGTGATTATTTAAACTTTTTCAAACTAAGGGCGTGTTGCACCAACCATACTTAAATATAAGTACATGCTTAACCACCGTACTTAGCAGAAAATGCATTGCACCAACACCATTTAAGCAGGCCAGCCTGCTTAAACGTCACTTAAAAATAAGTGGCCAAAGTTGCCCACTTAAATTTAAGCAGCTGGCAAAAATGAGACAGACGCTATCTTTATTTAGCAAACTGTGACGAAGTTATCATCCTAAATTGACGATTTTAGGTAACAGTTGTTATATACCATAAACAAAAGCGAAGAAAAGTGGCAAATACACGTGGATAATGCTATTTGTCGTTGAGTATTTACAGCTGA
>Ga0209367_1000862_pt1 | contig 34271 bp, 23 predicted proteins | sample WorMetLIZISLAND2_FD_187412 | JGI IMG/M metagenome (GOLD analysis project Ga0209367, IMG submission 187412) | Marine gutless worms symbiont microbial communities from Max Planck institute for Marine Microbiology, Germany - Olavius geniculatus... ... | reverse complement strand
CACAAGAGGACATGGTAGCAGGTTTTGCATTCCAGCTGGGTGTGTTGATGCCTTTAGACACAGCTTCTTTCCAGTTACCATCCGGATATGGAATAACCTGCCTTCTGATGTCGTCATGTCTCCTTCTCTCGAGGTCTTCAAGTCCCGACTGGCAGGTGCCATGGTGATGCAGAGGACAGATTAGATCCATCCTGTTTTTATCAGCTGCACATCTTGCACGCTTTTATCTGTTCTGTCTGGAGTTCAACAGTTGTTCCCAGCACTTCATGCACCTCTGCCATGCACGACATTACTCGCAACAGGATATGTGCATTATTGGAAAAGAAAGAAAGGATTGTGCTTGAGAGAGCATTTTATTAGCCAATTTCGATTTTTCCACCATCTTAGTAGACAAAAATAAACGATTTAACGTCTTTTAAAATTTTCTTTGGTATAACATCTGAGATTTCTTTAATTGCCACTGAGCACATCAAGTGAGGCTACGTAAAAACCACTGGTCCACGATGGCTAATCCTGTAGGCCTACCTGTAAGTTTCAGTTTATTCATCTTATTCAGAGACAGTAGGTGCAATGACAGTAATAGTGAAACAAATCAGCACGAATTGAAGAATACAAAAAGGCTGTGAAAACTGATGTTGTCAATTAAACACTTTGCATTCAAGGCCAAGACCAAGGAAATGGGACCAAGGCCAATACTTTGTCATCAAGGCCAACTGCCAAAGCCAAGTCCACTGCTCTTTGTCATTGAGTCGCTCCAAGGACGAGGCCAAGTCCTCGAGGACACATCACTGCGAAAAGACATAGATAAACATAGATAAAACATAGATAAAACAGTAATGTACAGTTACTAGCGAAACAGATGCATGAAAAAACATACTAAAATCCACGTATCGTTATTGTAACGTTCACGAACATAACCGGAACTTTTGGGCAAAATTGCAAAAACACTATTAGTCTGACAACCTGGAAGTTGTACAAGAGGCCTACTCTGTTTCAAAGAAGTTTTAGAGTTCTTAGCGAATTTTTTTCATATTTTCGTTTGTTTTTCTATAAAGTCAAATAATTGTTATCCTCAATGAGTTGCATATTTACAACTGTCAGTGAGTGTATTTTAATTAATATCTCATCTTATTTCGCCGTATTTCATTTATCCACCGTACCGCACATGGTTCTTCCCGTAAAGTAAACAAAGTGACGTCACCGCCATAGCAATGAGTATGTAACGTCTTTGGCTCAATGTATCCCTTAATGCCTTGCGCCGAAATAGGTTATGAACACGTAGCGTGACCTGCATATTGACCAATCACAAAACGCATACGCTGGAAGTTTTGCTGTGTTTGTTGTTGTTTACATTCGCTGCTGATGTAATGGAGGTGTGGCTGCTTTTTTGCGTTTAGCGAAAGATGAGTCAGCTGTTATCCATGCAGTCCTTTGTATGACAGCAATGACGTCGGGAGATGTGATTCGATGAGGGCAGCGTCATTCCGGCTGGATGGAAGCGCCGGGATTCATACATCGACTGGTCTCATGGAGCGGGACCGCGTTGTACGTCGCGTCAACGTTTGCGCTGGTTTCCCTGTGCTGGTCGGGCGGCGGCACTGATTCTGACGGCGGCCGTTTGGTGCTGACTGACAGAGATCTGGGCGTGGCCACGGGCGGGTCTACGGTTGATGACAATGTGTCGGAAGCGTCAGTGGATGCTGAACCACTGTTTCAGCCGACTCATAACATTCTGCATGGCAAAAGGTGGCTAGCGCTTACTATTTCTCTTATTCATAACAGATATAGGTATATAGGCTTATGAATTTGATGTGCTAAACTGCAGGATTATCCATTTTCTGTCTACATTACGAAGACGGACTCTTGTTTGTACTTGATAACTCAATATCAGGATTTTAATTTCGATATGATACTGATCTTTGTGGTATTGACCAAATCTCGCGATATCAATATGATATCAATATTTTGTAAATGTGTGAGATATACAAGTGCACGAGCAGCATACCAGGCATAAGCAAGGGAATATGCTTTATTTAGATAATAAAAATATATCTCTAGATGAACTCATAACATGACTATAATTAAATTATGACACCATTAAGTTACCGCATTTGTAATCTTTTTTTCAGTAATGTGGTGTAGTGAATAATCTGTATCAAATATCGCAAAAATATCAAAAATTTTTGAATATTGTGATATATTGAAAAGTCGATAGTTTTTCGACGCTATGATATCGTACGATATATTGATATCGAAAAAGATATATTGATGCATCGAGTCATTACTAGTTTGTATGCCCATTTTAAAAGATTTCAGCGAATGGGGCTATACTCTAAGCTAGTTGAAACAGTTTTGCTAATTCATAGCAGGGTTTTGAAATGTGTCAGTGGGCATGTTAATTCCATGCACATACTAGCATTTCCCCAAAATGATTTTTAATGCTGCTTTAACATTACCCTGTGTTGTGTTAATGCTTCATTAATCATTAATGATTAATACAGTACATGTTGCTAACCCTGTTATCCCAGGTTACAGACCAAGGGAATTTGATGGTTGTAATTGAATCTTCCATCAGCCAGAACCAGGAAACATTGCATAAAAATATCCAAAAAATGTCATCACCAGATGCGATTTTTGAGCTCAAAATGCACACAAATGCATTTGCAGCCAGGGCTTTGCTCTGGACCTCACTGGGGAAGCCTTACTGCACCCACTGAGATTAATGGAAGGCTGCTTGGTGGCCTGAAATAGTGAAACCTTCTTTGGAAAAGTCTGTCTGTGTGCTTGCATCTACTATAATAATAAGCTTATGAGCTGAAATTGCCGAGATTTTGACTGCATGCATGTGGTAATAATAGCTTGAGTATTGTATATTGCTATAATGCGTATTGCACTGTCTTGCGCTGTGAGAAGCTTTTGCATATAATCGTGGCTGTGAACTGTAGGCACTTGATGCTGGTGAGTACAATGGATGGCTACTTGACCGCCATCAATGCTGCTACTGGCGTGGAGGAATGGTCCGTCAGCACTGGACTAACACTGGTCTCATCAAGTATCAGCAAGTTTGAGGTTAGATGGTTATTTTCATTACCAGTCATTATTTATTTAGTCCTGTATTTAGTTGGCATATATTGCACACATGCATGACTGTTATAACATTGGATTATTCTAGGAGTCATTTTGTAATGGCATTGTAATATGCCATTTAGCAATGGAGACAAGGCTTTGATTAACAATGTACACCAGTTTAAAAAATACAGTTTTCGAAGGATACTGGTGACAATTTTGAAGACAAACTGTAAAAGGGAAAAACTGTGCATGTTAATAACAAAGATTTAGAAAAAAAGGAAGCATGACCAAAGGCATGAGACAGACAGGCTGAAGCATGCATGTACTGAAAAAATGTGACCACAGCGGATGAACTGGTATTCTAGCTAAGGCAGGAAGGCCAGAAACAAACACATCATTTAACATGCCAGATATCCAAAGGGATGGATCTAACACTGTGCAGCATCATACAGATCATTCACTGTGGTTGTTGTCTGAAGTGTCTTTCGTTCACTAACATGTTTGCTGCCTATTATTGTTGGTTTTTCGTACATTTATATTTCACAAGATAGTGTAGCGATGCAGTTCAGGTGTGGTGCGATATTCAATAATAACTTTATTGCTAATTGTCCACAAAATGTGCCAGTGACAGGGTGACCACTTGTCTGGAAAACCTGGAAATGTCAGGGAATTTGAAACATGTCAGGGAAATGTCAGAGATTATGTTAACAGTCAGGGAATTGTCAGGGAAATGTCAGGGAAAAAATCTTGTCAGGGAAAAGTGTCCCAAAGCTGTTCATTACTAGTTGAATATTTGCGTTCAACTCCATGTATTTTTCTGCTCGCTTCGTTCGCAGACTTGTACTCCCATACTTTTAAATTTGTGGTGCCAGTAAGCTGCTTTTGTTTGCCTTTATTGTTTAAACTGCACTAAATTTCTCTGGAAAATAATTAGAATTGTTGCCAATAGACGTCATATCACTACTGTTGCGAGGGGCGATACTTCGTCTGTGTTCCCTTAAAATGTCTGTAAAAGTCAGAGAAAAGTCAGGGAATTTGATCATGACTGGAGAGTGGCCACCTTGCAGTGAAATAATTTTGAAAATCCATTAACATTTGGCGAAGATATGGACAATAAAAAGTGGGACGTTTTTTTGGGGGGGACACAGTGTAGGGGCCTCTGTTCAGCAGTGTTCAAATTGTGAATCTGATTCTATTGGGACAGTTTTGTATGTGCATTGTGTTTTGATTAATTGCTTGATTGAGTCATGTAGTTTACCACCAGTGTGCTAACAGCAAACTTATTTACTTTCGTTGCATATATGCTGGCACAGTGTGAAAATTTTTCTATATGCTTTTGCTTTTGTTGTAGTTGTTTTCTGGCATGGTTTATTTGATGCAATCAGCTTTTCTGCTATTGATTGTGGTTACTAGATAACTAGCAGTGGACGTAAGAAGCGACTTGTTCCGTCACTGGATGGGAGTTTGTATCAGGTTGACAGCGAAGGAATTCAACCCATTCCACTTGCTGCGGATTTTTTGTTGAGTTCATCATTTAAGTTCAGTGAGGACATAACTGTCGTTGGTGGCAAGGAAGTAGAGACTTATGGCATCGATGTAAACACGGGACAGGTATGTCAGATGAGTGAAGAATAGTGCTGAGTTAATTTATGGTTGTAGTAGTTGTTTTAGTTTTTTTGTTTTTGTGTATTTAATTCAGCTAAGACAGTATTAAAAAGTCTGATTTTTGTATGATATGGAATTAGAAAATAACAGTATTATGCTAAGCAGTGCTTATTATGCTGCTGCCTATACCAAAGCTGAAGGCTGTTAGAGCTTGTGCTAATGTGGTCGTTTGTTTAGGTGAGGTACATGTGCTCAGCTGCTGGTTGTAAATATTTTGATGTGGACTCAAAAAGTTTTGCTGCTGGTTTGCAAATGGATGAAGTTCTGGTCTTAAGTCGAACCACAAACACAGTTCGTGCGGTGGAAATGCAGACCGGAGCTGAAAAGTACGTACATTTTGTGTTAAGACCAACTTTGTTCAAATAATTTTTAGTAGTTTAGGCGTTATTAAAAACAGCAAGAAATGCAAAAGGAATCACTGTTTTTTGCACATTGTTAATTTGTCCCTGCAGCACTTTTTCAGCATCTCGTTTTTTGTCTCTGTTGTTTTTCATCACCCAGATCTTGTCTATCATAGTGGCTTTAGGTGTGTTTATAGATAAAAAGAACTACATTGGACTCTGAATAAAACGTATTTTTGTCTGTATTTCCTACATCACTGAAATGAAATGTATGTAGATGGAACTTCAGTGTTGGACAGCACGATGTGTCATTCGTTGCTCGGAAGTCGGCAGAGTGTGATTCGAATACATGCAGTCAGCGTCGTGATCGGATTACGGCTCAGAGCTCTCAGCACGTTGATGATTCCTGTAGAAAGTCCGCTGCAGATGATGTGCATTATCGAGTGATTCTGGATGCAGATAATGACGATGAATACTCAGACCAGTGTCAAATACAATGTCAGTGTTTGTTGTCTTATTTGCGTCATTGAAGGAAAAGTTTATAAACATTTTTTTTAAATTTGTAAAATGTGTTTTGAACGATTTTTTATTTTTTCAATGTTTTTCAATAAATGGTCAGTGATCAGTGTAATAATGATCCTGATTTTAAAATATTTATATTCAATAATAACTGGTTCATGTCGTGTAATAACAAATTTTGTGATAACAAGAAATTGATGAGTGTGAAAAATGCCATATCTTGAAGCACTATATTAAGTCAGCTTGTCAAATAAAACACTGGTCACGGTTTTTATTTAATGACTCAAACCAACATGTAAAGCAGCCATTATGCAGTTTTCTAGGTACTATTTACAATTTTCTACATATTTACTGTACTACTGGTTGTGCAGCTGTACTTGATGATTATGATGATGGTAATGATGTCCGTGATCATGAGCAAACTGTGTGGTCTCAGCCGACGTCAGAGGACGTCGACATCGACTTGAAGGTGATCGTTCCTACAGGATATGTTTTTGCCATCGACCGTCTCCATCCAAGTCATGTTCTTTGGCAGCAGAAGGTCTGATGGATAATATCTGTAACATTTCCGTCCCACTTTTTTGATGTAACATTGTTAGAACTATCATTACTGTTACATGTGCACACTCGTAATAGTCAGTTCTTACAATTTTAGGTTATGATTGATATTTTATGTTTTGTGTGTTTTTTATCTGTTTTCTTATGCCTCTGTTAACTACTGTGATCTCTCCTGCGTTGAACAAAAAAAATTTTATGAACTTTTGTCCACTAACAACAACGGTTAGCTGGCTAGTGTTCATCCACCATCAGTCATCACTGCACGTTTCTAGACAGCATTCGCAAGCCATTATACAGTAGGTCTACTCAGTTGATGTTACACATATAGTGATGCGGTCAACTTTCTTATTTAATTTCTCTTCTAAGTTATCAAACCGCCTAATTCTTTCTCGATCAATTAAACCCTAAGTTTTTCTGCAACACTGGGTTTGTTCATTAATTTTGTTGGGTTTCTTATTAATTAGTAATTAATCAATTAATACCACTTTCTCTGTTTAAAACTTATTTTCACGCTGCAAACGTTTGCAGCGATGCTCATTATCCATGCAAATAATGAATATTGATGAGATGCAACAAATCACGCCGCTTTTTCGTTGTGCGTGACCAATCACCGGCAGCAGGGTCCAGTTATTGCTTGGCTATAAATAGATTCTGTGTGATTTCTATTTTTTCGCATTATAATGCTTTCTCTGCAATAGCTAGCTTCTTGTCACACGTTGGTGGAGGCATAACAGTCGACAGAGTTGTAACGACCATCTAGTTTCTGTAAAGGTTAAATTTTGCATTTCATTATGTGTTTATGTGTTCATGTATGCATTGCCTGGAAAGGCAGTCCCCAAAATGACCCATTCTGTATTGGGTTGGATGTTAAACCCTACTCACTCACACACTCACTTGTAATACTCTTTGTAAGCCACATAATCATTTTTTGACCGTCTTGTAATACTGTACCAAAGAAACTGGTTGCCTGACTTAGCAGTATTAATAAGTTGGTGGCATTCAGTGTCTTTGGCAAACATTTATTGTTTTTTGGACATTGGACAATGGACATAATTCATGATTTGTAAATTTCAGAGGTTTAACTATCACAGTACTTTGTTACAGACTTGCTTTAGCAGTACAATACATAAATGAAAATTTTGACTTAATAAAAGTCGTGTGAATTTTTTTTGTGATGGGAGTTGATATATATTATTATCATTTCCCATTTTCCTTTAAATGTTTGATTTTTGTGCATACCATGAGTGGTACAGATTGCCAGTAACATGTGGTTTGTGGCTGTCTATGTCTGTTGCGGACAGTTCAAGGCAGCAATTGCTAACGTGTGGGTCCTGCGTAACCAGAAGGTAACAGAAGTGAGCTTGTTTAGTACTCACGTCATTCCAGACATCATGTCGAGGCGCAAAGCTACCGACACTGAAGATCTGACAGAAGAATCAGATTTGCCAGATGTTGAACCTCTGCTTTACATTGGTTAGTTTTTGAAACCTGCGGTCCCAATAATATTGACTTCGGATTTTGTTTACCATCTGTTGCAGGAGCTTAATTTGATTTTAATTTGATGCATACATTTCTATTGGCAACTGAAACGGGACTAGATGCACATCGTGCATGTAGGCGGAGTGTGCTTATAACCGACGTGCATATAAGTGGAGCTGACTGTATTGGCATATTATGAGTGTTTTTGCTCATCTGATAGCATAGACAATGAGTGGCGAGAGATTTTAATGGCTATGGCGTGGGACTTGTAGTGAGATTGCAGCATCATCTCTCGACCATCTCACTATTACATAGCAATATTTTCTGTGAAGCACATATAATAGGAGGTTACATTCAGAAAAGTTATGTTAATATTTTATGACAAAAATTAACGATTAATCAGATACTAATTTTGATTAAACTGTCAAATTGTTTTTAATGATTAATCATTTGATTAATTGTCAGTTTCTGAAGCTCTGCTAGATGGTTTTGTGACGCTGCCTGTGTAGGTATGTATGAAGACCAGTTGTATATTCAGCCATCGGTGCAAATGATGAGGAAGGTAGAGGCTGCAGTGAGTGAGGCTGTCCAGCCAGGCAGTGGTGACATGCCTCGCGTTCGCTGGAATCCATACATCATCACAGGTCTTCATCTGTGGTCCTCCATAGCACAGGGAATAGTAGTAATAGTAACAATAATAGCAACAGTAGTGCAGGTGAAGAAAAATGAGTTTGTGTTGTGTGTTCATGGTATTAGGCACCATTCCGACTAGATAGAATATACTAGTCACAATAGTCAGCCTAAAGGTGCTATCAGTAAGTAGGGTGTCATCAGTGATATTACTGACATTTCGTTTTAGCCAAGTTCAGAGCTACTTTACAACCATTTCATATCTATTAGTGTATTCTGCTGATTAGGATAGTATTGGGAACTGTTGGTATGCTTTTTTTGTCATGGCCTGCAGCAGTATCGTGGGTTAAAACAAGTTTGTGCATCAAGTTGCACTTTTCTGACAGACCGCTGCATATTTCCGACAGAGGAGATTGCGAGTGTTCAAAATTTTAATTTTGTTTTCAAGTTTACCCAAAATGGAGATTTCCAGCCCCAAGTTTTGTATTTCTGTAAGAATATTTTCCCACAGGCTAAAATTTGTGGAGGCGAGGGAGAATTGCTATTCCTGTCGTGACGTCATTGGTGGCTTGTCATTGTTTATGCTTGTTTTAACCTGTATCTAATTGTGTAAGTGTTAATGTCAGTGCAGAACTGATTAATAAATGAATAATTTGTGTGATTGCCTTTGTACAGCGCTGTCTCGAACACCTGCCGCTTCATCACTGAGTTATTCACAGATTGGTGCCGATGACCGCCCCAGCTCTACTGCAGTCATACCCTGGCACGAACAGTATCCCTTTGGTAAGACTATTAGTTCAACTACATTATACAGAAAGTATTAAAGCACTTAAATGCAAGTATTCATCTAAAATACTTTCAGTGCTTTAATACAGGAAATGGAAACAATAGTTATAAAAACTAGCACATAAAAAGAGTTGAGACTGAGTGCAAGAAAGTTTGGAAGATCATAACAGCCTCAATATCATGACGTGAAGAGTGGCTCTTGAGTGCATTTTTAGATTTGATTCTTATTCGATAGGGTTATTTTGAGATTGACATCTAACCATTTTACTAGACTTGATATTTAATGTTGTTGCCAGCATCGAGCCTTGAGTTTGTACTAGTAGTTGTTAAATGATGTAGTTGTCATTTTGCAGATGGAGGTTACTATCTGTTTCCTGAGTGTCCTTCAGTTGCCGCAGTGCAGCTGTTGACACTGAACACGACTGAAGAAGAAGAAGAAGCTGATGATATAACAGTGTCACTGATGAACTGGTGGTAAGTTTGTTGTGTCACTGAATAGTGAAACTTGGTGATTGCTAGTAATTCAGGCAGTTTGATTCTCCATGATTAGTAAGTGGGTTATTGCAATGGCTGACAAATAATAAGTCTTTGTTTTCAAGTGCGTGAATGTACCTATTTATGTAGGACTTCAGGTATTTGTGCTACATGTAAATGTAGTAAAACATCGAAGTACCGTAACAGAAGTACCATATTGTAACTGTTGTAAAAACGTGAAGTTTTTCCTGAGCCATAAGTGGTGCTATCTCCTTTATTTGTAGTCATCAGCCAGACACCAACTTTCACTGCGAGACTGTAGATACAAAGCTAGTACCTGTTTATGGCACAGCATTCTCTGATACTGACTGCACCGGCCTATGGAGGGATGGCCAGGCTGAGTTGACCTGAGTAGCTGGTTACATACCGAAATGATTTAGTCAACTGCCAGTTATCACTGTCTATGTTTATTGGACACAGTGTGTTAACTACCACAACCACCATTCTAACCATCAGTAGCACATAATCTTACAGGTCTCTAGACACTAAAATTAACGTATATATTTTATCCATTTTTCTAGAATTGCATAATGTTCTGATAATTTTGACAGTAATATTGGAGCCCAGCATTTTGTCAACACAGAGAAATTTACCTTTGAAATCGACGACCTACGAAAATCACATAAAAAACGCGTCACCGTATTGACATGTAGGCGCTGCAGGTGACGTCATCACGCTAGCCAATAAACATCATGAATATTAATGGCCTAGCTTAGACTGATGACGTTACCGGCTAGGCCATTAATATTCACGATGTCTCTACGCTAGGCTCATGACGTCACCTGGGGAACTCGTGTTTTTTGCCTAACGTAACGTAATGCCGCATTTCATTTGAAATTGCAAATTAATTTCGTACATTTATGAAGCTCAAGTCAACATATTTTATGTGCAAGGTTAGATTGTCTAATTTAAATCTACATAAATTGCGCGAGTGAGTTTGACCGTGGCAGCGGACCTTTAAAAGTGCTTTTGTGTGGCTCATACTGTTGAGTTGTGGTTTCATGGAAGTTACAGTAAAACTATTTGTTAATATATCGTTGATCGTTGACCAGACAGTTGCTGTGAATGTGCTGTGTTAGGAAAGAAGTGGTCGGCATTAGTGCCGTGACGTCACTGATCGTCAACCTGTTAGTCTACAAGTGTAAACGAAGCATCGCGAAGCGCTTGCAGTCTCAGAAGAATGACGACTCTGTCAAGGTGAGTTTATCACGAACACTTTCATACACCAGCCACGTATAATTTAGTACTGAACATTATAATTAGTCCGCTCGGAAGCGATAGCTTGCGGAGCGGACTTAAGTTTTGCTGTGGTTTATTTTTTTATTTTTTTTTTTAGTCACGTAATTTCCGAGCTCCGTCGGCCAATCGGCGCGAAATTTTGCACGATGGTCGGTGCTGCGTTCAATTTTATAATCCCGGTCCAAAATTTTGGGGGAGCCTCTCCAAAAAATTTTTAGGGGCCAAAAACATGCAAAATTTGGCCCGATTTCGGTCGACTTCGAAGTTTGGCGGCGAATATCTCCGGAACGGATGAAGATATTCAAAATCGGTGAGTTATTCGTTTGACAGCGATTCCTCCCGCGTTAGGCGAAACAAGTCCAGTGAAGATCGGTCCAGTAACCTTGGAGATCTAGATGTGAGTTTGTACCCACCGAAAGCGCATTTTTCAGAAAAACATATTTCGGCCCCTAGGGGGTGCTGCACCCCCAAATTTTTACACGCGCTAGAGAATGACCAAGTCTTATTAGCGCACCTTTTACTGGGGACGGCGGCTCCCCTTACAACTTTTTTCAAAGGTGGTCAAAAATTGGCTTTTCGGAAGAACATATTTCAGCCCCTAGGGGGTGCTACGCCCCAAATTTTTACACGCGCTAGAGAGTGACCAAGTCTTACTAGCACACCCCCCACCGGGGACAGGAGCCCCCCTTACAACTTTTTTCAAAGGGGGGTCAAAAATTGGCTTAAAATGCAAAAAATGAGCACTTATTATTTCGGAGTTAGGGGGTATAGCCTGACGAAACTTTGGCACTTGATGTGCCTCTAGGTGGGGGTTTTAACGCAAGTACAACTTTTGGGGGTACCGCCCCCCTTAAAATTTGGGAGGGCAAAAAACGTGCAAAAATTGGTGCGATTTACGACAACTTTCGAGTTTGAGCGATGAAGATAGTGACAAAATCTAAATGACGTTGATGAGCAAGATCTTTTGTGCGTTGAACAAAGTAAATTTTGTGAAATTCGGTCCACAATGAACAAAGTTATAAGCGCTCATATTGACCTACCCTAAGTCGACAATGCGCGTTCGGCATATACCAATGCATTCGAGTTCGGGCCACGTGACTTTGATGCCGGGGAAATTTTACCCCCCACCTAATTTCCCCCAATCGGACTTAGGGCGCCGGGCGGACGCACGTTGGGCTTTGCCCCAAATTTCTAGTTTAAATATGCATTTTGAAAGGTACTGCAAATAAAAAGCAACATTTGCACTTTTTGTTTCATATTTTGTTGTACAGTTTTATTTGGCTATTTATGCTAGGATAAGGATTGAAATATAAGAAATTTGATGTAAGTAGTTTCATATGTTTGCATTTAGTGTTAACATGTTTGGTGCATCTCCTGCTGTCTTAGGGATATTGTGCTGTATGTGCTGAGTAGACGAGCACAACAAATGAAGCAGTCATTCCAGACACATCGGTAGAAGTTAGCAAGTCAACTGAGAGTAACAGCGACAGTTCCAAGCCAACTGAATTTACTTCCAGGTGAGACATCCTGACTGCGAAGTTTCCTGGTGTCAGACTCTGTGTCTAAGGAGCTTCCGAGGACAACTCAGCCTGGTCTTCGTTCGGTTAAGCCAGCTTTCTTGCCACTCAGACCAACTCAGTCTGTCGACAACTCTATGGCAGTTGCACAGTTGTGCTGGTGACAAAACGGCAAATTGGGTGTGAAACTTGCTGATTTTGCTGTCCTGTTACATGTAGCAAGGCTATTGGCCTGTCAGTGTAGAAAATTAATGCTGGCACTGTCATCTCCTGTTACAAGTGAGTATTTGAACGTTTGAGCTATATGTGTAACTCATGAGCTGCTGCTCAGAGTTTCGAAGGAGATTGGACTTTGTTCTGTGTGCATATGCTTCTTCTTTGCATTCTTCTTTTTCTGCTTTCTAATCTTTTGCTTTTCTGGGTAGAATGTGATATTGTGTTGTCTGCTCATACAGCTGTGCTTGCTGCTGTGCTCAGATACTTGACAGACTTTCACCAGGAGGCGTGTCTTGGACGTGGTGGCTTTGGTGTTGTGTTCCGGGCACGGAATCAACTTGATGACTGTGTTTATGCTGTCAAGAGAATTGCATTGAATGACAGGTACATGATCTGCAACACTGTTGGGCATTTTCACTTCACGTTGTTTTAATTGTATACCAGTGGTAGCCTGTGCTTTAGAAGTAATGCTGTTACTTTAGTGATTAATAACTTGATGAATAGAACTCTTTATAAAATTTTTGGTTTTAATGGCAGTGTCACTGTCATTTATTAGAAGTATTTTGTCTGTTGATGACTGATGCACTTTGTGTAAGAAAGATGACTAATGGCATCAGTATTCTTCAGTGTAGGGAATGTCGATGTTGTTTGCACTGTTAATTGTCATGTTCTTTGACAGTGAGCGGGCTCGACACAAGGTTACACGCGAGGTGAAGGCTCTGGCAAAGCTTGACCACTCGGGCATTGTCCGATACTACCAGTCGTGGTTTGAGTGTCCACCGCCAGGCTGGCAGGAGGAGCGGGATAAAGTGTCCATTGATCTGACCACGGCCACACGCAGTGCAGGAGTCAGCCCAACTGATGGCATGTCATCGGCAAAAGTACCTGCAACTCCAGCTGCTACGAATGCCTCTTCAGAGGACTCGCTGCAACAGTATTTGCTTCGAAATGACGTCAACCCCTTGAGATGTGCTGATTCACTGTCGGGCTTTGGTGATAGGTCAGACAAGAAGCACAGCGTGATGTTGTCATCAGCAGAATCAGTATCAGAATCTCATCAATGTAATGATGACGTCTCCCTGCAAATACACTCTACTGCTGGCAGCAGTTTGTTTGACATAAGTTTCCAAGACAGCTGTCATGTACACTCATACTGTAGCAAGCTGATAAGTCATGGTAGTGGAGATAGAATCCATGCCGAGGGCTCTGTTAGTGTCGTTTTTGAAGACAGTGCTAGCATGTTAAAACCCAGAACATTTCCAGATACATCACAAGCACCAGCCGATCGGCCACACATGTTAGACATCAGGAACTCTAGTTCAGTTGATATCGCCTGTGAGAGAAAGAGCAAAGTGCAGCAAAGAAAGCTGTACCTGTACATTCAGATGCAGCTGTGTCAGCCACAGAGCCTCAAGGACTGGCTCAACAGTAACACGCTGAGCCGAGACAAGTACCAGCTACTGAACATGTTTCATCAGATTGCCAGCGCCATCGGCTATGTGCACCAGTGCGGTCTTATGCACCGTGACCTCAAGGTAACTGCACGAATTTCATTTACACATGTAACTGTCATACACAAAAATGTCATAATATGGAGTATGTGATGGCTTTTAACTGAAATTTATCTTTGTATAAATTTGATTGAGATGTGTGCATATGAAGTACCTGCTGTTGTCATAACTTTGTACTTTTATTTATTGTATTTTGTACAGGTTTGTTCGTTAGCTGCTTGTAGCAACATATGAATGCTAGTAGTAATAATAGAGTAATATACTATATCGGCCCAGTATGAACATATTGTGCAGCCATCTCTTTGATATTTGACCTTCTTAGCTGAAATTGGCACAGCAGTTACTTCTGCACAAGTTCTATTTCTCTGTGCCTTTTCGTTTTTGAGTCAGTAGACAATGGTACTGACAGACAGACCGACCAACAGACAAATGAATAGGCAAGACCTGTTAGTCGCTCCGTTACGATGGCACCATAGTAATAAATGAGAAGTAGGGCAGTGTCTGAGAAGTTTTAACGTGAAACGCACTTAGTACAACCATGCAAGACAAGTACAAGTCTACAGCATTAATGAGATAAACCTGTGCCCTTGCAACAATTTGCAGTACAGCGGTGGCATGTTTGAAATTATGATTTATTATTATGAATTAATTATTATATATTAATTATGAAATTATTCTTGTTACTATTACTATTATTGACTGTGAATGCATAGCAAAACTGTTCAGTGGAATCTCTTTACAGACAACAATATCGTGAGGATTTTGAAGATTGTTAGAATAATGGAGATTTGTTGCGTGTTTGGTAGTAATTGCTATAAAGAAGTCTCTTCTTAGTTAATGTTGAACATTTTGTGAATACGTGTGATATGTTGTAGGCAATGCTAAGAATTAGAGAAATTGTTTTTTTGTCTTTTAGCCATCAAACATCTTCTTTGCAATGGATGGTTCCATTAAGATTGGCGACTTTGGGCTGGTGACAGCGATAGAGGAGAATTGTTGTGATAGCTGCTACAGCATTGTGCAGACACCGATACTCAGCAATTGTCAACACACTGATCAAGTTGGCACTAAACTCTACATGAGTCCTGAGCAAGTATGTGTCACTTAGCTTTAAGATATTACTTTTAGTTTTTCTTTTTCTCAGCTAAGACTATTTCAGCTACATAAGTTGCAACCATTCTTTATTTACCAACAACAGTGCTACGGATACATGAGAAACCTTGTTACCTCTGACCTATATTAATTGTTATTGCATTCAGCAATTATTAATCAATTTATCTATGACTGTATACACTGCAGTGCTGTGTGCTGTAATGTAATGCACCCTATGGACTGTTCATATCATGGGTACGAGTAATATACTTCTTAGCCCATATCTTTTCTTACTAATATGTAACTGTTAACGTGTATAGTATTAGTGTCATGTAAGTAAGTTACTTTTCTTGTTGTTACATTTATATATTAAATCTCGACTTCTCCAGCATTTGTCCAATTGCTGTCGGAGTGTTGGTTTATAAAGCAGTTAACTGATGGTGCAGTAATTTTAGTTGGCATATTTTTACAGCATCCAGATACATGTATTAGTTATGCTACAGGTAATAGAATATCCTTGGAGGTCATGGTGGCATGTTAAATTTTCTTTTTTAAGAGTTTTTGCCATAGTTCTTGAGATAAGTTTACTGGTTTAGTGCGTGATGGTGAAACGTGTCATCTGAGATCATGTTAGTAATGCTGTTTTCATTGCTTGCATTTGTGTGATGCATTTGCAGTCCGCAGGACGTAGCTATACGCTCAAAGTCGACATCTACGCGCTTGGCATGATCTTTTTTGAGCTGTTCTACCCTTTTGCAACAGAAATGGAAAGAGTATCAACGCTGCTTAATGTCCGAAAGCTTGAGTTTCCAGCTCGATTCACTCGAGAATTGCATGAAGAGGTACTGTACTGGTGTAATCGTACTGCAGGAGTTGTTGATGTATAGGTGTAGTAATCTGGTTGATGTGTCAGATTGGAATGATTAGTAAGATATCTGATACATAACACCTGATGTTCACCATTTTTTTACACCTTTTTGTCTTGGGAACATATCCGGTACAGTGTGTATAGGTTTTACCATGCCTTTATGTTTTCCAGGTTAGGATGGTGGATGGATTAACAGGCAAGTCTCGTATTGCAGCCTGTTTGGATGTCCACGCAAGCATAATAACTACTGTCTACTCTAGCTGTTTATATTCCAAGTCTGTTCTGCCTGAATTTGTAAGATACTGGTAACAGGAAGAAAACATTGTGTTTAGGAAAATGTCAACAACCTGCAGGACTCAGGTTGTCGTTAGCTCAGTCATAATATAGGAAAATTAAGCAATAACTTGTAAACTGTGTAGCAGTATCAGTAGTATATAACCATCACCAAAGTCAACTCAGCCTTCTATCCCTCTGGGGTAGATAAACTGAGTACCAGCCTGCCTGGCTGGAGCTAAGGCGGGGCTCATTTAGCCGTCAGGTGGCAGGTAACACTGTGCGACTCCATACGGCAGGTGGCTTTCGATAGTCTGCAATGGGCTTCCCATAAAGCACTATACACAACCTTTTACTTTTTGGTATTGGTGTAACTGCTGTGGACTTTTGCGCTGCAGGTTGATTTTGTGCGTCCATTGCTGTCGCATGACCCTGACTCACGACCAAGTGTCGACAGCATTCTGCAGCACCCGCTGGTTATCGACTTTGAGGAGACGAGTCGCGCCTATCAGAGACTTCGTGCTCATTCCCGCGATAGAACCGTGTCCAACTCGAGTGGCAACTCGGCCGGAGGTGATGGACCTCAGAGGACTGTTGACTCCATGCTGTGATGTGCTGTGATGATTCATTGGGGGTCGGTTTCTATCATGTCAGTTTCTATGGAGGTCTACGTGTTAACTAATTCACTTGCCTATCTGTACTGTACACTGGTCGGTGACATCGTTCAGCGTCAATGAAGTTATTTACAATTGCAGAATGAATGTCGTGGACTTTCTGCGCATTTGTAGCTATCGTCGAGTCATCACAATCCTGTACTGTGAGTGCGGTGCAGTGGGTATGATCAGCATTCCACTTGGCAACTTGTTTATGCCTCTGTCACCAAACAGAGGTGATATCCGTCTGCAAATATAAATGCCGTGCATGCGGGTCTGATGGACAGTGACTGCAGCTGCCCCCCCCCCAGAGTTGTGAGAGACATCATCTACCCTGCAGACTGACTCCACAGACTATAATCAATTATGAGAGTGAGTGAGTGAGTAGGGTTTAACGTCCCACCCGACACAGTATAGGTCATTTCGGGGATGGCCTTTGCAGGCAAAATTGCACATACACATAATAACAAAACAAAAAGTTTAACCTTTACAGAAAGTTTAACCTTTATAAAACACAAAACACAAAAACGACCTAAACATAAAATTGTAAGAACTGCCAATTATAATTGTGCATATTTATCGATAATGGCAGTTTTAATAATCTTCCCTGTTATCCCCTAGACAGTCATCAATATCATAATGCTGTTTATTGGAGGACAGGGGCGGATCAATTATGAGGCTCATTGTCATCAATAGGGCCCACAGTTTTTCGCGGAAAATTTTGCCAAATTCCGCGGGCCAGTTTACAAAATTCTGCGGCTCACCACAGCAAAATTGTCCAAATTCCATGGCTTACTGCAGCCTTCCATTTGTGCGTAAACTAAGCTTTATTCTGTTAAAAAAAACTTCATTTTTGGATGCTGGCATGGCGATCAGTTATGCTAGCAACATACAAAGAAAATGATCTGTCTTTTTTTCTTTTCAAAAGTGCAGTTTGTCAATTAGTCGCGTTCTGTTTAGTTACAATTGTGCTATATACGATGGCAATTACTAGGAGGGACGCAGTTTTAGGCAGTTCAGATTGATTTTTCTCCGTGATATAGTTAGTTCAGTTACGTTATCAAGCTGATGATCGATGATCGGTCATTTCTGACCTTCTGCAAAATTCCACAGAAAAAAGCAAATTTTGTGGGTCGGCTCGAAATTGAGCGGCCTGCGGGAAAACTGGGCCCTAGACTACTCATCAATTGCTCGATTTACCTAAAGCATGCTCTTAGGCCTATATGAAATAAAAGCACATTCGCCAGTTTTGTCTATGTATATACACGATGTAGCATATTGTCTTTCACATAATAAAACTTGTAGTGCAAAATATTCGAGTTTGGTTGGACTACCAGTAGCAGTAAGGACTGCTGAGTTTTATCTCTGTGTAGTATTTTTGCACATTGTTTTATTTAGCTTATGTGTCCCACAGATTCTCATTTGTCACTCATTTGTCCCTAACTTGTGTTTCATCACAGGACAAGCCAAAAACGTCTAATCTTTTCGTTTTTCCTATAACACCAGTCTACGAGTCGTCCCGGTCATCACATTAATTGATCTGCACCATCACTGGTCAGATTACTAGACCCATGTAATATTCAACAGGAGCTGTATAGTAATTGGTATTTAGTTTGGAATTTTAAGTTTATTTGCATTTGTTGATGTACATTTGTTATTTGCCAGCTGTTTGCATACTGTTGTAAATGAAAACCAAACACATGTAATGAACATGATCCTCTGTTGTTCATTTGATAGAAGTTAATCAAAAATACTCAGGAGTGTGCATATTAGTACAGCAATATCATTGCCAAGAAGTGAAAAATGCGCAGTATAAAGTGCAAAATTAGACAGCTTTACGTTCAGTTTATATAACATTAAAAACAACAGAAGAAGCAGAGTAATGCAGTTAGATTTGATAATTCATCATGCATACGTCAAAATTACACCCAAACTACTAGTTAAAACTATAGTTGTGCAAGCAGTTGAGTGTGCTCACAGTCGCTTCAACCAACCGGTATGAAGCTCTTGATTATACAACGTACATGTATATCAAAGAAGGCTTCCTAAGTACTGGGTCAAGTCATCAGTCAAGTCATCTGCATAACTCGCACTGGTTTTGTAAGGCGCCTGCTTGCGAATGGTGATATAATCAGATAGATGGCCAACTTGGCAAGAGAATGCCATGGAGGCACTTTTCGACTGACTGTGTTGCACTTGGGAGATGGCTTACTTTCTGCGGAACTCAAACGGAGGCCAAAACAACGTGGGGTTGCCAGAGTCCCAGGCATCTTCTGTCATAGATCTATAATATTGAGCAACGTATCCGCGTGGCACATGCACTGAGCGACGGTACAAATACGCTCTGTAGTCTAACGTGAAATCAGCTACCACAACACACACAGAACAACATGCAGTTAGGACACCAGGCGTCACATGCCGCCAGTATATAACAATACAATCAGCCGCCTGCATGTTTGCAGACTGCCTTAGTAACGTTGTCTGAGCTGTGGGCACAAGTCTCCCGTTGAAATATAATGCAACACAGTCAAACCACAAACACGACCTTGAAAATATACTAGAGTCAAACTTAGTTCGGTTACAAGCACGTCAGAAAATAGCCAGAATCAGATATGCAACGGTTTACAGACCAGACAGTTTAATTTACAATGAACTCAAGCACCTCGGAATTCTAAGCGAGCACCAGAAATACAAGACCTAACGAACTAAGCCTCAAGTATATACTCAACATCTTTCAGATACACTCTACGTGCCAATATCAAAGTAACATTCAATATCACATTTATACAAACATGGCCTGCAGTGACCAGTGCTATGGTGAAATGTGTTGACCTGAAGCTGAAATTGATTGCACACAATCCGTAGCCAGATTAACAACCCAGTGACAGCTAGGCTTAACTCATTTCATGCATCGGCGTCCCCCTAATTCCGTGACTCATCTCCCGCCAGGGCGAGCACCATTAGAGTGGCGCGTCATCTTTTGCACATGCCCGGACATATCCACCTCACTGGGGTTCCTTTACAATCTTGGTCCCAAGCTTCAGCCTAGTCGGCTCATTGGTTAGTCCACAGTGCTATATTTCAGCCTAGGAAACGATTACATCACTGATGCATACTGAGACAAGCACCAGAAAACATACCACCAACTTTAATGGGCCCTAACAGGCTAATAAAGTTTTATCACAACAATTTGCCACACATACAAACGTAAACATGATACATGTCCAAAGATTCGAAAAGCAAACAAACAAATTAATTCAAACGCACCTTAGGCCAAGATTTACCAACAGCGGTGTGTTACCAAATTAATTACGTTACGTATACAACCAGGCTATGGCTTATAATGTTCACTTTCATGTTCAAATCCACACTCTATTTCGAAGTATTTTCCTAGTGAGGTGAACCGACTATTAACTGTTGAACAGTTAACTGTCGTTAATGCATCAGTGGTTCAAACGGCAGTTCAGTTCCCAGTACAGCATACGTGTGTTGTGCTGTGCTGGATGCTACATGTGCTGGAAATATTGTATTAACCTAAACCCCTGCTTGGCCCCGTTTTAACGTCGGTGCTGCTTGCACCCTTTCACTGGAGCGGAGTGGACAAGGAACAAATAAGCACGACAGCGAACACGCAGCATGGTTTAAAAACAGAGCGCGGTATCTCAAGCAATCGTCAATCACAACGAACGATATCATCATGCGGTCGATCCCCTGATCACGTATGCAACAAGCTGATCATGCAGAATGTGATGCAATTAAACAAGCATTAGTTCGCTGACAGTCGAGTCGCAGCCTCAGCAATTGCCTAGGATGCGGAATATCAGGCAGTGGCTGAGCGTTGTGGAAAGGAGGAGTAAGGAAAGCGGTAAAGTGGGGATGAGGTGTGGAACGGAACGCATGGCGGGTGGGGGACGGTGAATGATGACTAGGGAGAACGGGAGACGACGACAGGACAGGTGGCGTGATGAACAACGAAATCGCTGACACTGCCCAGGATCGTGCGTCGTATCTTGCCCAGTCCGCGTGTGCCCATCACGATGTAGCAGGCCTTCTCGCGCGTCGCAACCTGCACGATGAACTCGCCCGGCTTCTCGAAGTCCGAGATGAATTTTCCGCGCAGCTGCCAGACACAACAGCCAACAAGCATATACGTGTAAATGGTCACTGAGACATCAAACATCACGCTCAGCCATTCCAGCCAATCATCCTTCATCACAGATCGCAGTTGTCCCTTAACAAGTAACACACCAATTAATGCCCTTGAATAAACTCATATCAGTCATATGTGGAAACAATGACAGTTTAATTACTAGGTCCAATAAGTTAAAGGCACTTCGGCAGTCTTTCTCATGTAGCCTAGACACGCCTAAAATTATTATTTAAAATCGGCCAGTGTTTCACGGAGTTGTTAAAAAAAATAGGTCTAACACAGGCACATTTCTTGGGACACCGTGTATCACACCTCAAACACGTCCTTCGAAAGTTTTACTTCTCATAAAAAGCCGACAATAATCCTTAAAGTAGTGCAGCGACACGTAGCGTATAACATATGGTGGGATCTTTAACAATCGCTTTATTGCAAATTTATTGCAGAGAGTGTCCGTCAAGGGATGCTGAAAATAGGTCATCTCCAACGGAAATGACTAACAATCGGTAGCTTACTTTCTGTACCATTCCGTAGATTATTACGTTGTAGTATTAATCACATTTCCAAGGTACACGGAAGCGCCAGGAGCTGCAATAAATCAGATGAAGAGGCGACATTAATAGAGCACGTGCCAGGTGTGTCCTCTACTCAAGAGCAGTGCCAGCAGTCAAGGAGGCAGAACTGGACGGTGCTTGATATTATGCAGCTGCAAGCCAATCATTGTAAGTATATTAAACTTTCGCTTCCAGTGTGGGGTACGTCCACTGCAGCCGCACTCTAGAACGTATAGTCAGCATACGGATTCTTGTTCAAACAGCATATTACGTGCTTGCATGGCATTTGCTTGCAGTGACAAAAACGCCAATGGATTGTTACTGTTTGCTGTTTCCTGTTTCAGCTACGCTAACAACGACGATAACGCGCAGCAGAAACTGCACTGCTTCTGCGCTGCGCATGCAAAATAAGCAAAGAAGTCATTGCTAGTGCCGACGTGTATGCGGCCGTCCGTACACTTTCCGAGGGCCTGTGGTGCCGACAGTGAATTAAGTAAACTATGCTCCGTCACCACTACATTATGTAACGCGTTTTCTCGAGCTTTTCATGACTGGTCACGGTGACTTTTTGAAATAAAAATTGGCACACCGCTTGGGGAACGTTCTTAACAATGTTGGTTCTTCTGTGCATCATGTTTTCCAGTTAGAAGCCCATGCTCAGTCACACGAGACGAACTGAAAACCCTAACTAGAGTTATTCGATCTGGCAACAACACAAAAAACCCAGGCATCGAACCAAATATGAAGGGGACCTACTGGCTTATAGCTAAAATCAACTTAAAATGTTCCAACACGACTGCTGAATACAACGCCGACTCGCGGTTGGGCTGTTTCCTATGGGTGGTCAACGATGATTATGCGTCTATCTTGCACGTATACAGATATATTGAGCCATTAAGATCTTGGAGTCACAACCTTGATCTTTTGGGGTCACATGACGTCATCGGTCACGTGGTGGTCATTCGATCCGCCGTCCCCGATTACCCCACCCAGGAACCAAAGCGGAAATGGATTGGATGATCAGTTGCTGAGATATGGCCATTTGAAGTTCTTCCAGGAAGCCTCTTCCAGGAAAAGAGGTCGGTCGTTGGTCGGTCGAATGTGGGTCGTCAATATTCATTAGACTGATGTCATACGTTATACATAATATTCGCTACGTTAGAAAATGCAACTGCACGGAGTAAAAATTTGGCTAGCATTTGTCGAATATTATGTCGATGCTTCGGCCTGTCACGTTCATCAATACGTGGGCTATTTCTCTCTGTGGATTCGCTGCGACAGACGAGATTCCTGTTCAACGTCACTCACTGCCTCTGGCATTTCGCTTCAGACTACAATATCGCTGCGCCCCTAGCTACACATCGTAATATCATGCACGTAGGCCTATTATTGACAACGTGAGCGGCTTCGTTAACTATAGACGCTCTTGTCATCGTCGATCATTTCTGATCGTCGCCGGTCTCTGGAAGAAATTGGTTCTGATAAGCTGCAGCGTACTTAATTCATCGTGCTACCGACACCTACTAACAGGAAGTATATCAGAGGACCGCAAAGACTAGACAGCGTAAAACTCATTTAGTACTCAGCGTAGCTGTCAATCTCAAATCTAATCAAGAGCTGAGCTTTCACGCCATAACAAAACGCTAATAGCCACTGGCAACAAGAAGTCAAGAATGACAACCAGCAGCGATCCATACACAGTGGCCTGAGCTTATTTGTTTCGGAAAACCAGCCTGCGGCCATAGTCCAATCACTACAGAAAATTTTGCACAAACATTCAAACGAAAGTAGAAAATAGCGGGTTCGTCGTCAAAAACTGAGGTTGTGCCCCCAAGACAGTTACGGGAAAAAGAAGACAGAAACCAGAAAGACGGCAGTAAAAGAGGGGCAAGAAAAAAAGCGGTGAAGACAGAAGCGGAAATGCGAGGAAAACTGGAAAACAGAAAATAATGACAGCAAAGTTTGTATTTATGCCACAGATCAACAAGTAATCTACTGAATCTTGAGACTTTAAAACAAGTGCTGCTTTAATAGCACGACAATGTAAAAATTCTGAGCACTAATCCGCGTAGTTTTGCAGAAGATTTAATTCTAGTGCGATTAGGAATTTTAACATACCCCAAGCTCCTTGAATTTCTCTTGATACTTTTCGTGTAGTTCTTCTCGTTTCTTGACGCCGGATTGCATCTGGTGATCCCATGCTGTACAGCAACAAACGAACAATTCCAGCCATTTAACTGAAGAAACCGAAGACGCAATAACTTAAGTATTTCAAATCACCGTCATTTTCACATTAAAGTTCAACGTTCACAAAAATAGGCCTAAAACGTTTAAAACGCGTTCTCAATTTTAAAAAATTAAAAAAAAGTTTATAATGAAACGAGTAATTTGAATTTGATGATGACTCAGATCACCATTTGGATCTGCAAGGTTGCTTGAACCGGACTGTGATTTAAATCTTGCAGAAATTTATTTTATTTATTTTTATTATATTCCCACAAAAATATTCAATTACTCGTATACAATTAAAACACAGTCATCGGCGCACGTCTAAATTCTCTGAGCGCATTCTAACTCCAACGTGAAATTAACTGTTCTTTCAGTCGTAACGGGCACTAACAGCAACAGACTGTATAGGCAGGCCTATAGGCTACAGCTAGTATCTGTAACAGACTAATTACAACGGCCTGCTACTACGCGAGTGAAACTCATTTACTACGTGACTACGTCTGCAATAACCCATCTTCGTTCACTTCCTTCCTGCCTTCTGTCACTTTCTCCTTCAAACTCCCTTCAAATGCGCCGCCAAGAGACGGGGGAACTCAGCCAACTGAATGCAGACAAGAAGGCACCGACGGCGAAGACCTCATTAAAGTCATTATTTCTATCAATCGTCAGTGCATGGTCACTCGCCGCCATCACATGCCATACATCATTACATCCCACTCTGACAGATCATCAGTTGTTTACGCTGACTGAGTGAGCAGTTTCTTCACGGCACACCGGCTAGTATAAGAGACTAGTTCGTGGCTTCGTGCCATTGTGAATTACGTATTATAACTAACGAGCTATTAAAACTTATGTGAAATCAAGGCTATTTAGCACAATAAAAACTAGACAGCGAGCAATGCGGCTGAATCCAAAAAAAAACGAGTTAATAAAACAATTGTGCGACCGTTCATAACGCTCGGTAGTTCTGACATAACATTACTGGAAACACTACGAACAATAAGAGGACCTAATACACAATATTTACAATTCACAAAGAGGCGTGGTGATGACAACAGTACTATGGCTTTCAGGCTCAGCGATTAGTTTTGAAGTCACGTTAATCGCACGATTCGTCACTTAAGTCCACGCTAATCGCAGTTCTAAAGCAAAAGACACATGAACTCTGTTATGGCAAATACTGCGCTTAGTAAACGAACTGAATAGAATGACAAACGTTTCGCCGCTAGCGTGTAACATGGTGCCCCCATCTAACAAGTTACAACCCGACGAAGTAATCTACGATCGACGAACGTATATAACTGACTTAATACACGGACGGTCGTTCGACGGCTGTTGCACATGCAAAGTACGACAAATGAACAACAAAATTGCAGGATCAATCACTGTACCCGGTAGTGTAGCGTCCTTCCCCGATGGGCGACAGATAGACGCAGTTGTAACTATGCAACCGCGGTCATTGCGGGATTTGTATAGGGTACTATAGGCATATACGTACCAGCGACGACGTAGGCATAGTACGCGAACTATTCCGAACGCAAATCCCATTCGACAAATACACATATACGTCGTAGCTTGCATCCTAGATACATATTTGCAAAATAACAGCAAACGCATGCATCTAAGTCCTCTTTTCATACACATCATACGACAGTGCATGCTGTACGCCAACAAGAAACATCACGGCTAAAAAACTGGTTTCAGAAAAACCTAAGTTTCTAGGTTTTTAAACCCCCGACTCCAAAAAACTCAAATCTAAATTTCTAGTTCGTTTTACTTCTACAAGCAGTAATAATAATCGACATCGGGCCAGGTTAGTATGTACATATTTGGGTGGGCGACCGTAGGCAGACGTGCAAACCATCTGCGTATGTAACCAGCTACCCAGGTCAACTCAGCCTGGCCATCCCTCCTAGGGTAAGCGAAATAATGTAAGTACCAGCGATGCACTAGCCCCGTATACGCGAGATCTGGTAGTGCAATTCACTGCATGCTATCTGGCTGAGAGCCAAAAAACGCAGGCCCTGGGCCTCGTATGCACAGATAAGACTTCGCGTTCAGGCATCACACAGTAACGAACTTCAAGCCCGCACTTAACGTCATGAAGTATATGCCTAAGCTTCGCTGCATCACTTTGCGCTGGCTTTAAACCGCATCGACTAGAGTAGAATCTGTGGCTGTGCTTCGTATTACGTTAGCAGTGATATATGAGAGACAATACTTCAGCATCCAAGCCAGTCCGAGACGGACACCGTCTAAATGTCAATCCCCGTTTTATTGTTTAACTAAAATAAATTACCAGCCTTCCCGCTGATACATTGCTAGTGGTCTTTACAGTCCACACAACAATCAACCAAATGGCCATGTGGCCACCATCGCTAACACGAAAGTTCGATCAGGATTCTCGCGTCTTCTGCACGCCGAACTGCAATGTTCCTGAGCGAGTGTAGCACAAGCTGGCAATGACGGTTCATCGGTGTCTTCAAAACAAAGCGCCAAAGTACCTCGGTTACTGCATCCCTGTAGTCTCTGTCTCTCTGTCGTCGCCAGTCGACAGCATCTGAGATCTGCCAGTCGACGCTTCCTAGCTGGCAAATGCCAATTCACTTCACGATCCGGTACCAAAACTGTATAAGTAAGGAAGTAAGTAAGTAATCAGCATTAATTTGTAGCGCCCCACATATCTGTCAAGCAGATTCGAATCGCGTCTTACAATGCATCTCGTGCATACCAATGGGCCTGTTCTACTGCATTCAGACAGTCACGAAGTCTATTCGACATTGGACCACTTGGCATAGACTCAGATCTACCGACACAGTTGCATTACAGAGAAAGCCAATGACAAAGCTGCCTACGCCAAACTGTGCACAAGAACATTGAAACAGCGCGGCTTCCGCTTTGCCGGACCTGTTGCCTGCCTGGAACAGCCTTCCTGGTCGTCTACACAATGCAAGTAACACTACAGTCACTTTAAACTACAACTAAAAACTGAAATATATCGCGGACCGTATTAACGTTTTTCCCGTTTCAGCGCTCCTGACAGTTCGCTACAAATGGTGCTCTATGACAGTCTGATTGGTTGACGGGTTGACGAAGCACGAAGACGCCAAAATCAGAGGGCAGCTGCAATGCAGATTATTGCATACTGTGAACCCACTGCAGAACTCGACACTACGCGCTATCCGCGCAGTTGACTTCTGCAGTCTCCGGAGTGGATACTGGATATGCATCCATCGCGTACACGCAAAACGTAACCCTAAACGTAGATGACTGAAGGCATTTTCCGTCGTGAAGCCATAGTTTCCACATATACATCGCAACAACGCTGTAGAACCAGCACGATGTGGAATGCGGACGGCATCACTGACGGACCCCGATCCACAGCAATTTCAGATCTGCGCACGACCTTCTGTGGTACTAATTCAACGGCATGGTTACTGACAGCCTATAAAAACTGACGAACACCGACCCCTTACGGACACCTGTTTTCCTACAATACGGAGTCCCGACCCCCAAAGTTTGCATCGCAAACTTTTCGAGGCGTTGCCGGAAGTTCGTGTTATTACCGCAACTTATGTGAGAATATTGGGAAAGAAAGTAACTACTTTCAAATTTCCTTGCCCTCGGACGCCGACAGCTACGGTCGGCTCCCCCTAGCGACGCTACGATTCTACCTAGAAATCAATACAAAGCAAATACGAAATGGAAGTTAGACATGCAGTCGAAGGAGCTTTAACACAATGTGGCAGGCAACACGGACGCCGAATATGGCGTATACGTATGGTCTATAGTTACGTATGCGTTGCACGATTCCCGAGTCACCGCTGGCTGTCTGTCGTCGTCAATGGCAAGCAATTGCATCGCACTGTCACGCATCGGCATGGCACTTGCACTCGCACTGACAATGCTAATCACGTCGCTGTTCTGACAGAAAACGCTGTCCCTGCAAGTGACTGCATCTGGAACAAGCACCTGCGACAGCAATCAGCTATAGAGCGCCAGCCACTGACCAGTGGCGCCACTGAAATCAAGTCATGGCGAGTGGCGAAGACTTCATCCAATCGATCTGTCATCGGAGCTCCCCATTGACGTCAAGGGAACTTACTTCTCAAAGAAACTCGAATAAACCTGCCCTACCACCCCATCCACAAACACAGTCCATGACCACCGAATACACCTGCTATTTATAGGAGTATGGACTACGCAGACAGATCATTCAGACAAGAGAGAGCAGCATTTGAATACTAGCCACAGAATTGTTTCTTAATAGCACATCCTTTCTGCATTTCAAACGTCAAATATGATAAACTTACGCCGTAAGAAAGGCTTGGGTCTGACTTTTTCTGTCTGTCCAGTTGAAATTGGAAAAATTGTTTTTTTTTAATGTTTCTAAAGTTGTGCTTGCAGCGGAGATGCTTAAAACTGCACTGCAATATGGCAAGATATGTTGCCAATAATTTCTGTAGCTCTTTACAAATATACTGAATCATTCTGAAAAAATGCGATTTCTACGAAGTTGTTTTCTTAGCCGCACCCTGTAGACTAAAAATTAGAGCTGTCAAATTAACGCATTAATTAATGCGTTAAGGCGTTAATAAATTAATGCGCGTTAAAAAAATTAACGCACATACGCAAATTCATGTTAAGTTACTAAATTCAGTGAAGAAAAATTCCAATATTCCGTTAAGCTGTGGCTATGCGACAATCAAATGAATTCAAGTTACTAAACTGTAGTTCCGTTCCATCACTACTGTAAATGAATAATTATTTCGACGACAGGCTAATAGATTTCTATGCTAGCTATGACGGCAGTTATTGTTGACAGTTATTGTTGACTATACGTTTAAAATGTGTTTCTAACTTTCTATATTCTACAGGAGGGTCCCCAAACGTCGCGGGGCCCGGGTAACGTACCTCCTTACTTTTCTTCTCGACGGGCCTGGGTGCGTTAATAACGCGTTAATTAATGCGTTAAAAAATTAACGCAGTGCGTTAATGCATTAAGAAAATAACGCTTCGACAGCTCTACTATAAATAACCACGAACTCAATGACCCAAGCAATAATGGATTCTTTAATTATACATTACATCACTTGGCTCTGTTCTGTGCAAAACTGGCTCCAATAGGCCACACAGATAGCAATAAAATTCTATAAACGAAAGCTTGGAAAATGAAGCTCGTGGAAAATGACAGAGGTTTAAACAGTAAGGTTCAAATACGGGGTCGGTTTAGCGTGTCCAGTCAGAGTACTGCAAGCGTCAATGAAATCACGTCACGATTAAATGTACAAAGAAGAAATATTATTAGATTGTGACCAATCTAATGTACTCCTCGCGCGCATTATTCTCTCCTGTATTCTTCTAAGTGCTTTTTCGCTCCTTCTAATTTGTATTAGAGACCCGGCGTCAATTTGAGACCGGTCTAATATTATACTAATGTGACTGGCGTCGAGGTCGTTATTAGAAATTGTCTCCCCGTCTATCTGGCACAGTTATGGAGATATGGCGCCTCAAAGATGACAGTGTCACGACCTTGATCTTTTGGGGTTACGTGACGTCATCGGTCACGTGACCATTTGACTCGCGGTGGTCGACTTCCTATTGGTGGTCCATTGTGACCATGCATCTATCTGGCACCGTTATGAAGATATGGCCGTTTGAAATTCTTCCAGGAAGGCTCTTCCAGGAACAGAGGTCGGTCGTCGGTCGGTCCTCAATATTACACTGATCTCATATACTCCTCTTCGCTACGTTCGGAACGTAGCGTGCGAGGAGTAAAAAAAATTTGCAAAAAATATTACTCCAAGTTTTATTATACATTTTACCACAACCAAAACATTTCCACAAATGTTTTACGCTGAAGCATGTGCACAAATATGTGAAACATTTTACCAGGTGTTAAGATCACACGAAAAATAATAAGAAGCCCAGATGTCGCTATAATAGCCGACCGTAATGGTTGTCAGTGACCTTCAAGGTCATTCAAAGTCGATGATTTTCATCTCATCTGAAGGAGCGTATGGAACTTTCTATTAATGATTAATTACAACCTTGGCCCTCTTCCACCGTTTCCGAGATATAACCAGTTTTCCGTTGAAAAACGCATTTTTCCTACCCCCTCCATTCAATTCCGAATTTGAAAATGTTCTCTTTGCACTAGATCTCTGACATTTTGCACGCCAGTTTAAGACACATGGTTAATTATTCGTCTAAAAGTTTTCCCTACCGTTTAGCTACAATACATCCGTTACGGACAACGACTGATGAGGACGAACGGACGGACAGACGACAACCGTACCATAAGCTCGACCGCTGCTAAAGTACGGTCGGCTAAAACACTTATCACAAATAATTCAGAACCGTCGAGTTCTTGCTTCTTGGAGCCAAATGCATGGGCGCTAAAACGCTGCAAAACTATTTTTAGTATCAGCCTATCTCTTCTACTTTTATTTGTTCGTTAAGTTGCTGTTCGGTGTCGTATAGCTTTTAAAGGAACTCGTTAAAATTTTATTTGGTACATTAAACGAAACTAATGGATCATAAGTTAGGAATGGAGGAGAAACGAAAAAACAACATTAGCCATGCAGTGGACAGTAACACGGACGATCCATCGGCCATCCTCGGAGACAGCATGCAGAGAAAAACGCAGGGTGTGCAGGTGCTGACAGTAACAGTGCAGTCATCGCCATATTGCACGCAGCCGCACGTGCGTGATGTCGTCGTCCGGACAACAGTGCTGATATAGTCATAAAATCACCGCCAACATCAATGAACGTGAACACGTGAACGCGAACGTATACTTCCCACGAGTTCAACCAATCCAATACGACAACGATAACTGTCCCTCACAGCCTGGGATTCCTGGTATAGGCCACCATAGCCGCACTGCCCTACAAACGGCACAGAAATTACACGTGTCGGGTCGCGGCTATAAGTAACGAAACCGTAACCGTTCGTCCCATTAGCACCTATAGAGCAAGCAAAACAATTTATCGACCAAGAAACCATGGACATAAACGAAAGAGAAGTATATAGTGGTCTCATAATGACACATCAACGTACAGCGACCATTATGTACAACATATACAAAATGCAGCACCGGACGAAACTTTGGGTAATACGTCGTATTTTCGCTCTCTGCAGCATTAGAATCTATAAATTCGTAGCTAGGCGTTAGTTAAGTTGATTGATTGCGTGGATTGTACTAAGATTATCACCGGTGTTCGGAAGTAAGCATATTAATGCCGGCAATCCATTCAGAGTGTGGGGACAGGAAACGACATAAAACGCCCTGACAGAACGAATGACAAACGGTTCTCTTCAAACTATATAGCACGCAGTGACTGATTTATGTCCACGCGGAAAAAAAACGGCCGAGAATCGTTCCGCGGAATATAAACGAGCAAAAAATGTAAGTAGGCGCGCAGTGCCGACACGTACGATGGTTGTCCGTCCGGCTGGCGAAGAAAGGTCTTAGGCCCCGACATTAAATTAGGCCTAACAAGTAACAACGATACACTTGTCACCAATTCTGACAGCAGACTCGCCGGCTTTTTATGTTTTTTTTTTGTACTCGCTAATTTCTGTTTTGTTCCCTGTTGCACAGACGACAAAGAGACTAAGAATGCGTCAAAATTTTGTCCGGTAAAGTTAAACCAGGAACAGTTGAGGCAAAACGAGAACAGACACCGGCAGTGAATTGAATATGCAGCAGGCCTAGGCCAATACCTGGCAAATACAGCGAACACTGCAGCTGCCACAAGCCGAACAGCAAATTAAACGCCAGAGGGCGAGAGACCTGGCTATAAATAATGGTATCATACAACAATAGAACCCATGGCGATCGACATACGTACTCTATACCATCTAAAGACCGGACTAACGGAACAACACCGCTCCGATCATAAACCTTGAACAAACACGATGCTCATTGGAAATGCAGAACAGGACCGACAGACAGGCAGGGTGCATCATTATGTGCAAATGTCGACAGTAAACCAAAAATAAGCCCATGTGCATCATCCAGCTGAAATGTTTTGTATAGAGACAATTCAGCCCGCACGCAGTCAGTGTCACTGCACGTCGGACCTAAATTATTCAGCACGGCCGCTTCAGCTGACATTTCCAATAATGCCATCTTCCAAAATACTTCTTGGAGTTCCAGCCTGGCTAATATGAAACCGGTAAGACGGACATCGATTTATTCTGCGTCTTATACTTCAGACAGGAAACGCATCCGCAAAATTATTGTCACTCAAACTCCATGCGAAAAAGCCCAGGAAGTGTACAGCAACTTCACCACAGAAACAAACAATGACAGTAGTTCCAAGCATACTCCACTTCTGGACTCTAAGCTTAGTCAATATTATGCCCAGTCTTAAACTATATTTTTCGGATGTAAATAAATAGTGAAAAAAGACTGAGAAGCTCATTAAAAGACGGTGTGGCGTATTAATAGCGTTAATATAACAATGCAGCGCACGGAGCGAGCGAGTAATAATCACTGATTACTTCACAAGAAAAAATCGACTCGGCCTGTGTTACGTATAGGGGCCTACGCCAACGTGCAGGCTGAAAATCGATAAGACAAAGGTCAAAGTCAAGGCACCGTTAAGTTCCGTCTAACAATTAACTGTCACCTTGGTAGAAGCGAATTACATTACACGCGGCGCGACAGAATTTGCATCAGTCACGTTCGCACCGTTCCTATAGCACTAAGGCACCTCGCACACGTGCGATACGATCAAACAAAACAGCATCCAACTGTAAAACATCGTACTTTGTCTTATCGCAACCCTGCAATAAAGTAAATCCTCTCTTCAAGTTCTCAGCGCCACGCACGTTTCGCTCTGTGATAAACAGCAAACGAAGTCGACGGCCATCGTCTTCTCTGCAAACTTTAGTCTCTTCTATTTTTACTTTATCTCATCGAACATGTGTGAGGGCCTATATAGGCCGACTGTGAGGCGTCCAGAACTGAACAAATCACAAACCACGGCCTACAATTGAATGTGCAAATACAGGACAGCCTTGAACAGAAACAAACGCCGGCGGACGCATACATCATTACACGCTTTCTTGGCGTTCACGGAGACAACGTGCTTGCGACCGACAAGTTGTAATATTTCACACGTACGACATTACGAAAAATATATACGCAATGATAGGTTTCTTTCGATAAAACAGTCAGCAGTGTGACAGCAGTCAATTCATAGGCCTAAAGCGCACTGAAGTTTGCGAGGCTATCCGTTATATTTTGTCATGTATTTGCTACAACTGCTAGAAAAAAAACTATAGTAGTGTGTTTAAACCACAAATTAATGTTTTCCACACATACATTACATACACATATATACGATCGTAGTACAAATTTCATGAACTCACGGAAAATGTGCACGACGACATTATTGGGAAAAGTAAAAAGTACAACACAAAACAAAAGTGGAAAACACTGTAGGCCACTCCTGCATGGTACCATATATAAATTATAACGGCAGTATGAAAATGGAACTGTCGACGTGTCAAGTATCGCTTTCTGCACGAACGGACACCCTCAGGCAGCACGTCAGCGCTGATCAATCACTTCGGTCGCTACATCATGACCACTCCACCCGCTCACGAGATCTTTTGAACTAAACTGAAAACCGTTTACTATCACTGTATAAAACAGTAAACACCTCACGTGGTTAAAATAGTGCAGTGCACATCTTTACTATGGGTTAGAATTTAGTATTCGAAATAGAGTTAGGCCATGTATGATATGTTAGTGCTGTTACACGGAAAATAAAACGGCCTAGAATTCAAGAAACAATGCACGAATTATGGCTTTTTCGCCCCTTTGCCGGTTCGCCCCCTGGCTGATTCGCCCTTTGGCTTGTTCCCCCCCTTTGAATATACCGGTGATTCATTATTGAGGCTTGTGTTTTAATTTACAGAAAGGCAACAAACTACACGTCACTGATTAACAGTTACTTCAATTAACGTTTTAACAAACTGAATAATAAGTGATCACAGTTCACAAAGTCAGTAATCTTTGGTTTCATTGCAGCGACACAACTATTATATAGCCTATACCTAGAAGACTTAAAACTCAGCTTATGCGTCAACGTCGAGCGTCCTTTGAAATGAATTCTTGCATGTACACTGTGTCTCAAAAAAAAGCATGTGACTACATTTTTTGCAATAACTTGAACAATGAATGTCCGATTATAATAATTTTTGGCACACTTATTAATGAGACTATATGTCGTCGAATGGTGGTTTCATTTCCCACCTCATCTATTTAGTGCAACTGTGTTACCTTGGGAAATCACAGAACACAAAAAATGACAAATTTAGCCATAATCAATATGTTGTTTTGTGAACAAACAACGTTAAACAATATTTTATTC
>Ga0209367_1000860_pt1 | contig 34278 bp, 20 predicted proteins | sample WorMetLIZISLAND2_FD_187412 | JGI IMG/M metagenome (GOLD analysis project Ga0209367, IMG submission 187412) | Marine gutless worms symbiont microbial communities from Max Planck institute for Marine Microbiology, Germany - Olavius geniculatus... ... | reverse complement strand
ACATCATCATTCTAGGCTAGGCCATAGCCTATAGACGTCATGAATATTAATTCATGACGTCTATAGGCTAAACTCATGACGTCACCGCAGGTCATCATGGCGGCGTGTTTTCTACATCGTTTTCGTAGATCGTCGACTTCAAAGGTAAATTTTTCCGTGTTGACAGAACGCTAGGCGCCGATATTACTGTCAAAGTTATCAGAAAATTCTGCACTTTCAGGAAAATGAATAAAATGTATATGTTAATTTTGGTGACCACGGACCTTTAACGAAAAAATTCACAAAACTATGATTCCTAGATGTAACTATGACAGTATGCAAGCCAAACATCCTCCCAAAAACCTCGGTTTTTCACGGTTCCACCAAGACCAGCAAGAGCAGAAAACACAAACCAGTGAAAGCAATGGCATTGCTAGCAGTCTTCAGCATCTCCACAATACGATCAGCTTCCACGTTCAGTTTCTCGACCGAGTCGAAATATTCAGCCGTTCGTTTTGCTTCATCAACAACACTCTTCTCCAAGCTGATGAAGCAAAATGGGTTATCCATCCGCAGCGAGTCCAGAACAGCTTTCCAGCAGATGTCATGGAATACTGCTTCACCGGTTGCAGACCATGTGATCTGAAGTACACATTTAAAAATAAAGATGTCAAAGAATTGTTTACTATAGTTCAAAATACGAATCAAATTTAAACTTTGCTTGTAAAAAGCTGTGGAAATCAACAATTAATCATACTTTAATGTTTAATTTATTCTCCAGAAAAACTGATTATTAATGATTAAAGTTTTATTATTCGTAAAAAAAATTTTTGTACAACTAATGAAATTTTAATAATTAAATTCTTTATTAACATCGCATCACTAAGAACACATTATAAAGCAGATACAATGACAAACGTTTGATAACCAATAATCACTTTCTCCGGAGAACGTGACTGAACAAAATAAGCATTTAGACCTCACAAACAATGATAACAGAGGTACTGTCTCAATATAGTTGGACAGGTGCTATAAATTATAAACTTGATAAAAAATGCATTTTCGAGCATAATAACTGCTGCTAGTTTTAAATGAAATTAACGATTAAGTAACATTATTTTCAAAAAGCTGACCAATAAATTTTTAACCGTTAACAGCTCTGATGTAGATGTATACCAGACAGTTAGTGGCAGCAAATAAACCACACACTGTCATGACATAAGCACATAAGACGTATGTGAATAAAAATTCAATTTAATAGCTACCTCCATGTGTGCTCGTTCATCAGCTTCAACCACAAAGGACTTGACTTCGACACGAGCCATGCCGGGCTCAAGGTCTCCTTGAATGCATTTCCGCAAACTACACCGATCCGTTTCCATCATCTATCACACAAACAATCCAAATCTTAAGCATAAAACTGAATCTGGCTAAGCCGTTCTGCTCAAACATAGTATTCAAATTTGGATAAAATTGCAGAGACCTGCAATACTACAGGCTATATATATTTAGTAGAGTTAGGGTTAGGGTATGAGAGTTATTGCTTGCACTAACCCTCATACCCTAACCAGGGGGTTTCAAACTCGCGGCCCATTAAAATGTTATTTGTGGCCCCCGACATTATCTACAATTCTAAAACTGTAAAAATTTGGGATAAAAATAATTTGTTATATTCATTTTACAGCATTTTTACGCGCAACAGCAGCTACTACTGTAGCACGTCTTAGCCATTGCAATTCTGTCTGTCCATCTGTCTGTCACACAGATGGATCAATCAAAAACGGTGCAAAATAGGATCGCCAAATCTTCACCGTCGGCTGCCTGGAAGACTCTAGTTTCAGGAACCGTAAGGGTTTTCCATAAATTCAAAAGGGGTCACCCCAAACGAAAGCACTAAATGAGAGGGGGTAGAAAAAATTTGCGATTTCCAGCCGATACGGCGTTGGCAGAGCAAGACTGGTCATGCCCTCTGGCGAGTACAAGTAAAACACTATAAATAATTAGCCGCCGGTCGTCTGGTGCCCTCTAGCGACTGATTTTGTTTTACTGGGCTTTCAAACATGCATGGCTGTTGTGTGTACCCCTCTGCATTAGCTGGGCTTTTCTTGTTCTTCTATTGAGTAACCCAGCGAAACTACTATTTTTAGTGGAACGGCATGCTGGCGCTGGCAGCGACCAACGTTGACGCCGGCAGCGACCAACGTTGACGCCAGACAGTCAGTCTCCCTCCTTCCTTTCCGAAGTTTTCAAGCCGAAGTTTTCAAGAGTTTACTTGAGGATCTTGAACCACACGTTGCACACTCTCTGCAGGTTTCTTCCAAACACTGCCAAATCAGCGGTCAGAGTTCGTCGCAGATGAAGAAAATCTGACGTTCTGAATCATACTGCAAAAGTAGCTTTTGTCATTTGTATTAACTAAGTGCATTTAGGCCTACTGCATTTTGTCGTCTCTAAAAACGTGGCCCACCGACTGAGTGATATCTTGCAGTGTGGCCCGCATCCTCAAATGAGTTTGAGACCCCTGCCATAACCCTAATCCTGACCCTAACCATAGGACTAGACCTGCAAAATAGTAGTGGCAGTCATCATCTTCACTTTTACCTAACATTTGTTGAGCTAAGGTCACACTGAAGATGAATGCACATTAATCAAACAGCGCTGAAATTTGACAAAAGCTCTGATTCGTGAATACAAACAGCAAAAAAAATTTTTTTTACAATTTCAGCGTTGTCTGATTATGGATCTGGATAGTTAGTCGGCAGGGCCCCAAAACTGGCGCATCACACCAACGATTAATGCTGCATTTATCTGCAGTGTGGCCTTAGCTCAACAAATGCTCAACAGTGCTACTAGCTGCAATACATTTTCGTAGCTGCTGCACTTTATAGGCGCAGCCCTGCCAAGTCTCACTTGAGTCTCACACATTTTCAGTTCACTCGCGCATTTTAACTTTCTCTCTGTTACACATAATTTGTATGATAGCAACCCATAATTGTGTTTATTAGTCGCAACTTCTGAGCCTAAGATATATACAAAAAACACAGCGCTAATGCGGCTAAAATTTCAGCCACACAAACTCTGAAAATTTACTAGGGAAGTGGCTGAAAATGCAGCCACTTGTCAACTTCTACTATTTAACATGCTATTGTGGCTGAAGATTCAGCTGCACAAACTCTTACTTATTTGCTAAAGTGGCTGAAGATGCAAAGCATAGTAGAAATTTCAGCACCTCAGATTCGGTGAGTTTCTCGCTGACATTGCGCGCTTAATAAATTAAATTTACTTACTTACTTACTTACTATTTCAAACTCAAGCTTTTGAATGATGTTGTGGCTTAAAATTGAGCCACACAAGCTAATGATCTATAGTGGCTGAAAGCTTAATTAATATATATGTGTGTACTAAAGTGCCCATGATATTTTTCAGCTAGCAAGTACCGACCTTCAAGGTCATCCAAGGTCCATAACTTTTTATTTCATCCCCAAATTTGAAAATGTTTCCCTTGCACTAGATCACTGAAATTTTGCATGCATATTTTAAAGACACATGGCTAATTATTCCTGTAAAAAATTTTTCACAAGACACAAAGCTTAGCCACAATACATCTGTGATAGACAACAGACAGACGACAGACGACGACTATATAATAAGCCTGACCATGAATTAAGTACTATCAGCTAATAATAATGAGTGATTCACCAGTGTCCAATCCATAAATCTCATTGCCAGAATATGCATTTTCTGTGCTCACTGGTATTGCTACTAAGAATCTGTTCTAAATAAACCAGTCAAAAGTCCAATATCAGAAACTGCCTTAAATTGTATGTATGTTGTACAATAGTACACTATTTGTTGAATTTGTTTTTTTAATATAATTCATTGACAATCATTGTGCAAGTAACTCCAATTGTGCTGTGAATGCTGAGTGTTGCTTCTGATATACACACAACCATGTCTGAATACTTGGCAGCTTATAGCATATTGTTTTGGTTTTCAGCCACTTTAGCAAATTCCAGCACCTTAGTGTGGCTGAATTTTCAGCCACAGAAAAATTTGTTCATACAAAAATGTCTTGGCAGCTGAGTCTCTGTCCCAGACTCCACTTGGAAAGCTTAATTACAACATTACTCAGACATCTCAATATTTTGGGTAAAAGGAGAAAAAGGGAAGAGAAAAAAGAAAAAAAAGAGAAAAAAAGGATGAAAATAGTAAAATAGAAAAAAATAGAAAATAGAAAAATAAGGAGGAAAATCAATCATCGATTTTACGCATTTTGATTTCCAGACCTTGGCAGCTATGTAGGCAGTCTCCTTAAAACATGCCAAACAACCATGGGTCGGGTAAAATGCGAGGTGCGAGACGCGAGGAGGATATGGTGGGAGGGAGCGTGCAAGGCGGCACGCGATTGGTCAGCTATAAATAGATTCCTCGCAGTTCACCCACATTCTGAACGCACAGGAACGACTCAATGAATTATGACAATACGGCCCAGCGGCCACCAGCGTGCGACCTGCGAGCACGGCAAGATGAAAGGCAAAGCAAGCACGCTGCACGCTGCACGCCGCACACTGTAGACCAGTCAACAGTACGATCGACCAGGACTCCGGACGGTGTTACCGCCAGTTACCGAGAAGTAAATACGAGCGGCCATTCAACTTGGAGCGTAATGGTCGACGGCTAATCGACTTTGATCGACAGGTGGTGGAAAACAGAAATGATACTACTTGGCATCAACATGGACTCACAACAGCATCTGCAGACTGCAGGAGCAGATGCTAGATGCTGTTGTGGGTCAACAGTATAATGCTTGATTAGTAGTGTGATCCATATCTATTTGTTTTGCACAGTATAGGCCGCATACTGCTTGCAAAATGTACTTAGAACTAAAGGCATACTGGAGAATCAGTGTAGCGTAATCACTGCAATTTATCACGTTATATTTTTACAGTCATTATTGCTCCATATAGGCCGCTAAGAAATCTGACTTCAGGTTCATGAAGATATTTTTATAACGCACCCAGGCACGGTGCATTTTGACATCAAGAATTTCTAGAGTGGTGGGCGGCGCAGGCCTGAGGCCATAGGGGGAGGCCATTAATAGAACGTCCTTGACCGCAGGCATGGGAATGAATGGATCATATAATTTTAAAAATGTGTTACTTATTTATTATATGCCAGGTAAATTTTAAATTGAATAGAGTCAAACTCTATGGTATTTTGTAAACATTCACGAACTTTGATTTAAGTTGACTTTTTGCTGTATATATGACGCATCGGTGCAAGGTTGCTATGAATACTTGCGACATTTGTAATTAGCTACTGTAAAATGCATATATTGTAGACCGGTGCTATGCCCCCGAATTTCGGGGGCGCTCATTTCGGCGATTTCCTATGCCCCCGAATACATCTGATTTTAGTGTGCTGAAAATCACATCACGGGCACATATACATCTGTACATATACAGCAATACACAAGACAATACGAATCTCATATGTATGCTACTAAACTACTTGTCTATGCCTCTGAATGCGTACGAAATGCAAAGAACATTTAAACCTAAAGAGATACCTAGCAATTACCATCATTTGTTGTATGATATTTAAAACCCCTGGCCGAATTTTTTATTTCCGGGCCAGGACGGTTTCTAGGCTAGACCTCACGGGCACTTATACATCAGTACCTGCACATAAGCATATGCAACCCATTAATTACCATGTATACCATCCACAGAATACAGCATAAAGCATGCATTTACCTTTGTCTCGGACGAGCTCCTTTAACAGGTCGGCATTTCTTGGTGTGTTTTTCGCCATACTCTACACAAGTTAGTTTGAGGAACGAGTATCTTAAAACAGAAGGAAATGGCTCTTTATCTGCTGATAACTTCCTATTAGTAGCTTCTACTTTTTTGCAGTCGTCTACGACAAACGTCTGTGACGTTTCACTACAATATTGTTTGAAAAATGACTCAAAATTATCATAAGAATCGAAAGCCTGTCTATCTCAATCACTGCTCGATTTTCAGATTCCGCCATGACACCATCGAACTAACATAGAATATGCAACACATCGCATAATAAATATGATTTGGGGGCATAGCTAAACAACGAAATACGCCCCCGAAAAAATTTGGGGGCATAGCCACTGCGTATATTGTACAGCTTTGATGTGTATTTAGTGAAATGTTAAACTTTCAGCAAAAAAGGTTCTGATTCACAGCGTCAGATACTGAATATGACGCTGTGCCATGGCTACTTTCCCAATAGACAAAGAACCTTCGTCCTACATATTAGCCTAGAGCTATATTGTACGGACGGCATAGAAACTAGGCTACTTCCCCAATAGCGCACATAACGGCGCGACCTCGCACGCCGCCTCGCTAATTAACCCGATCCTCGCACAAATTCCTCACACGCTTCCTCGCACTATACCCTCCTCGCACCTCGCATTTTACCACTGCCCGAACAACCGCAGGGATAATATTTGTGGTGACTCATGCGAGTTGCGCAACAAACTATAATTCACTCTAGCAGCAGTCTTCTATTTAATGAAAATGATAGCAATAAGCACGCTGGTAAGTAATCAATAAACTGCCGCCGCCGCAATAAAACAAAATGCCAAAAACTCGCCTTCACATCAACTTTAATGCATTTATATTATTCACATTCTACCATAACCAGCAAAGAATAGCGAATGGCTACAACGAAAAAAATGGGTATGACTAATTACCGCAACGGACCGCAACGGACCGTAAATGAACAAAATGTAAATAAAATCCTACAGTCAGTCAGTCGAATCTAATTATGCCCAAGCCTAATTAAATTCACTAAATTGCGTTTCTGCACGTCGTTTTGCATAGACTTACTGTGTTGAGTAAAATTTTGGCATATTTGCATTTTAGGCCTATTTTATAACGTCGACGACCGCCTCGCCCGTCGTGTTTGATTAAATACAATAGCATAGTGCTGCCTACTAATGCGGTCAAATTTTATATCGGTGATCTTTGTCTGCTTTTTCGTCTTCATGACGGCTATCTGCCCTCAGTGCCCTGCTAGGGAAATGTAGCTTCATCCTTGCATACGTCGCTGGACGTCAAAGCACGGGGTTCCGGGAGTAGCTAGACCTACAGCGAACGCGGCCATGTAGCCTATATCCAGGGTGCTAATTGCTTGAGGCCTATTTCGAAACGAAGCCGTATAGGCATTTAATAGAAACCTGCATTAATTAAGGAAATATTCATGTAGAACTCATATAGGTCACAACTACACCTCAACACCTTAAGTGGGACAAACTTGGAGCTAAAAAAGCTAAAGAGCTAAAAAGGTGAGCAGGGTCCGTTGCGGTCCGTTGCAAAACAATTCACAGAAAATAGGTAGTCGATTTTTGCTATATGCGGTGAATTTTCACGGAAGTTATCATGAAATGGTTATCTGCCGTGAAAATTTATTGAAAATTAATAGGCCTATGATTAGGGCTACCTGCTGTGAATTTGCATCGAAACAAAGTATAGTAAAATAATTGCCAGTGCAATTTAGTACAGGGTGGGCCAAAAAATGTATATAGTATACGCAATGAGTCAAAACATGGCACTAAATTGTCTATATTTTCCGCCCGGACATTGGCAGTGAAAGAATTTTGCAAATCAGTCAGACTTGTGACCGTGGCAGACAGTTTGCATTGATATTTCTATTTTGCCTAAAGTAACTATCAGATACCTCGCATAAAACTAGCAGAAACTGTGGTGAAAGAAACTAGTTAAGCTTCCTCAACATGCAAATTTGTCACTATACCAAATTGTTATTATTAGGCCCTAATTGTGTGATTATTCGCTTATTTATCGGCTTCAATATATAGGCTACGTTTCCGTACACCAATTTTCACGGCATACATCCAAAAGTAAAAAAGGTGCTTCCGTGAAAATTCACGGAAAATAAGTAGTAGATTATCTGCCATGCTATCTGCCATGAATTTTCACGGCATATATAAACTTCGAAAAAAATAAGCAACTAGATTACAGCTGCACAGTCCACACTCCACACGGTGCGGACTGCAGACCAAAAATGTACCCAGGTATTTTTGAGGGTCCAATGAAAATTTTTGGGATGAAAGTTTTATTAATTGATTAAGTTATCACCGACTATGCAATGTCCTGTTTTTTCCTTCTTTATTTTACTATATCTGCATTACACCTGCGCATTAACACATTAGGCCTACGATAAAACATTTGACGCTGTTGAAAAATGTTGGTTTTTTCACTAATAATTTCATACTGCGAGCAGATGTTTAATTTAAGCATTAGACATAGGCTATCGAGCAGAAATGCCTGCGGTTTAAACCGCTAAGCCAGCTGTTAAGGCTTTAGACCAGTTGTCTAACGGTTCCGGGGACTACCGCTGCACGTTACTATGTTAACGGCCCGCAACAAGGTTCAAGGTTAAAAGGTTAAAGGTCGTGTATAACTTCACGGGAAAACCATCGCAGAGCTAAGTAGCATTACCTGCCATATGGGATGATACACTGTTAGGCCTACCTGCCATAGGACACAGGTGAACGCACCCCCAGCTTAATCTCAGCCAGGCCCTACATTTTCATCACAGTCCATCACAGTCTATATAATTTACCTGTCCTATCCTGATCTTGGTTTTTATACCTGTACGCAGACTGTCATCTATCCAAATAAAACTAGTAACCAACCACTTATTATAGCGGCAACTGAGGCCGGGAGTCGAACCCGCGATTTCTCGATCGTAAGTCCGACACTCTATAGAGTTACGCCACCAGGGTTTTTCTGAGACTGCAGCTAAAGATAAATCAGCGAACACCGGTGGAAGCGAAGTTGAATAATTTTATTGCAAATACTCTGACGTCGAAACCAAATCATTCTCTCGGTACATTACGCAAGATAGGCCCTACGTTTATTATGTATGGCCGGTCAGACAACAGTTATGAAGCAAAGCTGAACAACAATTATATAGGCTACGCAATTAATCAATCATTATAAGACTATACGACGAGACGACGACGACGACGACGTACGATGAACGCGCAACAAACAAAGATTGTTGGACCTGAGCATGCAACCGTGTATACAAAAACAAACAACGTTACATCATCACCACCGTAATTCTACAAAGTACACAACAACAACCAGATGTATGGGCTATGCTACTCAGCGACATAAACAAACACCGTACATAATAGCATCATCATGAAGCTAAAACTACGGGGTGGCGCAAAAAAAATTAACATTCAGGTGGAAGGAGCAATGTGACATTTTGTAAGCGAACAGTCCCGATCAGTGCAGCGAAGAATGGTCAAGTTGAACATTTACATGCACGGTTTTTCAGCCACGTTACGGGTGAGGAGAATTGGTATAATTTGGAGCTAAAATTTTATCAACTGCAGCCAGGGACGTCGAAAGTCACAGCGGGGCCCCTCTGGAAAGAAAATTTTTTCTTTTTAAACGGGTGCATTCTGGTGTACATTATATTTCCGAGGGACGGCGGGACCCCCAAATGTCGCGGGGCCCGAGGTAACTTAACCCCCTCCCCACCCTTCTCAACGGGTCTGACTACAGCTCGATTCTAAATGTGTTTCTTGTTCCCCAGACTCCCTCTAACAGTATTTAGAAAAAACCAACCCAAAAGGTGGGAAGGGAAGAAAGAAAAAAAGGAAAAGGGAGAAGATAAAAGAGGAGCGGGGGAAAATGAGTGAACTTCTTCGAAAGACTCACGGAAAACTCGAATGTTAAGTGAGCGAATGAGTTGTTTCTTAACGGCACATCAGCACAAAATAAACCATGAAGTGTCATAAACAACTAGTCAGTCATTAACACACAATGTTCAACATGACCAGGGACCACCCTTCACTGCAATGATAAGGCTAATCGTTTCCGGAAATGTCTGATTGCTCAGAAAAAACATGTACTGTCCACTTTTTACGTGCCCCGTCGTTATAAACGGATGAAGAAGCAGAAAAAGCTTTATTAATTGTTAGTTATCACCAGCATCGCAACAGTGACTAACGTCAAAATATCACCTTTGCAATAATGAAAGTTAATCTCAATGCATCCAGCGCTGACAATACTTACCTTGGACCAAAGAGTATACCATAAAAGTGTGAACAGGGGTTTCGTCATCCAGGGTAAGACGGAAATATTTATTATGATTTAAATTATATAAACTGCATCTCCAGCTTGCTACTAAATACTTCTTTTGCTCGTTCGCTTCCCCAGACAAGACAAGGGGAAATGAGAAACCAAGTAATACACAATGAAACACTGGAGGGAGGAAAATGGGTAACTTGTTCCAAAGGCCAGTGGCGTCGTGACAGGGGTGGGGCAGAGAGGCAATTGCCCCCCCCTAAATTTCAGCCTGTAAGAAAGTTTCTCTTGTCGAAAAATTTTATTCCAGAAATCATAATTTTGAAGGCGAAAGGGGGTGGGGAATAAAAATCCCACTTTGGAGAAACTTGCGGATAAATTCAGAATTTGGAATATCCATTATTTCCTGTCGAAACAACATTAAAATTCTGAGTACCCGCAATCTATTCTGTTAAAAATCTGCAGCTGTCAGTGGGTAACTTGCAACTATCTTCCTACTGTTCTAATCAAAGCGGGCGTCGCTGCCAAGGCCACCAGGGGGAGACAGTAGACGTCCCTCATACTGACAACAGGATGTGCAGCCACTGCGGGTGTCCGGGCACCACTAAAATTTTAGACGTGGGCGTCCAAAACCCCCAAATTTTGCCAGTTCCATAAGGCTATGGCAATAAGCGATATGTGATGTGTTTGACGAAAATATGCTCCACTCTAAGCATTTTATTTTTACCATGAAGCTCCACTGGCATATTGCGTATTAGGCCCTATCACAGTTTTCTGCAAAATACAAAAGAAAGCAAGCAAAGTACAAAACAAAAATTAGGAGATTTGTATAGCGTACTGGATGAATTAAATCTTGACCACGTGGCTGCACCCCTGTTGACAGTAAATTTCCACACTTTTCTAGGACCAACAACTTTGTGGAAGCATTGAACGATATACTGATGATTAACGTCACAATATTGCAACAAACAGGCTGTGAAAAGTAACCAAACATATCGTAGATGCATGCATTTACTGTAAAAAAAACAACAGGAAATATATTCAATCATTCATACTTCATCCAGCCATCACACATTCCAAGTCTCACACTAACTCAGTCATGCTTGATATGTTTTGAGTTCACAAAATCATCGTTGTAATAAACGTTTTATTTTCACAAGAAACTTGTTTTAATGTTGATTTTCACGTTTTTGTAAATTTACAGTAAACGTTGAACGGCCAGGATAAAACTAACATATTTCTACACAGAATGTAAAAGACAATGACAAAACTATAACAGATTTTGTATTTAGATTTACTAACTTATAACAAGAAGCAAAAATGTGGTGAATACAAAAAAACTGTATTCCAAAACGGAATGAATTTAGTCAATACGTCAAACAAAAAGAAGTCACGTCATGTGTTCAACGTCTAAAAATGTTTTTTCGGAATAAAAACGCTTTTTAAGGTTTTTTTATAACGTTTATTACAGCCATGAACAAAATAGTTGTATTAGTCGGGACAAGAAAGACTTTGACAACCATCAGAAATCACGTTTGTTTTTTTTCATCAAATATCGTCATCGCGCTAAACTCATGCTGACACACAACAGGGCTGGCTGGCTGCAAGGTCTTTTACACACAGCGACGCCAAACAAACAATTCAATACTGCACGGCATCCTAACAGCAAATACGAAAATCCAAGAGCAGAATGACAAACATCTCATCTTTTTTCGATTTAAGAAAATTGAAAACAACTTTCTACATGATGCATTTTTCAGACTTTTCACTCGGTGTTTTTAATGTTGTTGTAAAGTTTCCTAATAAACAACAGCAGACTTGCTTGCTGTATTTAATATTGTAAATAAAGACTTCAGTAGCATTCTGAACAACTTTGCAGCTTGTAGTTAGAAAGTTTTGCTACAGACAACTGTAGATATATTTTGCCATTCGGTCTTCAATATGCACTCATCGCCAACTTTGTTAAAAAAAGATATGGATTATGGATACTACTTGACTAATAAAAAATGATGTATTACTAACACCAGCTGAGACCGCAAACAGCAGCTATATAACAATGTTCAGGACACCACAGACACACGTAGATATATGTAGATTAGCACGCGAATGCGGAAAGGCAAATCAAGTCCACTGTTACGGTAGCAGCAGCAGCAGCAGCAGCCATAGTAGCACAACAACTGTGAAGCATCTGGCTTGCATAAAAAAAATCTTCAAAATCGATAAAAACGGCACAGTCTGTCACACGTGTGTTAAAAATGCATCGTGTGATTAACCGGCATCATCGAAACGTCACAATCGCACAATATTCTTAAGACAATGTTAAAGCATCGGCACATGTGCTAAATTGAAATGGCCACGACACGAACGCACAGAAGCTGAGTAATATTGAAACTAATCATACAAACACAAACAAGGAACTGGCACAGTACAACACACGTTAAATTCTACTAAATAAAACCAACAAGTACAGTCATTTGCAACATCGAAGAAGATTATAACGAAAGTTCTGCGCCGCACAACAATGTCTGTCATCGTATACAATAATAGCGAATGAAACGTCTTCAAAACAAACAAACTACCGCAGCTAATGTAACAGATGTTATAGATGTCTTCAACTACATTAAAACACAGTATGTCCTTTACATTACCAACACCAGTTCATGCCTTCTTCACAACTGGTAAATTACAAAACAAGAAATATATTTACAGAGACGACATTTACCCAATCATCACTATCATAGTGCTAGCAACAATGAGAAATTCTCTTACCCAATACTGACTATTTAAATCATTCATTCCATTTAAAACAATGAATAACAGATGTAAAAAGCGATGTTAGTTACCACTGCAGACTATACATAAAAAGTAATTCTGAGGTCATCATTTTTTTAAAAATATATAATAATTTTGTGATTTTTTTCAATTTTGCATACTGCACAGTTCATCATTTTGCATGTGCACAACTTTTCATGCAATTGTACACGACAACTCACAGAAAGAAACATCAGAATATGGAGAACAGACTGATAGTTTTCTTCCAGACAATCGATAAAATAAATAAGACCTAAATTTACGTAAATGGAAACAAACAAACAATGAAATGAGATGCTAGAACGTATAGCATTTTTAATCAGCATGAACTAACAAAAGCTCCTCTTTGCTGTCAGACTTGTTGCAGGCAAGTCCGCAACTATTGACTACAATGGCAACGACTAATATTATGCAAATGTTGCATGCACTTTAAATGAGGCACAAAGTCAAAGTTTTTGCTAAAGAAAGAAAACAGTTAGTTTTTTTAAATGCACTGTTCAGCATAATCCATCAGTCATATGTGCGAAAGAAATAATAATAATAAGAACTTATTTCATACATCGCAATGCCAACAAAAATCACGAAGCAAAAGTAATGCAACTTCTTACCCCTTCAATGTGCAGATTTTCATACGTACAGTATCTTTTTTATTCAAAGCTTATTTTCATAAATATTGGCAGCAAACCACACAAAAGCATGCAAAAATGGAAACAGCAGATTCATTCACGAAAAATTAGTAAGAACCAAATTGCTCAATAAAAACATAAAATCCTGCCAGACAACGATGTTGCCACAAGGACTCTCGAACCACACTATGTAATGAAATTTCAAGCAAACACTGTGACTCAAGAAAAAATACACTTTACACTCATAACTGAAATACTAATAAAATAACAAATCACAATTTTTGGCAGACATCCGTTACAACGATACATCATAGATGCTCTGTGTAACCACTCTAATCCGATGACTGCCACAGCATCACTGCTTTGATCTGAAAATGGTATTGCAGAAACCCAAGTTGATAAGAGAAAATGGACCTTTTTGATACAGTGCATGGCATCAGAAGTGGCACTTCAGGTAAGGTGAGATCACTTAAGAAGACAGACACAACTGCAGAAGGGACGATGCCTTAGAATCTGCCAATTTCCACAAATCTACTGAGTAAAATACAAACCGAATGTGACACACTTGACATACACACAACAAGATAAAAACTGTCTTAAGCATTCAGTTTAAAATAATAATTATAAACAAACAGCTGAAAACTGAGAGATAGCACATGGCTTTTGTCAACAGCAACGTAAAAAAAAACTAGTGCGGGAAGTCTGTGGATCACAGCTAAAGCACATGTTCATCTCGATAAAAGCTCTGCCCCATGAAATGCAGCCATATCACAAATACAGCAGTTAACTGTATAACAACCTAACTACAACATCCAACACCTTGCATTGTTTTATTCATGACCGAATTCCACCGGTGAAACAGAGTGACTGCTGACTGGCATTGTAAAATGCCACATAAGTCAGATTTTATATTTCTAGGGTACATGGCTATAAAAAAATTAGTTTAACAACCTGCCACATTTTGACATATTTTGCGAATTTGGCACTATATTTTCGGTCTGTCCATAACACTCAATTTTAGCACCAGTTTGGCATCAACTGGCAGTAATGAATGATTTAATCCCACATGGCAACCCAACGCACTGGTGAAATATTGTTTGAAATGTGGCATTTTTGCTGGTAAAGCAGAACACTTGCAATATAGTCTTATCAGTCAAAAAGTTGACAACCAGTGGAATTCACGACTAATAAAACAACAAAAGGATACATTCGAGTAACAACTGCTACCATTAGTGGCCAGTTTGCCAGGCCTGGACAGCTGCGACTGTTTATGTACAAAAGTCGTAAATGTAGAAAGTAACAAGAAAACAAAGAATTGGAATACTGGCGACGTCGTCATAAGCATTACTCAGAAAAGCAGAAAACAAAGGTCACAAGACAATGAACTTAAATAGCTGAGTACAAGGCAGGCAACAAACAAGAAATGAAAAAATGGCTTATTTTCCAAACCAAAGATGTTTGTAATAATTTTAAAATTAACACCGAACTTGCATCGAGCAAAAGAAAAGTCCAACTTCAAATGATAATATACAATTTTTCGAGGCAAAAAAGTTTTAAAAAACTAGTTAACTGCTTATTGACTTGCAAGCCTTTGACAATTACAACCACACGTGTCTTTCTGTAACTAGTACTGCTGTGAAAGAGTATATCATCATAAAATAAAATATAAAGTACCATTACGTTTAAGAATAACTAAAAAATAACTTATAATCAATCATACAAACTCTAGTCCATTCATTTCCAACACATGATTGCATGGCATTAATGCTATAAATGATCAACAACGTGCACGACACACACGTGGTGTGTCGTGCACACAAATCAATCTACATATAAATAGTTAAAACGAACAATGCTACAAAATCTAAACAGATCGGATTAGTCAGTAAATATATTCCATCATTATGCAAACAGTCACAAATGAAGACCGAACACTGGTCATGAAAACGATGACAACTACGACAAAGAGTATTTTGCAGATGATCGATAAACTCTGGACTTATATCAACAAACAAACCGTATGCAAACAATTATCAACATGGCAAGATTGCAGTAAAACAATGAATGTCAAACCAGTGGCGTAATAGGAAAGGTGGGTAGTTGTCTGATCGGACTGTCGGGGTAAGATGCATTGTGCAAAGAAGGCACCAAAAGAAATAAAGTGCCATTTGGCTTGAGGAATTGCAGGGCTCTACTCGCAACAAGTTGGAAGGAGCTGTTGAAATTGGTGCAACAAACCCTCTCTGAAGGAACCCCAATGCTCCACCCCATAAGACAAATTCTGCTGCTATGCCATGATGTCAAACCAAGTAGTAAGCAGCAGCTTTGGCAACTGACAACAAACTAAAAAAGACGAAACAAACTTTGTTTATCAACCCAACAAGCAACATCATGTAACCACAATAGTTATTCACCTCAGCCGAACCTGTGTCGGGTTTTATCTATGTGCTTCTTGTCCACTAAATTAGATAAAAATTTAGCTTCTGATAATTTTTGCACAAAGCGTGTAGTTCAGTGGGACAAACAATAGCTGGTGGAAATAATATGACCCAGATTGAGGATTTCTAAAACAAATATATACAGTCAGTTTTACTTGCCAGGTGGCAACACTGGTACATAAGTTTAGGCTGTCACATTACATCTAGCATTAACCAATTACCCGATCAACTGTAGTCTCCTTCAACAAACAAAAATGCCAATCAATAGAACAAAAAGCGAAACAAAGAAAGATATCTCAGAATAATCAATTAATATTATACAAAAGATGAGCACAATGTCAAAATTTTAGGCTATCCAAGATTGCATACAACTGCAGTCTATATCAAAACATGTCTACATTAATATCGATTAAATGGTTTTATTAATTTAGATGTGTAGATCTGATTCACTAAATATAGTTTACCAAATAAAAAACAATGGCTCTGAACAGTGCCATCTGAATTCAGACCAACTCGCGACAAAATCAGCCAAAATATAACCAACTGCTTTTCAGCAATTTATCTATTTCAATGTAGCATGTCAACATCACTCATCCACATCTTGGGATGTACCCCCCCATTTGAATGGGTCGAATAACCATACTAGCTCTCCGTCCATCCTTATGGAAACACATAGCAAACGTTGCATTGATTCAAATACACAACAACTTGACACATCAGCACATGGTACGAAAATACTATCTATCATCATCATAACATTAACGTAAAATTAATTGTGAGATGGACTGCAACAAATAGTGAATACTGACTCAAACAATCGCAGCCTCGTTAGAAAACAAAGGAAAACCACACGTACGCACATGCGCAGTCAGATGCACAACATGGAATTGATTAGTGATAAACAAGTACACAATTTCGGCGTCACTCGTAACTGAACGTACCCTTCCAGTAACAAATTCAAAAGCAAACTGTTGAAACAATGATTTCTACATTGAATTAACTGCCTTTACTGCACAGTTTGTAATAATCCTGGTGTTTAAAAACAACTCGCACAACAATAAAAGTCAGTTTTCAAACATAAAATGCAATTGCAAATTGACAAATGACAGCATCATTAATGTGGTTACTGGAATAATCACCGACACAGAAGACTAATGTACAAATAGTTTGTACCATTTCTCTTGAGAACGAATGAATCACTATGACTGATATTCAAACCAAAATTTCACGTTCGTAAGCTCATCGCAAGTCAAAAACATTCACAGTATTGGCCACTCACATCCAAGAAATATAACATATAGATTATCAGTTGCATACAAAATTCTGGCCCTTGTCAGCAGACAGGCAATCGTTAACCGGTTGTACCATTCAGTTTTTTCGCCATTCCCACAATGCTATGCAAAAAGAAATTTCCGGTTTCCAAACTCAAGTATGAACACAGGTAAATTCATACCTGTAAATCAGAATTTATTTACGTTTGTGACTACACTTCGATCTACAGGCCTAAATCGTTTCTAGAATATATGTCAGCTCGAACTATCCGAGAGATCAGATTCTCTCCACTGATACAAGTTTTTTAAAATGCTATTTAAAACACTTTCTCTTTGCTCTTCCAGCTAATCTTGATGAAACGTGCATTAAAAACTTTTTGCACCTCTGTGGTACATAAACTGACTTTGTATCGTACTGTATCACATTTAGAAACCAGCAAACTCTATTCCACCACGGAAGCATTATGGGATGAACAATAAAGCAGGGGAATTAGCTGAAGCAAGCCGTGGGCAGTGCCTGGGCAAGCCTCGACTGGATGTCCAGCTCAGACAGCGACATGCCAAGAGTCGGTGAGGTACGTTGGCCACCAGAGTACTGGTAGACAAAGACATGGTTGTCCTTGCATGCCACGACCACTGTTCCATCATCGGCAAATGCCACATTGTAGCACTGGTTGTGTTTCACGGTGCTCTCCAGGGCACCCAGCAGTTTGCCGGCGGAGCTAAACACCGTCAGGTTAAAGTTGTTGTGGTTGTCAGCGACGATTATCTCTCCGTGTGGTCCCACACCCACGCCGATAGGGTAGTTCGTCACACCCTGTCCGCCGATCACTCCTAACGCGGTGCCGTCATATGTGAACACCTGAAAATTACAGACATACCACATCACAACATGAGCTAAAAGTTAAAGGTTGTCTATGGCCAGGCCTGTCGAGAGGAAGGGGTAGAAGAGGTATGTTACCTCGAGCCCTGTGACGTTTGGGGCCCCACTGTCACTTAACATATAAAAAGAACAGCAGAATGTGCCACTTAAAAAAAATTCAAACATTTTTTCCCCAGAAAGGCCCTGCGAGAATGTTTCCCCCCAGACCCCGCTGTGGCTTTCAACGAGCTTATCTATGGCTCTTAAAGGCAACCCACCTCAGAGCTAACCGCTGAACGGGATCACAAACTGTTACCTGCCACCCAAGAACATAACAGACAATTTGACTAAAACCCTGGCTGGGTATTTGTACATCTTGGAAAATGTTGCACAGACAGCTAGTTCCATTGTGCAGCAGCAGATCAACTTTTCTGGTGCTCTGAACTGGCAAAATAGCCAAAAAGACCAGAAACCAAACATCTAAGACATATCCAAAAACAGACTTTGGTTGCAAACCTTGACACAGTGAGACTGGTTGTCACTGATATAGATCTTGTCACAGGCGTTGCTGGCAGCGACTCCGTTGGGGAACTCCACCGACTCCATGATGCTGAACTTGTGCAGTATGCTTCCCGACTGCTGGCAGAACACAATCACTCGCTGGACCTGAAGCAATGAAACATCCACATTTTGCTGAATGTTTACATGACGTGTACTGTATAGCTCTTAATGGGAAACCCATAAAATTAATTCATCTATCACAAAGGATTAGAAAGATGAGTTGAACTTTGCATCGATTTTATACCAAGATGGTTTACCGGTCTACAGAAAGTCACCCATCGAAGTACTAAACATATGAACCTGCAAATTTCAACTATCTCTGCAGGTTTATGGATCACATCTATCAACATCTTAAAAACTCTACAAGTGTAAAAAATGCTAAATGACATGAAATCCATCAAATGGCTAAAACAAAGCACAAAAATGCAACAAATGAAAGACAGACTAACAACACTATAGAGACAACACTAGGTCAAGTCAGCCCTCTATCTCTCTGGGGTAGTAGGTAAATCGAGTACCAGCCTATCTGACTAAAATAAAAATTGGATGTGTTCACCTAATGTCGGGTGGCAGGTAACACTATGATCCCATACGGCAGGTAATGCTCCGTAGCTCTGAAATGGGCTTCCATTAAAAGCTGTAACACCACATTTAACCTTTAACCTTCAACAGGTAGCAACAAGCAGAATCACTTGTAGTGCAAGATGTGATACTATCTAAAAAATGTTTTGGTTGTTTATCATTCAAACAAACCTTGCACTCTACGACGATCACGTTGCCCAGTCGGTCGACGGTCACGCCGCGCGGGTTCTGCAGAATATGTGACCCAAACTTGCGCACAAATGCACCATCCCTTGTGAATATCTGAACCTTCACGACAAGTTTCAATATAACATTGAAGTTAGATCCAGCTGGAACTTAAACTCGCAACCTTAACTGCAGTTTCAGTTCATTTTTTCTAGAGCTGTCAAATTAGTGCATTAATTAACACGTTAATAAATTAATGCACGTTAAAAAGATTAATGCACATACGTAAATTAATGTCAATTTACCAAATTTTGTGAAGCAAAAGTTCCAATATTCTGTTAAGCTGTGGTTATTTGACAATCAAATGAATTCAAGTAACTAAACCGTAGTTGCCATTCCATCACTACTGTAAATACATAATTATGCCGATGACAGGCCAATAGATTTCTATGTTAACTATAACATCAGTTACTGCTGATTATACATTTGAAAATGTGTTTCTGACTTTCTATATTCTACGAGCGGGTCCCCCAATCGTCGCGGAACCCGGGGTAACTTACTCTCCCTCTCGACAGGCCTGGGTGCATTAATAACGCGTTAACCAATGCGTTAAAAAAAATTAACGCAGTGCGTTAACGCGTTACAAAAATTAATGTTTCGACATCTCTAATTTTTTCACACCTGATAATCAGCAATAATACTTTTCTGTTTTATTCCATTAGATAGACTAAAATAACAGTGCAGTTTGCATAATGGTAGTAGGCTGCTCATCTAATTAAGTGTGAATTATTAACTTACTTCGTGCAAACGTCTTGGAAATGGTATGATAAAATAGCCATATGCTTGAAGAGATGCCACTAAAAGCTATGCATAAGTAGACTAGTCAGTTTCTGAAAGCAAAACGATGGTAACAAACTTCTTAGAAAATGGTGCAAACTAGAATCACCAATCTTCACCGTCGACTGCCTGGAAGAGTCAGTAGTTTCAGAAACCGTAAAGCTTTTCCATAACTTCGAAGAGGGTCACCCCAAACGAGGGTGCTGAATGAAAGGGGGTAAGAAAAATTTGCAATTTTTAGCCAGTAAGTTGTTGCATCTCAATAATGGTAAAAGATAGTGCCTAGGTTACTATTAATCACTAATAAAAAGTTGTACATTGATTGCCACCAAATACAATGACTTTAGGTGACCTTGAAAGCCAAAATAAAGATTTTTATGGATTTTTTGGTGATTTTGGGCTGCAAGACACATTTCAAGAGCAAATTGTGCCAAATTCACTACAGATAGACCAAGACAAGCTGCATATGAAATTTTCAGCACTGAACGTAGATTTCAATGGTACAAATCTCAACCTTCTAGATTCAAGGAAACCTGCGCACAAGGGCATCAAAAAGCGTACCCCATGAGTCGTTATTTTACCGTTGATGGCAAGTCTACCGTAAAAACACTTGCAGATAGGCATGGACATGCTGCCCTAGTGACGAGCTTTTTAGTCGTATCAACATTGATGACTTTGAAAGACCTTGAACTCCAAAGATTAAGGGTTTCATTGTTTTTTTGCAATTTTCAGCTGTGCCGTGCACTTGAGTGAATTGTGATGAAATGGCTAGAGATGAACTTGGGCAACTGTCTATAGGTTTTCGTGCATCTTGTGAACATTAGCTCAAATTTCTTGTCTAAATTTGAGGTTGGCTTAGTTTACGGACAACCAAAAACCAGCATTATCATCAGATTCCACAAACTGTCACAAAATCTTCTTTTCTGTTAATTTTTGTCCAAAAATGCACAACTCGGAGATGAAAAAAACATTTTTTTTTAAAATTGAGGCAAAATTCAAATTTTGACACAACCTCCTCTCAGAAATTTGCTGTTGTCTGTTGCAATTCAGTCAAAATCTTGCAGTGCACGTTTGAAAATTGCAATTTCGTGCCCCACCTACTTTTCTTAGCACAAGATACCGACACCGATAGCATTGACAGGTACCTGGTGGGTTGGACTACGTTCGGTGATGATGACATTGCCGGAGTGACGGCAGACAGCGACACGATTAGGATAAACCAGAGCTCCATCATGCTTACCAATGCTGCCGATACGAAACAAGAAATCTCCTTGCCGATCAAACACCTACAAGCAACATGAACACCATCTGGGCATTTTTATGGACTGTATATACCGTACTGTTTAGTGTTTATATAATACAGACTAAAGCCGGCAACAATTAATAATTCCGTAACAGATGACTATTTGTAACAGACAATTCATTAATCGCTAATTTCGATTAGAAATTAACATCTAATAAATATGCAAGAACAAGCATGTTTTCATTCAGTAAAGCCATTAGTTAGTGAGCTACTGGCTATCACAAGCACCCTAAAACACAACCAACAAGTATTCTACGTCCAATCAATTGTTCCACCCCCTAAATTTCAGCCTGTCAGAAAATGTCCTTCATATAAAAAAATTTCTGTTTCAAAAACAAAATCTGTGGCTAAAATTCAAAAGTGGATGGCGGGAGAATCATGGGTAAAATTGAGCACTAATAAGTAAGTAAAGTGTAAATTTATATAGCGCATACTCAAAAAGATCTCTAATGCGCTTACTGCACTAATAATCTCCTTTGTCAGAAATTTGGAGCTGCCTGTGGTAATTTGCAATTTCCTGCTCCCCAACTTCATTAACCCACGATACCCCTGTACAAAATGATACATAAAAATCCCCAAACTTACCTGTACGCGATGGTTGTTAGCGTCTGCCACCAGTATATCCCCAGTGATCATGCTAACAGCAACACCGCTGGGCTCAGTGAACTGTCCGTCGCCTTCTCCTGAGTCACCGAACTGACAGTGATATGAGATCTTCTGACGTTGGATCATGGACACTGGAGGCGTGGCCTTGCCACTCGAGGTAGATCGGCCATCGATGTGGTCCGCTATGAACATGTCCGCCATTGAGAAGATGTCTTGCGGTCCCGATGACTTTGACGAAGATGTACCACCACCGACCCACCGATCTGTCATCACAACCATAATAAAATCTAAATCATTAGGGGCGGTATGCATAACAACCTCGTAACTTCACTTCCAAACTAAAATCGATTTACGTCAGACATAGTGCTAAGTCGGTATGCATAGCGACGACGTGGCACTAGCCAGACGCCTACGTCCGAACTAACTCTAGTCACTCCAGCGACCTGTCGTAAATATTTAGTCGGTCATTGTCAATGTAAACTAACGTCACTAAGGAGAAGCTGCAATCACGTCATGCATCGTAAAGGACTACACTACACAATTATACTACTGAAACTAATTGCAGTATTAGAAGTTGCTGAATAAAACTTTTATCATTCGATAAATTTCATTTATTCGCATCGTGCATTCTTACTTAGCATGCCCAAGACTGCAGCAGATGTCAGGCCATATCTATTTTTAGCTGCAAACCGGCTGAGGCAGTGCGTTTAGCCAGGAAATTTGAAAGTCAAACTACTCGACGTCAACTATGTCGTGACTAGCAAGTCGCTGGCTACGACATCGTTTTGCATGCCATTGAACGTAACTTTCTAGTTTGGAAGTAGTTAGTTGGGACGTAGGCCTTACGTCCAAACTAATCTATGATGTTGTTATGCATACCACCCTAAATTACTAACTCAAAAAATGCAGTAGTGTTGCCAGTTCTGCAGTATTTGTTTTACTTGTTCCCTCAAGTAAGTAAGTAAACAAGTGAAGTGTAAATATGTACTCAAAGTATCTCTTATTGACTCACACGGTACATTTCGCTGTCAATATCTCGCACAAAAATACGTCTTTAGCTGACATTTCAAAATGTGCAACTCAGTTCTAGGTCAGAACTGAATTAAATTTTGGGCGGTTTCTGGCAGCTATTAACATGCCACATGCCATGCTGCCACACATTATATGAACTGTCCTGAAAAAAATACGAATAGTCTATGGAATACGTACGAACCAGCAATGTAGCCGAATCCTCATAGTTTGAGTCCGAGTCGCAAAATTTTCAATCACTCCCAAGTTATTACAAGTACGAGTCCAGTGGGTGGGAGCCCAAGTCACAAGAATTTGAGTCAAAAAGTCTCAAAAATAAGGAAGCATCCATTGCCAGACTCAAACACTGCATCACTGGGACAGATAGTGCATGGTGTCAAGAGTCCAGTCAAATCAGTTACCTGCAGTGGCAGCTGGTGATGCAGACCGGCGTGAGGTCGAGGTTAAAGAAGACACAGCCAGACGACTGAGATCCAACGAGTTCAGCACAGAGTCCGATATCGATGACGATGAAGTGTGAATGCTCAGAGCATCACCCTATCATATACACAAAGAAAGAAAAGGTTAAAGGTCGCATATAGCTCCTAATGAGCGAACCCATCTCAGAGCTACGGAGCGTCACTTGTCATATGGGATCACACAGTGCTACCTGCCACCCGACAGAGGTGAACGCGCCCCGCCTTAACCCCAGTCAGATAGGCTGGTACTCGATTTACCTACCCCGGAGGGATAAAAGGCTGAGTTGACCTAGGCAGTTGGTTACATCCCGAGATGGTTTACCTGCCTACAGGCAGTCACCCATCGCAATATTAACCAGGCCCGGCGTACAGTAACTTCGCTAATCGGATCACACGCGTTACCACTACACCACGCCTACCGCCCAAAGTTACAGTGAGACAGTGATTTAGTGAGCAAAGTTAAATTACGGACGTTACCCCACGTGGAATGAGCATGGAACGGACGGACAGCTAAGGCAAATAACAAGACAAACAAGAAACATCACAACTTCACCATCCGCTTTCATCTTCTCCATCATTTTCACCATCCGTCCACTTTCTCCATCCATTCATCTTTGCTGCCATCCGTAATTTTTATTGGGTAAAACGTCCAGGTGGCAAAACGTCTATCTTTGAGCAGACGTCAAATTGGCAAAACATTTTAATACAGCAGAGTTTGGCTATACATCCCAATCAACAAAACATAGGTTACTATACCCAAATTACAATAAATTACATACAGATGCACATACGCAAACACACTAACAAACAAAAGTTTCACATGTACAGTCTAACTATACAGCAGTTAGAAACTGAGACGCTGGTTGGAGCGTCCTGTATGCCATCCGGTCATCACAGTCGTTGCAAGATTTCCGCAGCAGACTGAAAACCGAACTTTTTGCCCGATCTTACAGTCGTGACTAACATCATTTACATCATCTCATTGCACTGACTACTATTACGTGACTTCACTGTTTAAACTTATTGTTACGTGTCCTTGTAGTCTTAGGACTTAACGTCATGCTAAAGTTTATTCATCCATCATCTTCATCATCATCAAAACACACGGGGCCCAGGTTTCGGTTTCGAGTACCGGTACCTGTCAGCTTAAACCAGGTTTTACCAGTGCCGATTTAAACAAATATAAACCTCTTTAAGCAACAGAACCATGCTTTTGCTGGTGCAATCTGATTAGGCATATTTTACAGCTCACAGAAGCAAAAACAGCACAGAGCACGAAGCATACTGGGAAAAATTAAAGACATGTAGACAAGTGCCATGTAGTAAAACTCACCAGATCGAAAGGAGATAAACGATGGGTGGTTGGGTAAGGTAGAGGACAGTCCTGGTGGTCAGAGTGCTGCATCGTTGGTCTCCGGGCACATCGAATCGTTCCAAATGCACCGTGCACAGCAGAATGCATGGCAGACAGATCAGTCACAAACGCCACGTCCGACGTGTCCAACAGCTCCAGTTGAGGCTTGTAATTGATAAACCCCGTCATCCTGTTCACATGTATCACTGGCAGATATTAAGTGCATCCAACGAGCACAGAAGTAATCTAGTAATAGTCAGAATTGCTTTTTATTTCTATGCAATAGACGGCACTTGCACGTTTAGGCTGAATATGTGACCCTTCCGCAGGGGCTAAGGGAACCCATCTCACAAGGCATCATTGGATCCCGCAGTGTACCAGCCAAATGGCACCAAATCCATCAAATGGTTTAGGCAGGGTGCCGAGATGACAAACAGACTGACCACACTATGGACACAAGTGCGGAACAATTAGCACTGCAAAGTTATTCCGCCCCATATACAGGAGGAAACCTCATTTCACCAACCAATGAACAAAAAAAATGGCCCTTAATAACAAATAGATAGATCTATACAATATGTCAAAAATAGTCTAAGCTTAAAGTGCAGATGGATTAACCTACACAAAAAAACGAAATGGGGTTACTAAAAATAAAAATAAATTTCCAGGCACAGAAAATACTGGACAAATGCCTGTACAGCTCCACCTTAATTTTTCAACCAGACAAATTGCTAATTAACGGGTTCAGTACAAGACAGGTGGCAACCAATGACAACCCAATAAGCACAGAATATGCACGGTGTTTCATAGAAGAAGCACTCTGCTTTTCTCTATAACTCAGTCAACTAGGGATCGATTCATACAAAATTTATACCAGCTGTAGCAAAAAAATACTGATTCAAAATGTTTCAGCTCAATGCGGATGTTTGTTAAATATTCTGCAATTGTGGCAGCAGTACCTGTCGACTAGCGTCTGGCGAAGCTGCGCCGTCTCAACGCTGCTGCATCCATTGGCGGGGAACAGTGACATGATGCTACGTGCTTGCAGGAATACGTCCAGCACAGCCTTCACTTCCTGTAAGACGGCCTTGGCACCCACCTACATAAACCAGACAGCATCAGAACCATAAACTATCAACTCAAACTTCGGAAATTTTTTTCCTCTAAATTCATTCACAAATTCTGACGAATTTTAAAATGCCACAGAAATGAGATGCGCAAAAACGAACTGAAATGATTTTTTTTTAAATTCTGTTAAATTCATGCAACATATTAAGTCACAAATTCTCTCAAACTGCTCAGAAAACTCGATCGACATTCAATAAAGTGATGCAAGTTGTTTCGTTCATAAATATTTGTTGTGCCATCTGCATCTTCCGGTCTAAGGCACCACAGGCAGCAAATGTACTAAACGTATGTCAAGATTTTTTCTTTGCAAAAATGATTTGTAGGCCCATAGTTCGACTTATCACCATATAGGGCAATGTATGCACGCTGTCATAACAAGCCCCCATGCTCTCTCTCTGCGTAAAACATCCCTCAGGGCAACAATTACCTTAGAGCCAAAATGCCAATTTTCATCTCAAAAAGTCATAGGTCAAGCGGACGGCCGCATGATATGTCAACACTGAGCTATGGTTCAGTGAAACGTTTGAAGTTCATGGCAAGACGCGGATTTAAGCACGTTCAGCATGTGTGGTCCAACAGGGGCGCACAAAAAAGCCTCCCAATCCCATAGGCCAGACTGTCTTGAACATCAGCGTCAATTTGTGGCTTCTGTAACATTCAAAGTTCACTTGCTACAGTGCGATATTCTCTGATTCGGGAGAAAGTCTCCGTAAAGTACACCCTACTGGGAAATCTAAACTTAATGACATTACGTTTTCTTACTTTTTTCCTGACAGAAATGTTATGTTAGGCGGGACCCTGCAGTTTTACCCAACGGGGCCCCCAGAGTTTAAATCGGACACTGAACGCATAGTGTATACCTGTTTGTCCGTAAATATGACACTGAGTTCTCTCAATGCTTCAGCACGTCGGTCCTCCAATGCCTTGCTGAAGACCGAGTAAGCATCGTTCACTGCGTCACGTGCCAACTGATGCTGTTCCTGCTGGTACACCAGCGCGTTCTCCACGTTCTTCGACGCCACCTGCAGTAGTTCACACGTGTCGTCAACCATTTTAGGGTTCAAAAAGTTAAAAGGGTATAGCTAGTTTTTCATGAAAACCCATACCGATGCTGCGGAGCGTCACTTGCCATATCGGATTACAGGGTTAAGCCCGGCACACACTATAGAGGGCCATTCGGATGGGCTGTCCAGACCGCAAGTGTGCACCGGGCTTTAACTGCCATCGCAAGACACAAGTTAACGTGCCTGTCTCAACCCCTCCCAGACAGGCCGGTACTCGAGTTACCTTTCCAAGAGGGATGGAAGGCTGAGTTGATCTTGGTGTTGGTTATATACTGAGATGCCTGCAGTCACCCAACCCATTCAAGTAGTAACCACTTGATAGCGACCCTACTGGGAGTTGAACCTACAACCTGGCGATTGTAAGTCCAACGCCCTACCGTTACACTACCAAACCACCTAGAGGCTACCAAGTCTGGAGGGCGGGTGGGGGCGAAACATCTGTATTTCTATTTTAGTTTTTCAACGTATTCAACAGTTCAAATAAAACACTGACGCTGACTGCAGTATTCGATACAGTATTTATTTGAATACCATGGCCGAAAATGTTTTTTTAAAATTTTAATCGATTAACTCCCAAAAATCAGTGTAGTCAAAGGTCACAACATGCAGACTGTTAAACTAGCACACACTATACAATACATGTAAAAATCTTTATGACGTGACAAAATTAGATTTGTACTACTTCCAGCCGGCCTACAGCTCCCCTAGCGACTCAGCCAAGTACCTCAGATTTGGCTACTGGCGGACACTGTGCACTCTTAGTATTCTATTTGCTTACTTACTTACTTACTGACTGTTAAACTAACGTCATATTATAAAAGTAAAAATCTTGATTATGTCCAATGCAAAAAAAGATTAGGTTACAAACGTCGATCATCAGACATGTTAAGCTGTTGAAAACACTATAGAAGTTAATGAAATTTTAATAGATTAAAAAAACTTGAGGTTAATTTTTTACGACTAATCAATCGATTAATTGCTAAAAAATAACCAATTAAATTTTCCTAATCGATAAAAAATTTCTGCCGTCATGACACACCTTGAGCTGGGCCGCTTTGGTCTCGGCTATCTTCTCCAGATACGACAGTCCACCACCACCAGCCAGGGGATCCGACAAACCACCCAAGTTGTCCATCTGGACAGTGCCGTTGATGCCAGGGGCTGCGGCTCCGGGAGAGCCACCGTTGTTCAGCACAGACCGTCGATGCGTCGGATCGTCCGCCAGGCAGCACTGACGACACACGGAGGCCGCGCACTGGTGACAGTAGAACGACAGATGCTCCCCGGCGTGAACCGGACAACTGACCGTGCTCCCCGACCTGTCACCGGCCGAGCCCGAGGCACGTGCTGGGCCGCCCACCGCCAGGGATGACGTAGTCCCGGACGCTGGAGGTAGCGGGGGTGGTGTAAGAGGAAGGACGCGATGTCGGGAGAAGTAGGCCATCTCGCGGTGCGAGCGCTCACAGGAAGCACAGATCGGGTACTCGCAGGTGGTACACCTTGCCACCAATTCCACGGCGGGGCTATCCCCCCTACAGCATCCCCGACATATCCCCGTCGCGGTCGAGGGGGGTCCGCCGGCTCCTGTCCCTGCAGTCAGGCACGCGGGACAGCTGACGTACGCCCCGCCGGCGCCGGAGCTCTGAAGTTTGTCGTGGCAAGGACGACAGAAAGCGTGGAAGCAGGGTAGCGTCCTTGACGACGCCGTAGCAACGGACAGGCTGCAGCCGCAACACTTCACGTAGCCGGCGCCACCAGAGCCCACCACTGCCGGGGGTGGTAATTCCGTGTCCGAGGAGTTGGACTGGCCCGAGGAACTGTTGGAAGGCGTCGGTGACGTCATCGTTGATGTTGTTGGAATCTTCCCACAGAGTATAATCAACAGACTTCAGCAGAACACCTCACCGGATTATGCAGACCTGAATCATTCAAACACAGACACGAAGTTTTGTTAATACATCGTTTGCACGACAAAGCTGGCAGGACAAGCACTTTTCGATCAGCGCACAACGCGTCCTGCCAGCTTCACGCTGTATACACGATATAAATCAAGTCACAAATCAAAGCAGCATCTTAAAAAGCGATAACGCTAAACGCTTTTGCTCCTCGCAAGTCGGGGGCTAACCTACGGAGAAGAAAGGGGTGTATGTTCCATAGGGGGTTCGGTCCTAACTTCCTTCAAATTTCTCCTATAGGCTACGTTTATTATGGGGCCGTCCTTCCTAGAAGGAGGCCCCATTATGTATCGATGCTGTTCGTCTGTCTGTCTGTCCGTCCCGTGCCTCCACCTAGAGGTAAAACGAAAAGGCCTAGGAAGACCAAACTTAGTAGGAAGAGTCCCTGGGACACGAGCACCCCGTGGACCAATTTCAAGGTTCCCAGCTGTTGCTGGGGTGGGCCGACCGTACCCGAAAGCCAGCGTGCCTCCACCTAGAGGGAAAACGAAAAGGCCTACGTATACGAAACTTGGTAGGAAGGGTCCCTGGGACACCAGCACCCCTGGACCAATTACAAGGTCAGTGGGTCAGAGGTCAAGGTTACGGCGGCTAATTGCGTTGTTTGCAAAAAATCCCCATAACTTCGCTGCCTGTTGTCCGATAACTTGATATTTGGCAGGTGGCGCAAGGATCCCTTGCCGCCTTGCCCCGGGTGCCCTCGTTGCCATGGCAACGGCCGTTCCCTCCGTCTGTCTGTACTCAGCTGCAAGGACGGCCCCGTAGCGGGCGGCCCCTCAACGGCCGCACCCTCTTGTATTGGTCACAATCCGAAATATTTCTTGTTAACCCGTGACGCCTCTGCCTGGCGCTGAGACTGGATGGACGCCATTGGTCTTAGCGTCCCAAAAACATCCCCGACATTTTCGACTGTAACTTGAAAACCAATTTTCATATTTTGATAATTTTTGGTACGAGTATTTTTGATACAACTTGCCATCAAATGATTATTTACTTTTCTACCTCACATAACGTTTGTTTCTGCATTACCTGGGGAAAACATAACCAGCAAAATATAACTTTTTTTTATCTTTTTTAAACTTGTTTTGCTTAACTAATATAATATAATATAACATTATAACTAATATAGCATTTTGCTTACATTTCTGACACTGTGGCTGACATTTCATCTAGTTGTCCAATTTTTAATTGCCTGCAGTAAAATTGCTTGAAGTGTTTGCCTACTATGCGAACACAGGCAAGGAGACGCTTTCTCCATTTATTGACAGCAGTATCGATAATGTTCTGCTCCAGACCAATCCAGGCTGTACCAGTTGCTTCTTGACTTCACAAACATTCCTAAACTTCATCTGGTGGACACACTGCTGCATGACAGTCAAACCTTGTTGCTGGACCGGTTGCTGGGGTTCATAGATTAGGATAGATGAAATGTATTGACGTTTTTTCATTCATTTTAACCCCTATCGTGCTTGGTCTGGTTTCCCCAAGTAGTGCAATAGCAGACATGAGGTAAGGTGGAAACTAAAACACTTGTTTAATAGCCAGTTGTATCAGAAATATTTTTGCCAAAAAATATTAAAATCTGCTAATTTTTAGACAAGTTTTGATCGATAATGTTGGGGATGTTTTTTTCAGGTTTTTTGCTTGTTTTAACACATATTTCGCTTGATCTGGTTTCCCTAAGTAGTGACGAAGCATACATTAGGTGAGGTGGAAAACGGAACGGTCATTTGATGGCAAGTTGTGTCAGAAATATTTCTACTAAAAATTATCAAAATTTGCTAATTGGTTTTCAGGTTACAGTCGGGGATGTTTTTTTTGGAACACCCTGTATATATCTGTCATAATCGAGATCGCCTATCCTGTGCAGCGCGATCGATTTTTCAGTCGCCTTTCATTTTTATATAGCAAGCCCTGATGGTGGTTGGTTATATGCGGCGATGTATACCCATCCAAAAAGTAACCACTTGATAGCAACCGGACCGAACCGGGAGTTGAACCCGTGACCTCTGGATCGCAAGTTCGACTCTACTGTTACGTCACAAAGCCGCAACAATCTGTACGACGAATGCGCGGAATCGAAAGTTTATGCAGCATGTTTGAACGTGTCTGAACATGTCAAGATGTTGTAGAGCTTGTTGTGCGAATTGTTGCCGAACAATTTCACAACAGATCTAACTAGTGGACTTTAGCCCATTTTTTTCACGCGCATCCCGTTCTCGTATTTGGCCGACCGTACTAACGTTTGTGCCTATAGCGCAAGCTGCCGTCTATCTGTCTGTCTATCTGTCTGTTACGTATGCATTGTTGCTAAAAAGTACGTCGTACGGGGCCGGCGATAGTACTGTGGGATAGGGCGTTGGTATAAATTCTTATACATTGTCAACAGTAACCATGTCGCTATGTCCAATTTTCAACGCAAAGTTTCTGCCTACAGCCATCATTGACGTGCGCCGTAGCGCATTCTAAAGTTGATTGTATAGCGTTTAGTAGCGGAGTTAACATAGAGTGTATGTTGTATGTAACTGTAGCAATTGGGTCGGTGGCGTGGTGCAGTGGTAACGCGCCTGATCCGATCAGCGAAGTTACTGTAGGCCAGGCCCGGTTAATACTGCGATGGGTGACTGCCTGGGGGCAGGTAAACCATCTCGGTATGTAACCAACCGCCTAGGTCAACTCAGCCTTCCATCCCTCCTGAGTAGATAAATCGAGTACCGGCCTATCTGGCTGGAGTTAAGGCGGGGCGCATTCACCTCTGTCGGGTGGCAGGTAACACTGTGTGATCCAATATGACAAGTGACGCTCCGTAGCTCTGTGAGGGGTTCGCTCCTTAAGAGTTATATTCTGACCTTTACCTTTACCTTTATCCTCTAGTAAATCGCTTTCTCTCCGCAACCGAATGTCGGACGCTGCCCATCGGACGTAGGCGGTCGGTCAGCCCGCCCTAGCGACAGCGAGGCTTCTTCGTCATTCAGTCTGGCAGCATTATTATGCGGCCTTCCTAATAGAATTATCTATCGTTTCAGCGTGAAAACCTCTAACGTGACGCCTATAACAGTACTCGTATAAAGAGAAGTGTGTAGTATGTAGCTGTCTAAACGTATCGATATCCTGTGCTGGGGCAAGGGTCAGAAAGGCCTCTGGAAGGTATACATTACAGACTTGTCAGACTAGTTATTGAGAAGGGCTGACGACTGAGTCTGTGACATGGTACGACAAGTTGATGACGATTGATGGTAAAATGCTAACGGATGCTAACCCGACAGTTACTGACATGTTATATGTTAGCTGATGAGCAGACGTCGCCGCTAGCATCGACTGCCCTTTTCGCTTATCTTGTCCATCAAGTCTGTGTCTGCTATACCAGCTGCCGCCAACGCCGCCACTTAAGCCTAATTAGTAATTAGATCGCTGTGATTGATGGACGCTATGCATAGTGCCTTTGATGTCTAAAAGGACGGAATGCATAGTGGACAACGGAGGCGGTTGCACGGAACTTTCTGTAGGCCTATCTGAATTAGTTTAAAATACTTTTACGCTTACGGGACAGACTGATTTTCGGAGAAAAATGCTGTAAATAATAAATGTGTAAGTAAGTAAGTTGTATTTTTGTGATGTTTTTAGCTGTTTCATTGTTATACATTTGCTTTTCTTTTTGCCCGCCACCACCTTTGCCGCCGCTATGCATTGCGTTCCAACCCAGAGAACAAAGGCACTATGCAAACTGTCCCACTACCATCGCTGTTACATGTAGCTGTAATAAACACGTCAAAACGTTTTTGTAGCATTTTTCTGATGGATTTGTATTTTACATGAACAAACTGACGGTGGCCTTGAAGTATCCGGAGACACAGACGAATTGGCTTCTGTCAATGTTGACTCCTCCTTGAAGTCTCGCAATAAGTGACGTCACATCTGCATGTGAAAAAATTGGACGATGTTTGTGGTTGCAAAGTCAAAGACGCAAACTGCGCATTGTTTTAAAATTAATAGTTTAATACGATTATACTAACTGCAAAGTGCATTTACGTTGCAGTGTTACTTTTTCTTCAGGGTTTAGCAATGTAGCTAAACAATACGACTCGTATTTTTTTGCGTGCACAATTGCACATGCTACTTGTGTGGTCGCAATTATTATGTAAATATAAAAAAATATGTTTTCAAAAACATTCGCAAATGTTTTGTTTTGTGCTTGCTTTGCGTGTGACGATCTCCTCTCGCGTGCTATAATGTTTTGAAAACATTTTTTTGTAAATGCTGTAGCGCTAAACGCGTTTGCTTTTGTTTTGTACGTGGTTTTGCACGTAAAAACAGAAAACATTTGCAAAGCATATTTGAAAAATTTGTTTTGTGCTGTTAAGCTCAGTTTTCATTTGACGCAATGCACGCAACGAGCACCAAAAGCTTCCATCTTTGTGCTTTGGCCGTTGCGTCAGCTGCATTTTGTTGCGTTTGTTACATACTTTTCTAGCGTCTTTTGCATTAGGTGCGTCAAAAGGTACGCGAGGGGTTGGCGTTGGGTACGTTAGGTTGGATGGAAACTATTCGGCTTTATACGTGTCGATAATCTCACAACACTGCTGTATACGGTGTCTGACTGTTCAGGCAATTTTGTACTACTATCAAAGTGGCGGCCGGCTGCGACGACCGTTCGAAGTTCCCGAAGACGTCTTCCTTGAAGAGATGGAGTTCTACCAGCTGGGAGACAACATCATCCGCGACTACAAGGAGAAGGAAGGCTTCATTATGGAAAAGAAGATGCTTCTACCCAAAGTAGGCAAGCTCGCAGCTTCCGTGTTCGTTTTTTTTACGCGCGAAAGCAGCTACTGCTTCCAGCGCGTCATAGCCATCGCAATTCTGTCTGTCTGTCTGTCTGTCCGTCCGTCTGTCCGTCCGTCTGTCTGTCACACGGGTGGATCAGTCAAAAACGGTACAAGATAGAATCACCAAATCTTTACCCTCGGCTGCCTAGTTTCAGGAACCGTAACTCTTTTATATAAATTCGAAAGGGGTCATTTCGAACGAGGGCGCTGAATGAGAAGGGGTGGGCAAAATTTGCGATTTTTGGCCAATAAGTCGCTGTATCTCAGTAACGGTGCGAGATAGGGCCTAGGTTACTATTAATCACTAACAGGAAGTCGTACAC
>Ga0209367_1000859_pt1 | contig 34294 bp, 27 predicted proteins | sample WorMetLIZISLAND2_FD_187412 | JGI IMG/M metagenome (GOLD analysis project Ga0209367, IMG submission 187412) | Marine gutless worms symbiont microbial communities from Max Planck institute for Marine Microbiology, Germany - Olavius geniculatus... ... | reverse complement strand
GCTTCGTCTTTTGTAGACTATATACTTAAACCTAAATACTTAAAACAGCTTATTAAATTAAAAGAAATGTAAAAACCTAAGAATTGAAAAACCATACAAACCTAATTCCGAAAAAACTTTTCAAAACTTTATTTTAACAAAAATAAAAAGCTTTTAGAAAAAAGTATTTGAAAACTTTTCAAAAATTACAAAACATGAAACCTAAAAACTTTCTTAAAAACCTGGATGTTTTCCAGGCGTGGTTTGCTCCAGGCGGAGGCCGGCGGTGTGGAAAACTGGACCCGGCGTCACAGGAACAGGTCAGAAGACGTCCTTGTGAGCAGGCGTCCACGACCGCTTGCACCGCGCCCGCGCCGACGATAGCGTACAGGAACGACGTCTCGCGTGTATCTACAGTACACAGCACAACACAAATGGAAACAATAAGCAAGCCATACTCGATCCCGCATCGAAGGCTGAGTTGTCCCAAAAAGAACATCATAATTATACGCCATTTTCCATATCACACTGTGTTTTAGGTAACTGATAAGTTAACTTGAAACATGCCCTTAATGACGTAAAGTCAGAGTTAAAATGACGATTAAATACCAAATTAAATTCAATTTAAATTCAACTGTTAATTGCAATACAAGTGAAAAAAAGACTTTTAAAAACTTAAATTTTGCTTTTCGAAGTTCTAAGTTTTATGTAAAAATAAACTACAAACTTTGGGGTTTTGAGTCAATTTCCATCAATTGGTACAGACCCATTTTGATGAGTTTGGCGGCTATTCGGCGCCGCTGCGTGCTGCAGTTCCAGCGTCGGTCTGTGAACTGATAACGACACTCGTCCAACGCCATGGCGACTGAGAGCGACACCTCGCGGACGACCTCCGACTCACTCTCGCACATCTCGTGTTGTATCGCGCCCACCCGACGAGATCTGCGACAGATCGCCTTGACGTCACGTGACAGTCTGCCACCGCGCGCCCTAAACATTCGCGTACACAGTGTATTGCATTCCTACGCGGCTTAATGGTTTTTGTTGGCCATGACAAACAACGACGAACAAACAAACAAATAAATAAATAGCCTTAATAATAGAAAAAAGTTAGATGAAATATCTCCAAGTAGGAATGATGTTCAAAAGCGCAAGTTCATGCATATACGAAATACTATTGTTTTGAGGACTCGGTATCATTACAATTCCCCATCAAATTTTAAGAAAATAATATGGATAACTTTCTATTAATATGGCATTTACTTTTAACAGTGGTACAGAAAATTTCGATTTTTTGTAGCCCTGCTCCGGTTAAAGAAATCTTCTTTTAAGGGTCACTTACAAGATGTCTAGCTGACGTCCGTGACGGTGTCAACCACAATTGGCTCCAAAAAATTTATCAATTTTTCACACATCATTCTAGACAACGGCTGCTACCTTTGGTTTCGTGTTTTGCAAGTTTAGCCTTAGAAGATATCCGAAAAAAGATTGCACAATGTTCTCACAGCAACTTTTTGCTCTTCCGAAGACCGTCCGCTTGGGTGTCTTATCAACAGCCGGACAGCAAACTTTTATTCTTACGCTGCTGCAGCGTGACCACCGAGTGCGGTTTCGAGGGATAACTTACGACCGACATTAAAACGATTCGTGCTGCCCGTTTAAAGCGAAAATCGGCGCCGCAACGCACAGGCAGACTAGTACTGCCTTAAGCCGTGGTTACACGCACCGATTTCCTCGTCCGAGATGTTATCCGAGCTTCTCGAACGAGGAAATCGGACGCGTAGAACGACACGGACAACACGATGTCCTCGTCTAAGATTCTGATGGGCATCTTTTAGCTGACAAGCAGAAAACCTCGGAAATAATAAGCATGATCATTTCGTCCGATTTCCTCGGATCAGGTTTTTAAACCTCAGGAGGCTCGGCGACGTCGGACAACACCTCGGACCAGAAAATCGGTGCGTGTAGCCACGGCTTCACACGTCAAGTGCGTCGCTTCTGCGATAGGCTGACAATTAAGACAAGTTGCCGACTATACGCCTACTGGAACCGCGGCCATTAAAACGAACAGACTTCAGCGCACTCAGCAGTTACCACGGGTCGAACAGACACCGGACTGCAGAACCGAATTGCGCACACCTTCGCGGTCTGCTTTTAAGCGAGTCATCTTAGCCTAGGCTTCAATGCCAACGTCAAGCTGGTAAAACCAAAAAAATCTGTTTTTGATATGCAATTAATTAGCTGTTTAATATTGCCCACTGAAATTACTAGTCGTGTTAAAATAATGATTTTTATTCGCAAACAAAACCGGCTGTGCCGGTGGTCTGGAGTAGACGATCGTATACAGCACACAAAGCACAGTGACTGCATCAGCTGTAATTCCATGAACTCTCAAATTAAGCGGCATTCTGCGTACGAAACCGTCCAGTAACGAACTCGCAGAACCGCTGTAATTAACGAAAACACTCCTGAAGACGTAGATAAGATTAAATATCGGTCTATATTACAACGCAGTGAAATTTTAGTTGTGGCCTGGCTTTCCATAATAAGCGGTTATCAGTTTATCAACTTTTGTGCATTGCAGTAATGTCACTTGGTTTATTTTCATAAAATTATAACGACCGTGCAGATTCGTATTAGCTGCGTAAATAGGCCCTGCATCACCGTTTTAAGCTGGCAAACGAACTGCTCAACTGCAAGTGGCGTGTTCTTGAGTTCTGACAACAAAATCGTTCCACACTGATAGGTCTGCAGACGAGAAACTTCGTGAACCAAAGCCCGCAGTTCTTGTCCTGGGTGTGGCCAAATCACCGAGATGGCGAATGGCATACGACAGGACGATTTGAAATAATTGCCGACACTGCAGCGAACAAGAGGTATTAAGTGGAGCGAATTGATGCGGGCATTCGTAGACCAAAGGACAGGTCTTATAAGTCAACTAACTCGGTATCGCTTTGGTCGACATCGTAAATCGGCGATACCGAATCAGATCTCTAAAGGGGCATACAGAGTGACCTAATTGAACTGCTATTGAACTGACATGGTTTAGTTTCTTGACGAACTGACCAACGCATTACGGTAAGCACCGTATAACGGCGTTGGTGGCATATGTGACTATAGTCACGTACGCGTCAGCCAATGACCAATGAGCTCGCCCTGTTTGCCCATTGGTCAGTTAGTCAAAAATCAAACCGTGTCAGTAGGCAGCTCAGTTCAATTCAGCTCAGTTACGTCGCTCTGTACGCGCCTTAACAGCGGCTGTCTGCACTTGGTCGGACAAATGATGTCGCTGATTGTCGTTCATACAGCTCTACGGCGCTGACGATGGGCATATCAAAATGTTAGCGAATAACAACGCTTACTATGCCTTAACATGCATGGCAAAGGTTCGAAAATTATCCTCTTCCGAAGTCGGGGCGTTAAAAACAGCACAATTCGCAATTATTTAACACAAGTGTATAATGTATATAATTATTCAGTGCCAAAAAACAACAACAACAGAAACGATAGATTTACCGTAGTATTATGGCATTAAGATTTTTTTTCTACTACGTAAATCAAAAACACTTTGCTTACGTAAATGCTCGCTCTCACAGACAGAGAAAAAATGCGACAACGCTGTCGCTAAAACTTCTTTTACAGTACTGCTACTTTAGAAATTGAAAACAAATCAATGTAAAAGTCGTCTCACAACCGAATGCACATTTATTGAATATAATAATTCCAACGTCATACTGACCACCAGAGCGCGAGTATGTCGGTTGGAAAAACCAGGTAGAGAACTATTAGGGTTTTGACGGTCAACGCGTGGCGCATACAGACAGCTGATAGCGGATATATCGCGAATGTTTTCATGGCCGGAGTCGATTTTTTCATCAATTAATTCATCAGTTAACCATCAATAATTTAACCAGGTTATTCAATCGACCGGAAGTTGCGACCAGCTCAGCCACTGCGCATGTCCATGCCGTAACAAATGACGATGTCACTAGTTGTCAGATAAGCAAACTGTCGCACGTTTAACATTTTCAACACTGAATTAGTACACGAATGGGAGGTGTCTTTCTTAGAATGCTTTCTGATCTACCGTATTAAGAAGTTATGCGATCGCACTGTTCGAGTTTTATAGAGTTGTAAACCGATCATCCGACTGTTCTAATGACGCTGATCTATCTTTCTCACAGAAGAAACGGTCCGATGCTGTCAACGTACTAACGATAGTTCTTAGCTCCAGTTCTCTTACTGTGTTATAGCCGTCTGCTTTTCCCCTCTGTATTTTATCTGCCCCGGTGGTTCCTGGTGTTTAGAGAAGGCCGGGTTTATGACCAATCGGTGCCGCTGGTCGGGTCATAAAATCTTACGGGTATGGCCAGCTTTCCCTCGGCTGGAACGGCGCCGCCACATGGGCATAGACGGACGGACACCGACCATAACTAGTCAAGTATCGAACTGGACTCGTACTCAAAAGGTCTTCGTGTTGTTGTTGCTGCTTTTGTTGACGGGAGTTTTTTTTGCAAATAGGCCTAATCATAATTCAAACTGTCTTTAAGCCTACTTATGTTTTTTAAAGTAACTTGTTGCAGAATGCAATAAAGACGTGTTCATAGCGACAGAAATATCATGAAACGAACGAAAATCTATTGGTTGGGTCATTTCATGTCTTTTCAGTTCATGCGCGGTCAGTTCATTTCCTTCGCTTTGAACAAACCCTTAGCACCACTATGCGTGCGAAGGACGATGCTCGTGAGGGGTGGAGGGGGTGCAAGCGGTCTAGCTGTTGCTATAAGACTCATAACTTTTAGGCTGCAGTTCAAATCTTACTGCAGGTCATTTTTGTCATTTGCAAGCCATCTTGAGCAAGTTACTTACCTACTGTGTGTGCTCAGATCAACCCAGCCTCTTATCCTCAGCAGGATGGGAAATGAGTAGTATAGCTTCTGGCCACGGGGCGAAAGCTTAGTGTGGCTGATTGGGCGGTGGTCTGCTAGATGCTCCTAGGGTCCGATTGTTCGCTTGTGCGGGCAATGGATGGCCGCATAGTGCGCCACGGTGACATTACCCGGTAGTTTTCACAAGTATGTCAATCAGCTGCCACTTCCACAATTATAAAGCGCTTCTGGTCATGAGTCTGACTCATGTAAGAAGCGCTACAGCAGGTATTCATCTTTGTTTTTAACTATTTGATTAAACTTTTTAGCAGAGTAAAAAAATTAGTTATCAAAAATAATAAGCTGGCGTGAATATAATATTTCCTATAAAAATTTATACACACAATCAAGAAGAACAAGCGAGGCTGACTGTTTGGAAATCCGGACACAATAAAGAAAGAGCGGAGAAAGGGAACTGGGATCTTGTTTTTTCATTGTCTAATATGACACAATGATCAGGAAAAATACCGATACCGATACCAATGTCCACTTTAAAAATACCGAAAATATCGAATATCGATACTGATCTAAAATACCGACACCAATCCAGCTTGATACTTTTATAGCAATGCTGCTGCTCTAACGCGTTATTATTAGCCAGGTGGATCATCGTCCTAGTAAAAGGCAGATAGACTTTCAGTAAATTTGCCAAATTTAGCGTCAATTTTGTTACATTATAAAATCGGCTTAACACAAAATTAAATTACTACATATTTTTGCTTCTTTGAATTCTAAAACTTTTTACATTTTGGTGGAGTAGACGGCGACACCGAGAAGTTAGTTTTATTTCTTTATTAACGGCTGCGTAGCTTTAAAGTTTAGGCTGCCATCGTGCACGCTTTTGTGTCATTTGTGTCGTATCGATTGTGTTAGGCTATTAGCTAGGATATTTCAATATAGTGCATTTGATAAACGCACCAAATTTGGCACAGAGTTAGACCAATATAATATGAACAAATTCGGATGTGAAGCCATCGGCCAACTGCCCTCTGGCGGCCTTGGCGGCCACGCGTACACCCGAAAGACAACAGAAGTTGAATAAAGTTTGATGTTGAAAGTTTTAGTTAATGTTTATTGAATGCTTTGCATCAAAACACGCCAGATAGTTATTACGTTATATTTTAGGAGATGTTGCTAACATTTAATTAACATAACTGACAATCCCAGCTAGTGATTTGCAGCATTACCAGTTTTAGGAACCGGGTACCAGGTTGCAATTACCCGGGTACCCCACAGTCCTTAGCTCATCGAAGAGTTCCAGGACGCAACTGAGCCGGTAAACCGGTCATAAGACAGAAAGCATCAGCACAAATCATCGAGTGTGCAGACTGCTTTCGTAAAAGACGTACAGTCAATTATCAAATTGATAGAAGACTTCGGGAATCCATTTGAAGTGGATAGTCAAGATTTCTAGTCCTAGTACACGACACCAAGGAGATTGCACCACCTGGAGCTGTAAACGCCCTCCGTCGTGCACATAAAGTGGGACAGGTGTAGTTTGATAACTTCGCCAGAGAACGCCTGGTGGAGAGAACGAAAACCATGGATGATGCCATCCACAGAAACAAGCTCAAAATATTCAGTCAGCCTGCTACAAAACCTCAGGCAAAGGCAAGCAGTCTACTGTGTGGCGTTTTGTCTTGAAAGACCAAGACCCAGACAGAAAAAAAATCTGCCTCGAGGCAGCCTCGAGGCGAGACACTGCCTGAAGGCATCACACTGATTTCATCTCATTCAGTGCTCTCTCTTTCGTTTGTAACATTCAATCTACGTTATGTCAAGTTATGAAAATTGTCACCATGACGACGACTGACAACAATATTGAATATTCTACGTTCCCTAGCAGACAGATGTTTGTAAACAAAATATAGAAATGCACGAATAAATCTTATAGACATTGATTTATTAACCAGTATATATTAATAGGCCTACTATTAGTTATAAGCTGTGCGCAGTCACCGTGTTGTGATGGTTCATAACACATAACGCGGGAATGTTTATTCTGTTGATCGTGTGCGTGGTAGCGACTGTTGTACTGCTCTGTTGGTTAACCAGGGAGTCCTTCTCTCTCTGGAAGTGCGAGAGTTTGTCTGACAAAGCTGTGCTTATCACAGGATGCGATGTCAACGAAATTGCCCGCGAAGTTGCTCTGATGTTGGGCAAAAACGGCGTACCGGTATTTGCTTGTTGCGCCAACGAAGCAAATGCAGACCAGCTGAAGTACGTCATATTTTTTACTCCTCGCGCGCTACGTTCCTAACGTAGCGAAGAGAAGTATATAAGATCAGTGTAATACTGAGGACCGACCGACCGAGATACGACCGACCAACGACCGACCTCTGTTCCTGGAAGAGCCTTACTGGAAGAAATTCAATAACGATGCTAGATAGACGCATGGTCACTATGGACTACCGATAGGAAGTCGACCCCCGTGAGTCGAATGGTCACGTGACCGATGACGTCACGTGACCCCAAAAGGTCAAACTCGTGACCCCATATCTTTGAGGCGCCATATCTTCATAATGGTGCTAGATAGACGCATGGTCACTATGGACAAGATCATACGTCTATCTAGCACCGTTATGGAGGTATGGCGCCTCAAAGATAATGGGGTCACGAGTTTGACCTTTTGGACCTTTTGGGGTCACGTGACGTGATGACGTCAGTTGCACGGTTGATGCTGTCGGCGAGGTGATGTTGTCGGCACCGCTATTTGCGGTGTGAAAAGAAAGGAACTAAAAAGCAGTTAAAAGAATACCAAAGCAAATAATTGCGCGCAAGGAGTACATTAGATTGGTCACAATCTAAAATATTTCTTGTATGTACCAACTTACTTTCTATTTTATGATATTCTCTTTCTTTGCGTTCCGATCAATGCATGTTTTCTTACTTAGCAACTCATCAAAGTGTATGCGTGTAAAGTCGTAACTTGAAACAAGAGTGTGCAGCCGTTGAGGGGCTGCCCGCTATGGGGCCGTCCTTGCAGTTGAGTACGTGCATGCTACCACACGGCGACAGCAAGTGCTGCCATCTCGTGAATCATTTAGACTTGACGACGCTACATGGTGAGCATGCTTTGGTGGTGGTGGATTTTTCGCCAACAACGCAATTAGCCGCCGTGACCTTGACCTTTAACCCTTTGACCTTGAAATTGGTCCACGGGGTGCTCGTGTCCCGGGGACCCTTCCTACCAAGTTTGGTATTCGTAGGCCTTTTCGTTTTCCCTCTAGGTCGAGGCACGTGACAGACAGACAGACGGACGGACAGACGGACGGACAGCATCGATACATAATGGGGCCTCCTTCTAGGAAGGACGACCCTATAATAAATCAGCTATGTTACATATTTACACCATTTTGTGTGTAACAAAACAGCAACTGTTACAGCATTTAAGTGCACTGCTGGCTACATAATCTCTTTTAAGCTAACGTTGTACTTGACTATGCCCACAGACAAGCGTCAACAGAATTTACGTGGCTCTGTCATGTGATTAAGGAGATCAATGATCACGGACTGCGGTAGCGCAGCACAGTTGATGATGATTTCCGGTCTCGATTTATGATCAAAGTGTAGTGCCGATTTCCACCGCAGCGTCGGGTACCGTCCCGATTTCTGCTGTTTCGACCGCTATTAGTGTAGTTGTTGTTAGTGCAGATTTGACTCCTACAGTAAAAAAGAAGAAAAGAACAATTATTGAGTCTTACGTTTAGTCTTAAATGTTCGTAACCAATTGCCCTTTTCTTCGCAATCCCGCCCGTTCCTTCCATCGGCGTCTTACGTTAAAAAGGTCGGGGGCAAGGAAGTTGAAATTTGCAGACTGACCGCTGCAAATTTCAGACAAAGATATTGATGCTTAAAACTTCAATTTTGCAAATTTCCGTTCCCCCCAAATGTTAGAAATGTAAGCATTTTTGAAAGAAAAAGCAAAAGCTGAAGCCCTGTTTTCTAATTAAAGCGGTAGCTGGGCTTCTTGTTAGCGAACGTTATGCATTGGTAAGTCGACATCAGGGTTGGTCATGACATTGTAATGCCACATTCGCATAGGGCCTACAATACTGTAAACAGCACTGTGCTGCCATCCAGTGACGATTAGGCCTACGGATTACCATAAAAACATATTATGCCATCAAACTCGCTTATAAAAACATAATACACTCAAGGCTACAAAGCTATTGAATACTTAAACACTGAGCAATTGTTTCTCGCAAAAAATGTATTAGAAGTAACGGTACAAATCAAAGTTTCTGTTGTTAGAATAAACACCAGCGCTTAACTGCACTGTTCTTTTATAAGTTTTGCTGCACAGATATCGCAATTAGATTCCCAAAGAATCTATCAAGAATGCGTAAGGGGTACATGTTGATGATGTTGATGATGATGATGAAGGACGAATAAACTTTAGCGTGACGTTAAGTCCTAAGACTACAAGGACACGTAACTATAAGCTTAAACAATGAAGTCACGTAATAGTAGTCAGCGCAATAAGACGTTCTTAGTCATGTCTAGACCCGTAAGCGACTCACCAGCGCTTTTCTTGCTCGCTCGTAGGTAAATCTCGCTCGCTTTACTCGCTTAGCTCGCTCAAGTCGATGCTTAAAGTTCTGCAATGTACAACAGGGATTACTTTTTGTCGCACCCTGTATAGGCCTATATTGAGTAGTCCTTTTATAATTTCCTAAATGATTATGATCTTTATTAAATCACATGGAAGTTGATTCCATTCTTGGCTTCCTTTAAATTTAAGTGTGTGATACCCAAGGTAAAAACGATTGAGGTCTCCTTAAACATCAATCGAGAGTTCGAAACTTCAACTGCTGAAATTTACGTTTAATGCTGACAATTTTAGATGCATGTTATCTTTGTCTATTTCCAGCCATTTCGGCGCAATTTACTTCTTAAATGTTCTCCGCAGCTTAAAACGCAAAACTCACTAATAAACCCCTTATTCTGGGTTTCAAGGTTGTTCAAGGTCGCTGATTTTGGTGTCGATTGAAAGGACTTATGGGACTATAATCGATTAATAGTAACCTTGGCCCATCTCGCACAGTTTTTGAGATCCTGAAACTATAGTCAAATTTGTGCAGCTGACAGTGAAGATATGGTGATTCTAGCTTGCACCGTTTTGATAGAGTCGCAGAGTGCGATGAACAGACAGGGAGAGTGACAGACACACACAGTAAGACAGACGCCTCGACGACAGCTAACATGCGTGAAGAGTTACATACGGTCGCGCGTGAAAAATAATGTGCCGTTTTAAATTTCGCTCGCTTCGACTCGCTCGTATGTATTGTCGCTCGCTCACGGGAAAGATCTCGCTCGCTGTTGCTCGTCCAGTTTCTCGCTCGCTACCGCTCGCTCTCGCTTACAGGTCTACTTCTAAGGGAAAGGAGGGCCAAAAGAGGGAAGGGGAAAAGGAAGGAGAGGGGAGGGTAGAAAGAGAGGATGTAGGGGAAGAAGAGGAGAAGGGAAGGGGGAGGCGGATTATTATGGCCATGTAAGTAAGTAAGTAAGTAAATGACTTATAAAGCGCCAAAGTCTCAGAAAGAATCAGGGCGTCTGCGTTCGGCCAGCAGTCACCAACTTTCCGTGCCACATCATCGGCTCAGCACCTACGGCCGTCGGGCGTTTTCTGTTGCTGGACCAACTGTCTGGAACTCACTGCCTGATGACCTACGTGATCCGGAATGTTCTGGAAACATTTTCAGACAGTCGTTAAAAACTTTTTTGTTTTCACAGTACTAGTGTGTTCGGCGCATTAGAGGTTTTGACGAAAATGCGCTATATAAATTTACATTTGACATTTGACATATTACCCACATTGGCAGTATAATAAATTGGCAGCCCTGTGACTGGTTGCAGGTAAACCGAGTATGAAAGCTGCAGAACGAATCAAGCTGAAGAAAGAAGCACAGGAGCTGAATACAGACAACATTATTGCTTCTGAAGGTACAGAGCTGCTTCCCAGCTCAGCAAACATTTACATTATGATTATTCTATACGGCTGTAGCAATTGTGTCTAAATGGTCGAACAAAACACCAGACATTTGGGAGTCACTGGTGTACAGTTTAGTTGGACAAACTAAAAGCTTGAAAATGTTAACGCAGTTCAGCTGTAGATATGTTAAGAGGTGGCAGCAGTGAAAGTAGTTCTGCCTTCTGCATCGTGTTAGCATTGTGTGGTCTGTCCGTCTGTCACACTCGTGCAGTTGCCAAAGTCGTTTTATGGAATGAACTGTGTTTGCCATCAGTAACATTGTGTCAGACAAAGGCCCCAGTTCCACATGTCAGTGGCGTTGTGGGTTAAAAGAGTAGGTGGGCAGGAAGTTGCAACTCAGCGACTGAATTCCTACAAATAGTTGCAAATTTTCAACAGTGGAGATTATGGTTGTTCAAAAATTTTAATTTTCTCCCTAAATTTCTACAAACAGCCCAAATGTTGCATTTTTGGAGAAAAAATCTCCAGAAAGAAGAAGATATTCTAACAGTTTTCCAGCAGTCCAAAATTTAGGGCAGGAGTGGCAACTGTGTAAAATTGTTATAATTACTTACTAGTACTTAGTGGCTTTGGCCTTGCCCCTTGTCTGTCCTTGGCACTGGCTTCGGCCATGGCCATGGCCTTGAAGATCACTGGTTTTGGCCATCAGCCTTGAAGATGCTGGCGTTGAACCCATCCAGGCTGCTGATTGACTGGTTTACTGATCAGCTCCTGTGTGCTTGTGTGAACAGGGCGAACTCGGCGCAGCACAGTTGTCGGGTCACAGCCGTTGGTTGAGCTGAATGCATCGTGGCATGGCTTGCAGTCTGCGCCAGAGCCAGCCGACATGCCTGAACCAGTCAGCAAGCTACACAGACGGTGCTTTGATAACCTGCGTGGCGTCATTAGCTCAGACGATGATGACAGTTAGGCTTGCAGTCGGTGCCGGGGCCGCCTGACACGCCTGAGCCAGGCAGCAAGCATTTGGGCTGGGGATGTATATACGTTGATTACACTGAGTGGAAAGCACTCAACATTTTGTCACGCTGCAGGGAACAATTAGCTAGTTTTACTACACATGTCAAGCCTGTAGCTAACCATTGACACCCCTCCGCAATCCCCATTCAGCTTGAACCACAAAACTCTGCATAAAAATAAGTTCCAAAAGTGTCACCAAGGATGCAATTTTTGAGCTCAAAATCCATAAAAAATGCCTTTGCAGCTGTGCTTCGACCCAGACCTTGCTGGAAGGGTTAGAGCACTTTTCCAGATACTGGCTGCTATCCCCTACTGTGGGCCTAGAGCCAGAGGTGCCTGGGGTCACAAACGGCAGGACGGCAGCCTCATACTTGAAGATCTAGGCCACCAAAGTCTTCACATCTCAACAGTTTGTTTACTGACGTGACTGACGTCATTATTGGTCACCTTAGTTTGCAACAAGAAGTAAGTAAATAAGCAATGCGATGCAGATCTATTCTTACACTTACAGTAGATCTGTTATTACAATAAGAATAAACGGCCGTTCGTTAATTCACATTATGCAATAGTCTCGAAAAGGCATTGTACTGCCACTCTCTGCTCACGTACAATAATGCCTGAGCCAGCTGACCCCACAGCCCCCGTGATGAGTCTGCTTAGAGCGCCCCCTGACAATAGCTAGATGAATGAAGGGCTGTGTGGTGGAAAAGTTTGGCCACGAGCCTAGTCATCAGTTGGGGTGAATGTGTTTGTTTTTCTGTTGAACTTTGTGGGGCCAGACATCTGGCACCTCTCACTTACAGGTTTTATCAGCAGCTATTGAGTTACACGTGAGAGTACAATTTGTACCTGTACTGAACTGCAATCCCGGGATCTTGAATCCTTGGATCCCAGCTGTTTTAGCCAATCCCGACTTCTGGATTTCCAAAAGCTTTTAAGCAGAAGTTGATTTTTTGCATTTTGTGTTTATTTTAAAACACTGCATTAGGCCTGCGTAAGATGTGCAATATAATCATTATGATGCGTTAAGCGTTAACATTTCTGTAAATTGTAGCTTCTGTAGCTAAAGAAATTAGTGTAAGTTAACAAGTGAAACTGAGTTTTTCTTTTTTAAAAGAGTTGGAGACATGTTACCCATTTGGAAAAAGTGGGGGAGGAGTGGTGTTCTTCTGTATCCCTGCCCCATTACGCCCTTGTATTGTTTGTTAGTGCAGCATTTTTCGGTGATACGTTCAGCCACAAGGTGCATATGCAAATGGTTTTCACTGTTGGTAACATGCATGATGCATTATGCAAATTATGTTCATTTTTGGTTTTAACTGTTCGGTCATTTTATAACAGTGTTTGTAAGAATTCTGCAATTTCATCCGGTGTTTACTTCTTTTGTTACTTCAGCAGATAGATGTCTTGCCCAGACACTGAACACAACACTGTAAACGTGTTAACTCATATATTAGTGTCACTTATATATTAGCAACAGATTCTGCCATTCAGTAGATTATAACAAGGCGTCAGTGACATTGGCTGACAAAACGCACGTTCCTGGCCATGAAGGTATCATTACTGTGACAGTATTATGGCAGAAGCATGCTGTCTCACTATTATTAGTGATTGCAAATTGCAATCCTAGGATCCCAGGATCCCGGCCATTTTCGCCAATCCCAAATGCTGAGATTAACAGCGTCCCAGTTCCTGGACTTCGGGATTGCAAAAATTCACAAAATGTAGTTTATTGTAGTACTTGGCTGTTAGATGATAAAATAACAATTCTGAACCATCTAATGAAATATTTCATGCATGCAAGAGTCCTTGCTGTGCACTGTAAGTTTTATTTTGACAGTCACAGTCACTCCCTATGGCTCAGATATACCTACCAGTAAGGATCTAATGCATCTGATGAATGAAAAAGTCTCGTAGGGTTACTATACGGACAGGCCTACTGAATAATGACTGATGTGTAAGCCTGATCCTGAAAACAGGTCTTTGGGATTACAAATGTTTTAACATCAGATCCCTGAATATCTATCACCTAAGATTGCAATCACTAGGTGGCAGCATGCTATCAGACTCACTATCAGTGTTAAGTGAAGAATGCTGCTTTGAAGCCCTGTCAGCCAATCTATGCAACCATCATAATGTTGCTCAACCGTCCCGACGTACTTCTTGCATCCAACTCATAAAATGTTCATAAGAGTTAACTTTTGCGGACAAGTTTGTGAACCAGCCTAACGTGGAGTAGACACTCTGGTGAAATGGGTCAATTCGATAAACACTGCATGCGAGCAACGGTGTCTTGGGCTAACAAAACTAGCCAGTTAGGAAGATGCATATTTTGACAGAATTCTAACAGACAGCTGCAAATTACTGATGGAGATTTTGGGTGCTCAAAATTACAATTTTACCCCTAAATTTAAAAAATGGCTTTTTGACCGTGAATGGACTGAAAAATTTTCTGACAAGAAAGAGATTTTTCCAATAGCCCAAACAATTTTTGGCCTGAAATGTACTAAAAAATTTCCTGCCAAAAAGATTTTGTGACAACCCAAAATTTAAAGGGGGCAATTGCCCTACCCTCTATCCCCTCTGGCTGCAATATAACATTACTACAGCCAACTAACAGTCAAGATGCATTCCAATATATCTCTCAGTCACAACTAATTAACATACATGCTCAACTAGATGCACTCAGACATCTCAAAGCTCCACCGGGAATAAATAGCGACTGTCGCCTGGTGAACAGAAAGCACTCAATATTACAGCAGTGGTAATGGTAAACTAAAAAACCTTTATGCATTTTGCGGTTATCTGCTTCATGCTCAATAACGGCACAATAACAAAATAATAAAATAAAATAATGGATTGGGCAAGGCGGGCCAGTAGTCCCCACAACAGCGTAGGCTCCGGCAGTCATCTTCTGCATTGCATGAAATTAACGGAAAATGTCACTACAAATTATAAGTATGAAATTCACCAAAATGTGTCTGCGGCCGGGCTTTGGCCTGGATTCCACTGAGGGTCTGGGGGAGCTTTTTACGCACTCCTCAGGCCCTTAAGAGAGGAAATCGCACCCTCTCCCCCTTAGAGAAAATCTGGCTACGGATTTGCTGTAATGCGCCGTGCAGAATATAACTATGCAAAGTCTGCTACTATGTTTCTAAACAACAAAGAAAACACTGTAGCAGTCCACGTTAAACAGTTTTCCTGGCCACGACTTTTTCCCGGACATTTTGCAGACTTTTGCCTCTGAAATTCCCGCACAACCGTTCTCTGCAGTGGCAGATATAGGTCTTAAACCGCACTAACTTTACAGCCAGTTGATCCTGAGGAAAAAAAATAACATTGCTGCCACTGCATGTCATATTTTAAGGCTAAAATAATGCATCAAATTCTATTTCGGCTAAGCCTCTACCCAAATACCATTAGGGGAACTCAGAGCACTGTCCAGACCATATGCCCAGCTCCTTGCCCCCAGATCCATGACTGGTCGAACATGCTGCTGTTATAAGTTTCCTGGGCTTGGCATAGAACGAGCAGCAACATCAACTGGTCTGAAAACAAACTCCGGAGTAGAGTTGAAGCTGAAATGCCACACTGGTGATGAGTCTCTATCTCTGTGTGTAGTCTTCCCAGACTGCCCTGCACTCTGTCCACGTGACCAGGCTGGCGACGAGTCTCTCTGTGTGGTCCTGGCAATGTCTGGCCAGGTCGGTGAAGAGTTGTAGGGTGGTCTGGTGTCTGTGGTGGTGGTCTGTGACTGTCTGGTGGGTCTACGTATAGGTCCGTGTGGGGCGCTAGCCATTGCTTCTAGCTGGATGTCGATTGCATCCAGAATGTCATGCTCTCTGCTCTCCGCCTGCTCGCATGCCACGCACAGAACGATAACAACATAGCAGCATCATCGTCATCACAATGATCATCAACACCATCGACATCTTACATCATCATTTAAAAGCAGAGCTACAGAGCTACAATAAAGCAGTAATGCAGCAAGACATGGTTCCTACAGGTCTTCTGTAGCAAAATTCCCTGACTTTCCAGTCATGTTATGACATTCCCTGACCTTATCGAAACAATAACCCTATTACACAAATGTCAGAAATGGTACATTATATCACAAATGAAGGAAACAGTATTAATAGAGCAATATGCAAACAACAGAGGCCCTGGTCGGGGGGAGCAGAGGAGCAAAGCCCCCTGAAGCTGAAACACTTCTAGCTTTTGGATGTTCAATGGAAGCCGCAAATTTGGATGCTTTTTACTATTCGGAGACAGAAAATCACAGATATCTGCAGTCTGCATGATCCAAGATCATTTTCCCTGACTTTTCAGAAATAATATTTTCCCCAATCTTTCCCCTGATGTCATAGAGAACTAAACCGAAATGATTTGGAGTGCAAACTGACGCAAACAGCATAAAATCAGGCTTGCTGTTGCATGACAATTTTCCAGTGTCTGTAGCTGGTTTTGTAAAAGTGGAGTCCTGTTGCATCTAATATTGTGAAAACCCTGACAAATACACACATGAATTTCTCATTTGCATATGTGAATATATGATAGTTTAAATTTGTGCTAGCCACAAATAAAAGCATTTGAGTGAATTACAGCTTCATGCAAATATGAGAGGTGGTCAAAAATTTTTGAGTATCAATATATTAGACAAAAACTTTTTATTGTCTATACATCTGTAAAACGTGTCTTTCTTGCCTATTGAGCATCTTGTGGAAGCGATGTCATTGTAATTTATGACGTCATAGAACATTAAGCTGAAACGATTTGGTGCGCTAACACAAGCAGCATTTGAATCAGGCTGGTAATTGCATGAAACTTTTTCAGTCTGTGGCTGGAATTTTACCAAACTGGGTCTCTGTGGCATCTGATTTTATGAAAGCCCTGACAAATACGTTTATGAATTTCTTATTTGTGTTTGTGAGTATACTATAGCCTAACCTGTGGTAGATGCACTCTACAGTTACCCAGCTGCCTATTCAGGACTATGACTTAGTAAACTGAGACCACTCTGCATACATACTCTGACCCCCAATGACTATTATTTATTTTGAAATTTGAAATTCGATCATGGTGGTGTCTGCCATCGATGATGATGAATGACTCGAGCCTCTTTTATTGACGGTAAAAATCGTTTCGGTCTAGTGTTCTATGATGTCATAAATTACAATGACTTTATATCCGCAGCAGACTCATGAGTTAGTAAAGGACGTACGTTTCACTGATGTACAGATTGTAGGAAATATTGTCTAATATGTCGAGGCTGGAAACTTTTGGGATGACCCTCGTATGTCACAAGAGCTCAAGTCAGAGTCAGGAGGGCTTGAGTTGGAGTCCGAGTCAAGAAGGCTCGAGTAAAAGTAACAAGGGCTCACGTCGGAGTCACAAGATGTGAGTCAGAGTCAAAGAGCTCAAGTTGGAGACACGAGGGCTAGAATTGGAGTAACGAGGGCTCAAGTTGGAGTCATAAGGGCTTGAGTCCACATCATAAGGGTTCGAGTCCGAGTACGAGCCATGAAGGTTCAAGTCTGCAATGTTTAGAGTCAAGCAAGAGATTAACTGGAATAAGCGGTGTGGAAAGAAAGCCAATGAGCAAAATGTGTGTATATACAGTAGTACCTGAGCAGCGAGTCCTCCAGCACTGGCAAAGAATGGTGGTGGTTGATGTTCAGCTGTCATACTTTGATGCTGCGATGAATCGATTTTTCCCAAGTGCTGCTGGTTCTGAAGACGATCTTCAAGTGTATGAGGCAAGGCCTGATAAACCTGTCCACCACTAGAGGTTGACTGAGACTGCGGCAAAGACTGGTAGACCAGTCCAGAGATCAGATCGGACTGAGACTTCATGACTTGGTAAGCCAGTCCAGAGGTCTGTTCTGGCTGAGGCAAGGCCTGGTAAACCAGTCCACACTCGGACTGAGGCTTCATTAACTGGTAAACCAGTCCATAGGTCTGGTCAGACTGCAACAAGGCCTGGTGAACCACCCCAGACGTTTGGTCAGACTGAGGCTTCATGACCTGGTGAACATGTCCAGTGGTCTGGTCCGACTGCGACAAGGCCTGGTAAGCCAATCCACCAGAAATTGACTCAGACTGAGGCTTTGTGACCTGGTAAACCAGTTTGGCAAAGGTCTGGTCTGACTGTGGCAGCATATCTTGAGGGTAGACTGGTAAGTGATGTTGCAGCTGAGGACCAGCTGTGTAGCCAGCAGCAGCTACTGCATGGTGGTCACCTGACTGCAGCTGCTGGCCAGCTGTAGCAGCTGCAGACAGCTTCTGCAGCTGCTGCTCGGTGTTGCGCTGTGAATGGCTAGCTGGCGGTGGATAGGCATGTTCATAGTAGACGGGATATGAACGTTTCACACAAACATCTTCATCAAGCTGATGGCATGCTATGTACTGCACATCCTTGCCATGTCTCAGTCTCCGATCATCAGACCATCTCGGCTGCAAACTCTTGTCCACTGGCCAGGCATCACTCTGGCGAACAGTCTGTCTGGAATGTGTGGCCTGCGGATCAGGCTGTCTGTAGCACACTGGGTGTGACTGTGATTGGTCTGTGGTATGTAAGGACTGCTGTGATTGGTCCGCAGTGGTTTGTCTGGAGTGCTGCGATTGGTCGGTGATGGTTTTTCCGAAAAGCTGTTGCACTGGCTCATGGGACATGAGTTCATCGTCAGTGAACAAGCGAGTTGTTGGGCCACCATCCATGTCAACGCCTGTCACACACACAATCAGTGATGTAAGTAAGTAAGTAAGTAAGTAAGTGAGTAAGTAATCTTTTATTAAACAATGGTCAAACGCCATTGCAAAAACAGAACATAACAGAGCATAATCGTTACAATATCGATAAGACAAGACTCTGTTTCAAGACTCTGTAGACAAGACTCTGTTTCAAGAACAACACCAAATCCAAGACTTCTTTCAAGACCAAGCCCAAAGTTTTTAAATACCCAGACCAACACTTTTGATGCATTGTCACATGCTGCATTATAATGCTACATGTGCCGTTAAGAAACTGCTCACTCGCTCACGCACTCTCGCTACATGATGCACATGTGTATTGCAAGACCAGGTCTTTTGTTTCAAGACCAAAACCATGACTTCATTTTTACGCGTGAAAGCAGCTGCTGCTTTCAGCGTGTCTTTTGCGATGAGCCATCGCAACTCTGTCCGTCCGTCTGTCTGTCTGTCACACGGGTGGATCAGTCAAAAACGGTGCAAGATAGGATCACCAAATCTTCACCGTTGACTGCCTGGAAGACTCTAGTTTCAGGAACCGTAAAGCTTTTCCATAAATTCGAAGGGGGTCACCCCGAACAAGGGCGCTAAATGAGAGGGGGGTGGGCAAAATTTGTGATTTATGGCCAATAAGTCGCTGTATCTCAGTAACGGGCATAGGTTACTATTAATCACTAATAGGAAGTCGTACACTGGCTCTTGATTGGCGCCAAATTCAATGACCTTGAATGACCTTGAACGCCAAAATAGCGGGTTTTATAGATTTTTTGGCGATTTTGGGCTGCGACACAAGTCTATCATTCACAAGGTGGCACCACGAAACTATCGTTATGCGATCCAGATAGAGAATTTGGTATTTGTATATTAACTTAGTGTGAACACCCCAATTTTCAGCTAAACTACAGAACCGGAACTGCTATAGGCTTTCGTGCATCTCGAGAGCATTAGCTCAAATTTCTTGTTTGTCTTCAAGTTGCCTCGGGGCTTTGCTGCTTTGGTCTCGAAAGACTACTTCACTGGACACAATACAACAGTCTGGCATGTAGCAGCAAAACCAACACAAATCAACAAGATTTCATTCAACATTAAATCACCCGTCTCTCTTGTAAGTCACATTATATGTCTTACTCGTGCGTTTGTCTGTCTATTTTTCTGCACAGTAAGAGTTCCTAACTGCAACATAAAAAGGTGTAAAAAACCAAATTTGTCGAGAAGATTCTTTCTCGTGGCAGGAGTATCAACTTTCAGCTCTTACAGTCTAAGGTGAGGACTAGGGTTAAACTTGCACAATGCAGCGTACAACTATGAACATAGCACTCACTGGGCTGACATGTATGTCTAGATATTCTGCAATGTAAAGTAAAGTGCTTTCCAAGCCATAATGCCTATAGGATGATGGTCATCTCGGTTTCCTTAGCCCTCAGACACGAGTTAATTTACACTGGGCGACTTCACTTTTTGACTTAGACTTTCGCTGAGCCTTTTCGCTAAGCGAAAGCTAAAGCCGAACGCTAAAGACTGTACTTAGACCACAGTTCAACTAAACTTTGGTCTAAGTCTACTGACTTACACCAAAACGATTTAAAATGGCGGGGAAAACAGGTAAACCTAACAGGAAATAAATCAACCATTTACGCATGGACTTGCTTATTTAATTGTGCCGCGCATGCAAATAACGTAATTACGTACCATCTGACGTCATTGCATATTCATTACGGCATTTATTTTTGGTACCAGACTGCTTTAATTTACTAAACTATACGTACGCATAGGACTGTAAATAGTCGCCATGTTTTCGCTCAGCTAAAGTCAAAAGTTGAAGTGGATTCAGGCTCGGTGAAAGTTGAGCCCTAAGGGCTAAAGCTATCTCTTCCATGGAAATCAAACTGACTTTAGCCACATTAGTTCGGCTCAACTTTGGTAGGTACTTTTGGACTCAGCAAATCGCCGAGACTTTCGCTGAGTCCAAACTTCGGTCTAAGTAAGTAAGTTTAGGCTCAGCGAAAGTCCAAGTCAAAAAGTGAAGTCGCCCACTGTGAAACCATGGATACAGGGATAGTGCATAGTGTAGTGTGCCTGTTTACGTACCAGCTTTTGCTGGTACTCATTGCACCTACCCACGGAGGGATGGCCAGGCTGAGTTAACCAAGGTGGCTGGTTACATTACTAAGAGGGTTTACCTACCTACCGACAGTCACCCATCCAAGTAAGTAAGTAAGTAAGTGCGACCAGGTTCTAAGGTGGTTCTACCAACTAAGGTGCAGTGCGTTAGAATGAGAATCAGACCTGTAGGGCGTTGAAGTGTGTTGTGGCAGTAGACGAGATCATGTGGTTTAGTAGATGCAGCTAGCGCACTGCTCACAGTATCCGACTGTTGACCGGTAACTGACACAAGGTGTCGTCTGGTGTTGACATTGTCGGTGACAGGCTGACAGTGTCGACCAGCTGTCATCATTGCCGTGACGGGCTGTGACGGTGCAGGGGGTGGCAGACAAAAGCCTACATTGCAGCGGCCATGCTCAGACACTGGTAGCATACGTGCACTGCCACTAGTAGCATGCTGTCTGTCCACTGGTCTCTGATCCAAAGCCTCGCTGCTAGATGCCACAGCAGGTAGTGGTAGCCTGTGGCTACTGATGTCAGCATTGTGGTCAATATCCATCGCCAGTCTTGTGCCGTGGACAAGTTCTTGCTGTGGTGGGCCTGGGTACTGGTCATAGTGGCAGACAGTGGTCAGATGCTGCACGTTCAAGCGATTGACGTCATTCTCATCACCAGCGAGTGCAGCGGGTGCTAGCTTGGTGGGTGGTCTGGGACAATGACTGGCGCTGTGCGATTGATAACCGGCACTGGCTGCTGCCTGCTGCTCATAGATGCTATCAATGATATCAGAAACCAAACGACGACCACTCACAGGCACTCCAGCCCCATCCATAGCACGGCTGCCATAATACAACGAAAATGTCTAAACTAACCAAATACCAACTGAAACCATAGACAAATAAAGGTCACCCTGGAGGATCAGCACAGTTCACGCGGTGACTGGTCACTAGTCCGTTAGTGGCACTAGTCGAAATTTAGCCAAGTTCAACTATGCCACAGCCAGGAGCCGCCATAACTTAGGTCCGTCAAAGCCAAAGATGCAATTTATCACTATTTCTAACCCTATCACTAACCATAACCATAACTATCTCTACCCCTTGCACTATTCGGATAAGTCAGTGCCCCTTCACACTGGTGAACCGTCCTCTTTTTGCTAAGCCAATTTGCTCAGCTAAAGCTCGGTCTAAGTACATGCTTTAGCCAAAAAGTAAAGTGATCTTGCTGATCAGAAATTTTGGTCTTCGTAGCTTTCGTACAGCAAAAAGTGTCGGCAAAAGTCTAAATCCAAAAGTATGGCCTAATTACGTACCGTAAAACTGCTAACAGAAGCCCCCGACCTCTATCAGAACATTTGACTCAGACCCCCGGCTTGTACTGGAAACCCGACTTTTATTTGAGACCCATTATTAAAACATGTTCAACCTGTTATACCAGGGTAATACACTTTTTCTGTGGATAGTGTGCACAATACTATTATTACAATACAATTTAGAGCGAGTGTACAAGACAGCTGCACATACAACTATTCACTGCTACTACTACAACTGCTAGTACACTTACAACAACAACGACTTGGATGTCGAGCTTATATTGGAGACCTGGCTTATGTTAGGGACCCGGCTTTTATTTGAGACCCAGCTTCTATTAAAACATCAGACTCAGACCCCCGGCTTGTCTTAGAGACCTGGTTACTATAATTTTAGTTGAACTCTGGTCTAGCTTTAGGTTGCACTCAGTGAACTGGCTCAGTAAAAGTCTAAATCAAAAAAATGAAGTCACCCAATATCAAATCAAATCAAAGCAAAATGTATTTTAAAATATAGCGATGCAAGTGCTGCATTAAAGCTGCGTGTTACAACGGTAGAAGTTATTTTTTTTGTCAACAGGTCTTAATGGTAACACATCTCAAAGCTACGAAGCGCCACCTGTCATATGGGATAACAGCCGGCACAGGTGAATGCACTCCACTTCAAGGTACATGTTCGTGCAAAATGTGATCAAGCTACCGTAAAACTGCTAATACAAGCCGGGTCTCATATAGTAGCCGGGTCTCTAATACAAGCCAGGGGTCTGAGTATGATGTTTTAATATAAGCCAAGTCTCAAATAAAAGCCGGGTCCCTAACATAAGCCAGGTCTCCAATATAAGCTGCATATCCAAGTCGTCGTTGTTGTAAGTGTACTAGCAGTTGTAGTAGTAGCAGTGAATAGTTGTAAGTGCAGTAGTCTGATACACTCACTCTAAATTGTATTGTAATAGTAGTATTGTGCGCACTAACCACAGAAAAAGTGTATTACCCTGGTATAACAGGTTGACCATGTTTTAATAGAGGTCAGGACTCAAATAAAAGCCGTGTCTCCAATACAAGAAGGGGGTCTAAGTCAAACGTTCTAATAGAAGCTGGTGGCTTGTATTAGAAGTGGCTTCTATTAGAAGTTTTACGGTTTAAGTGTTTTGGTTCACGAGTTATCATTCTAACACAAAGACGAAGAAAACTCAGCAATGATGGTGAAAACAATACTACCATGTCTACCGTGGAAATTAAGATTCAGAAGTCATTATGGTGCAGTTATCTACACGTCACACAATACTAGGCTGGAGTCAAGTCAGTTCTAGTCAGAGGGGTCAAAAAAATAAGAGCTAGAGTCCACTGCTGGACTCCTGCAGTGATTGCTAGATCACTGGATAACAGAGAGGCAAAGAGACAGACATCGCTCACTTGTTGTGTCTGGTGACAGTCTGTGAAGTGACACCGCCACACAGTGTGAGAGATTCGTGTGAAGACGTGCCACTATCCACTGACTGGTGACACTGACCGGTGCGACTACAACTGCCATACACACAAACACATCGATTATACGACACGACTGGTTAATGGTTAAATGCTGGATGACCACTCCCCAAACACTATGAAATTCCCTGACGTTTCCCCCAATGATTTTCAGCACTCCTGACCATTTTAACCAGTATCAATATTCAATACCGTACACACAATTGGGGGTAAATTAACCCTAGTGCTAACTACAGTATAACATATATAAACATTAGAAACTAAAACATGAATCAGCAACATGCAGCAACAAACAGCAAAGAGTAATTGGCATAGACTACTAAGTGAGTGATACAAAAATCCATGCTGATGCAATTTTTAGGAACCATTTTTCGGCAATTTTCCCTTACAAGATTTTTGCCCTGAGAATTCCCCGACATTTTCACGTTCTCCAGACAAATGATCATCCTGTAAATGGTATAGCTCTTTACAGAAAACCTATCACAGAGCTATGGAGCGTCACCTGCCGTATGGGATCACACAGTGTTACCTGCTACCAGACACAGGTGAATGTGACTCGCCACAACCCCAGCCAGACAGGCCGGTACTCGATTTATCTACCACGAAGGGATAGCAGGCTGAGTTGACCTTGGTGTTGGTTATTAATGATGAGCAAAACACTGGAAAACTGACGTGTAAGCTGTCAGTTTAATTTAGCACACAAAGTAAAAAGAACTAAATAGTGAAAATGTTTTAAATCAAAATGGAATGAAACTAAAATGGAAGTGCATTTGTGTAAAAAAAAACATAAAACAAATTTACAAACAGACAGTTCTGGAAAAGATAAAAAACTTTGACACTGGTGAGGTGATATGATCACGGAGGAGCGAGGAATCAGAAAGAGGCACCGAGGCGGATCAAGATGTGGCTGACGAAGTGAACGAGGAAGTCGATTCCAGAGGTGATGTGATGCATAGGTGGGCAAGCAGGAGTGACGACAGATGAGGATTGAGTATTACACGAAGTTTGAACGAAAATCACTTCATACAGGTATCGAGGCATACAAGCAGACACATCACACATGGTGATGACTACAGCATATAGATAAGATACATATTACATATTTTAATACATAAGGTGCCTCGCTGGCTGACTCTGTGCACTTTACAGATGACTATAGCATTATCATAATAAACTATAGAATTTTACCTTTTCTGAAATGATTCCAACAACCTTTTCCTGATGCTTTCAAAGCGATCTGTGTCATTTCAGCAAACACAATAATTTGCTAATGAGTTACTTAATTATGCTAACAAATAAGTGAAATACATAAAATTCTGCAATTCATTTGCACTTAGTAGATCTTCACTGTTATTCAACAGATATACTTTCCATGGGCAATTAATATTACTAAAATTATCTAATATTTAAAATAAAGAATACATTGCTTATTTTGAAAACATTTTCTGTCACAAACCAAGTTCGATTTGTGCGTACTGCGCGTGCATATGTACACGCATAGTTCGCAGTTTGTGTCTATAGTCTACACACATCAATGTGATCTATTGGAGCAACCATGTGCACACTACAGACGTACTACACATGTATACGTCTGTAGTGTGCAGGGGCGGCGCCAGGTTTTCAGAGCTAGGGGGTCCAGGGGAAGTGGTTGTCGATTTACTGCTGCTACCTCCTACCCCCCGCCCCCTTCATCCATCCAAAAAGCTCAGATTATCGCAAATCTCACGGGTCATCCTGTTGGAGGCTAGGGGGTCCGGACCCCTGGACCCCCACACACCGCCACCCCAGATAGCGTGAATGCCTCTTAAACCAGAATGGCCATGAAATGAGGAAACTTACTTTGATCACGAGGAAACCAAGACTTCTGGTTGATGCCAGCCACAAGATACGAAGCCGTTGAGGTCATATTGAGCTGCTAAACACAAACCACGCACACTCCATACTGCACGCCAGCAAGCATACTGACTTAACTCAAGGTCAATCAAGGTCAAAGGTCACTGACCTAACTGAACTCATAATATTACTGTCTCAGCACACTCAGAGCACTCATTAACAAGACGTACATATTAGACCACAGAATACTTCTGTGCACCAAACACCCCATACTGCCAGCAAGTACGAAATTAATACGTCAGTAAGCAAAGTACCCACTTGGTCAAATTAGATGAATAGCAATTGATGCATACTGCAACAACATGAGCTCAAATTCTGGACTGTTGGAAAATTGTTGGAAAATCTTCTTCTTGTCCAAAAGTGTAAAAATCGGGGGTTATAAACCCATCATTTTGGAGACATTTAGACTGTGCAAAATTAAAACGTTGAACACGTTCTTGGAAATTTGCAACTGTGTGTTTAAATTATGCCAAAAATTTGCAGTGTCTGTCAAAAAAACTGTCTGCCTGCAAACACTGCAAGCAATTACTCTGTCCATTCTGGCACTAAACGAATATTGTAGTCAATATTAACGTGTACTGACAGGTGACAGTTGATGACCCGCGTCTACAGTTACTGCTGTGGTTGATGGTCCAGGTGTATTTGACTTCACTGGCAGCTTGTCTTTTGCACTAAACGCCACACAGTCCACACCAGACAATCAGTCACTACTACCAGGAATGGTAATGTCATTGGTCACATCAAAAAAGTTAATCAACACCGAGCCTGGTTAGTAGCTGGATGGGTGACCATTGGCAGATGGGTAAACTGTCTCCGTATGTAACCAGCTACCCAGATCTGATCAACTCAGCCTGGCCATCCTTCCAAAGGAAGGTGCTATGAGTACCAGCAAAATCTGCGACATAATCAGGCACACTGCATGCACGTGATGCACTAGACATGTATCTGTGGTCTTGCAATGTATACTTGTGTTTGGTTGAGGGCTAAGGAAACAAAAAAAACATCAAGGCCACCCTGTGGGCTTCGTGACACGGGAAGGACTTTAGGAGTAGAGAGATGTCATAAAGAGACGAACAGACAGACAACTAATAAAGAAAGAGAGTAAATCCTGCTAACCAAAACTTGGACTGATAATGTTCAGCAGCAGTAGCAGCAGTGGTAGTAGAAGGTTCAACTCTAGCTGGTGCTGGTGGCGTGTCCAACAGATCATTGTAGATATGATGCACAACAGCTTGAGTCTCTGTCAACTGTGACCTACCACCATCTGTCATCAACAGCACACACTGGGTTCCATTCACACTAAGACAATGCGTCATAGTTTTGATGCTTGTGTCTCAATCAACCACCTACCACTTCCACTCTTGCCTCTGTACCTACAGTTAGCAAGGCCAGTGCAACATTATTAACCACAACAACGGAGTCAAAAATCGCAAAAACTGCATTAAGTTTGATGTGAGTTTCTTTGATGGTATTACCCAGAAAAAACCCTCTGATTGTTTTTGGCCAATCATACTGTTGGTGACACTTTCAATACGAGGTTGTGGTTGTCTGCCTGTCATTTCTAACACATGTATTGTGGCTAAACAGCACGTCCTACCAAAAAAACTGTCTGAAAAAGCAAATCTTCATGGTATAGGGATAACCATTTACCCTTATTTTTACCCTAAGCCCATGACAACACAAAGCTTAGACATAACTGTTTATGTGAATCAGCCACAACTTTTGCAAAAATTCTCTGTTGCCTGGCAGTACAGTTGGCCAACTTAGCGACAGTCGAGCTTCTTCTTGAGTATGTGCTCAGGTGCCTCAACACTGGTAACAAGAAATTTGAGCTAATGCTCACGAGATACGCGAAAGCCTATATTAGTTCCGGTTCAATAGTTTAGCTGAAAACTGGGGTGTTCACGCTAAGTTAATATACAAATACCAAATTCTCTATCTGGATCGCATAACGATAGTAGCGTGGCGCCACCTTGTGAATGATATAGACTTGTGTCGCAGTGCAAAATCGCCAAAAAATCCATAAAACCCCATATTTTGGCGTTCAAGGTCATTCAAAATCATTGAATTTGGCGCCAATTGAGAGCCAGTGTTAGTGAGATACAGTGACTTACTGGCTAAAAATCGCAAATTTGGCCCACCCCCTCTCATTTAGTGCCCTCATTTGGGGTGACCCCCTTCGAATTTATGGAAAAGCTTTATGGTTCCTGAAACTAGAGTCTTCCACTCAGCCGACAGTGAAGATTTGGTGACCCTAGCTTGCACCGTTTTTGACTGATCCACCCGTGTGACAGACAGACAAACACACAGACAAACGAACGGACAAAATTGCGATGGCTAAGATGCACTGAAAGCAGTAGCTGCTTTCGCGTGCAAAAACGAGGGTACATAGAACTGAAAACTGAGAGTAGTTTTTACCTGCAGTTCTACTGATGGTCTTTGACTGCTTGGCTTGGCTGAACAGTCCAAGTCTCATCTACAATCAGCAGCTAGCGCATCAGATGCTGACCCAACTCAACTCACATTATTGTCAGCACCAGTGCCAGATCTAAGCTTCAAAAAATGGGTGAGAAAAGGCAAAATATCCTTCCTCTTCCTTTCTCTCTTCCCTCCCTCCCAGTCCCTTTTTTCTCCCCATTCCCTTTTTCTTCTCATTCTTTCCCTTCTTAAAATTATGACCCCCTAAAATCCACCTACGTCAGATCATCCAGTCACTGACGCCGACAGTCGCTCAGACGCTTGTCCAGGCCTTCATCAGCTGTCAGCTAGATTACTGCAATTCGCTGCTTTATGAATGGAATTGCTGACAGCCAACTAAGGCGATTACAGTCCAACCAGAATGCGGCAGCATGTCTGATGTCTGGTACGTGGCGTACGGAGCACATCACACCAGTTCTGCAGTCACTTCACTGGCTACCGGTCCGACAACGGATTTTGTTCAAGCTGGCGGTATTGGTTCACAAGTGCCTCAATGGGTGTGCACTTGCCTACCTGGCAGATGACTGCCGCCTGATCCGCTGCTGCCGGTCCGGTCTTAGATCGTTGTCGTCAGCGACCAAACTGGAGGTCCCACCGACCAGAACGACGTCTGGCGACCGATCTTTTGCTGTCAGCTGACCACGTGTATGGAACAGTCTACCGGCGTCCATTTGCGACCCGTCACTGACACTCGCTGTTTTCAGCAACAGACTCAAGACCCATCTCTTTGAACAGTTGCTGCGGCATCTATGATTCTGAATAGACGCCTTCAAATGTTCTAACTAACTAACTAACTAACCTAGGGATCTAGGGGTGTGCTGTGAGCTCCCCCCCCAGCAAGATCTGGGAGCCCAAATCAAACTCTGTGCATTTCACCTTAAAAATACAAAATCTAGTGGCAACAATTTAACTACTTCTTAAGACATTAAATTACCAATTAGCTAATTGCCACAGCATACAACATGTTCACTCCTGCAATGCATAAGTCAGAAGCTAAGGGGAGGGTAATGCTGCGCATCCAGACAGGCCAATACTTGATTTACCACACAGAGGGATAGAAGGCTGAGTTGACCTTGGTCCTTGGTGTTGGTTATATACTGAGATGAGATGGTTATCATGTCCACAGAGAGTCACTCTTGTTTTCCAGTGCCTTACAAGTATTCCGCTACTACTGGGACTGCTACTACTACTACACAACTGGGAGTCGAACCCACAACCTCACGATCATAAGTCCAATGCTAACACACCCAGGGACTTTATATCACAATGCAGGTAGCACAGACAGGGACGTATAGCTACAGAATGTGAGCTGGTTCAGTGCAATAACTGCAGGGTTGTCAGGGTTCCATGCATGGGCAGGATTGTTATTGGCACTTATTTTTAGCATGTTGTTAAATTACTAGACAATGTGAATAGACATATACAGTACAAACCGTGAGTCTATTCTGAGTAATAACAGCAGGTTTTTCTTTCCATGCATGGACAGCAGCCGCAGCAGATATTGATCCACGCCGACGCTATGACAACAAATACAAAATTTAGATATACAGACAACAGATACACATAGAAAGGATAACACAGTCACAATCAGTGTCATAGGTTAAAAAATGTGGGCATGGCAAAAAGTTGCTGCCCCCTACTGCCACAATGCCACCACCTCAGATAATAATGATATCCTGTTAATCAGCGCTTGCAGTCCATCTATACCGTACGTGGAATAGTTGTAACAAACCTTCATAAACGTTGTTGAAAACATGCCTTAATGTTTTATTTTATTTCATGAAGCTATTTTATTCCTAATAAATGACCAAACATCACTGTTAAAATTATTATAATTCAAAATATTTATAATAGCCCACAATAACTGATGATGAAATAATAACAACATTTTTTCTTTACTTAAGCCAGGCCTATTTGTATGATAACAAAAAAGGTATACAAGTAAATATGAGCAGAACTATATATTGAAGCCGTTGGTTGTAAAGGCTGGTCAAAAATATTTGCCACAATATGCATGTTTTATATTTGCCTTTCTCCTAATGTTTGTTACATCCATGGTAGGCACTAGGCCTACATGCAATCACTGCATATGTATGTACAACACAAAGCTGTGACTAAGGTCCGGTTTTTCCATCGCCAATCAAATCAAATTTGATCTCAGATTTACTGATCTCCGATTAACTTGATGTTCAGAATTGATCGTTGATCAACTGTGTTTCGCTTTTCCATGCATTTTTGATCTTCAATTACGTGATCGGCGATTAGTTGATCAGCCGTCAACTGAGCCTACTTTATGCCACTAGCTATAGAGTTAATTGTAACCAAAGCAAACTCCCCTCCTCCCCTCCCCTCCCCCATTAGCAGAACACATCTTAACCAATAGTACAAGAAATACTTGAGGCAATAATACTATATGAAATATACAGCAAAAATATATGGCAAAGCAGCCAACACTAGTCTTGCTCAAAATTACGGTAGCATTCAATCAAAATTTAATATATGCCACAGCCATACTCACAACAAACAATACAAGGTAATTTATTTCATAATATTAGACTTAAAACAACAGGCTTCCATGTAAAAATAAAATATGCTGTTAGTAACAGAAAAAGTGTGTAGATCAACGTCATGCTGCAAGGTATTTCTGAAGACAACAGCAGTATTGCCTTGGTACTAAATAAATTAAATATATAATGAATAATACTTTGGTAGTCAAAGCATCTGCCTTCCTCTGTTTATTATGCTCACTTCTACTTCTTCTCTTTCTGTGATAGTCCATTCTGCCACATTCACAAACAAATCACACAATATTCCAATCAGCATAAGTACTGTGCAGAACTTTAAAACTTTCCAGATCCAAGTTTTTAAAAAAAATTTTTTAAGTTGGACGGAAATAAAGGTGGAATGTTTCCGGATACAATAATTCTAGTAAGAGGTCAGCGATCTTGCTGTTAGCATTGGAAAATTGCTAGAGTATATAGGGTAAGCTTATTATTGGGTAGATGGTAGAACTTATATTCATAGTAGACATAGAAGATCTCTGAACCTGAACCATGCCACAACACCAACACCGTCAAAAACACTGTTAAATCAGGCTTATTAAATATTATATCAGAGTCCAGCTTCAGCCAATGCTGTTTCTTTTTTTGTAAAACACAAACTTACAAATATAATGTTATTGAAATGTGTGGTAGCCTAATTAGCACAGTGTTCTGATTTCAGTTCCAACCACAGTCTTGGAAATGCAGTGAAGAAATGTGGCTGCACAGTTACACTAATAATGCGATAAATGTAAACAGACAAAGTGGCGATCTACCACTAGCACTAACCTTCCAAATATATTCGTTGATGACGACGATATAAGCATGAACCAGAAATGTGCAGATCCTAAAATTTTCGAATCCGTGTCAGTACGCAGATTTTGACCAAGGATCCGCTGTCAGTCCGCGTCCGCAACAAGAAAGAAATATTGGATCCGCGTCCGTCAGCGTCCGCACTGAATAGGCCTGCCTTTAGTCATTGATACGTAAGGTAGGCCACTACCCGCCTAGGCCTATAGCAGATTACAATTTACCGGTACCAGTACTACCGTGCTACGCACGTCTCAACACACACCACTTCCATCTGTTTTTAAATTTTATTAGGAAAAAATACACTCGTCACAAAACAATATCCGCGTCAGTCCGCGTCTGCAAATTTCGTCACAGACCAAGATCCGCGTCCGCAAAAAATCCTGCGGATCTGGATCCGCGGACTGACGCGTCCGCACATCTCTAGCATGGATGATGCTGTAGGGGGCCCATATGTTGTAGTATCAGCAACACTCACCTGCTGAATGAAGAAGCTCTACCAGTCAATGAAAATACGTCACTGTAAATAGTTCATCTGGCTATATGACAAATAAAGACAGATATGTATTTTAAAACACGTAACGTTTAAAAAATTACTTCTGCTACGAACGACGTACAAAGAATATATATATTATATTGAGAGTTGAGACTGTGAGAGCCACAGCAGAGATGTGCGGATGCTGGAATTTTAGAGACTGCAAGATTTTTACCGAGGTCACCGAAGTCACCAAGGGCATTCCCGAGAATTTTGCAGAAATACAATTTTTTTCCAAATTTTCCAAGCATTTTTCATCCAGAATATAGTCTAAATTATGGTTTTTAATTGCATCAGACAAATCAAACTGAAGTGTAGGCCTGTAGGCACAGCCAGTACATGCCAGCTTTTAGCCGACAGTACTTTAGTAACGGTCGAATTATTGTCGTAGTTGTCGTCTGTCTGTCCGTCACGGATGTATTGTGGCTAAACGATACAAGATAGAACCTAGGTTGCTAATGATCACTAATAGAAAGTCGCATACTGGCTTTCAAATGACATGATATAAGTCGATGATTTTGGATGACCTTGAAGCGTCATAACGCATAATTATGTAATGCTTCAAGCTATAAGTAGCCATATCTCGGAAACGGTGCGAGATATGGGCCAAGGTTACTATTAATCACTAATAGGAAGTGGCATATGCCCTGTCGGATTAGATGGAAATCATTGACCTTGGATGACGTTGAAGGTCAATGACAACCATCACGGCCGGCTATCCTAGCGACAGCTGGGCTTTTTGTTATATGTATTAACAGTGACGGATCCAGAAATTCGGAATAGGGGGCGAAAGGGTAAGAGATAGGGTCTGGGGAGAGGGATATGCCCGCTGGCCACCAAAAATTGAAATTTTATTGCAAAATAGTGCATTTTCGTGCAAAATTTTCGCCTGTTTTAAGATGCATCCGGTCAATAGAGGGGGGGGGGCAGCCGTCCCCCCCTTGAATCCGTTACTGTGTTATTAATTAGGTGCACGTTTATACCGAATACTCGATTACTTTAATCCAAAATTCGACTTTAGTAATTTTAAGCAATTCTAGAAAGTTAGTGGGAGCCAAATAGAAATGACGCAATCGATAGTGTGCGTGCGCTTGTCTTGTAAAGAACTGTTTCTGCTACTGTGACGGGTGAAATGATTTAGTTTTAGGTAGCCTAACGATGGTTTTTTTAGAAATTTTTCTACAAAACGGAGAATTTTTTTCTTTTGAAGAAGGGAATTCGAGATGGCCCTGTTACGAATGAGGAGTTCAATGTTTGCAAAATAATGTAAACAGCTAGTAAGTCGGACTCCATCATACAACCCTCATTATTCCTCCCTCCCTCCCCTACTGACTGCACCTTCACACACTTGCATTGCGAATTGTGGCCAAACCGCTCCAGTTATCAGCTATAGGAAGCTATCAATGCATTATCCGACGGTACATGTATGTACCTTCGCCGAACCACTACGGACACCTGTTCTCCCAAAATAAGTCACGACTCCCTCCTATTCACCCCTCCAATAAGAGCATTGCACGCGACATCATCAGTCATTAATGCATTAGCCATACTATGGTTATGGATGAACTATGATGTGGGAGTATTATCCCTCACTAAATGGAAATCAATGTCAAAATTTGTTGAGCAGGAGGTTGTGGAGTCGAGTTTTAACAATGCTTTAAGAATGTTTTTTCCTAAAAACACACCATCTGTATTGAAATACAATAATTTATAATTTTCACTAAACCATCCAACTTTCGTTAGTCAACACTGACGACGGAAAAAAGATCTTATCGGATCTTCGAGGACTGCACTCGATCTCAAATTCAAATACAAAAAATCACGGCCTTGGCCGACAGACGCACACACAAACGAGATACCCATACATATCAGTGGCGTCGTGGATTAAAAAGTTGGTGGGCCAGAAAGTTGCAGGCCTACGTACAGCATCAACTGTTTGCAGCAAGTTTTGCTCCCTCCTTGGAATCCCTCTTCCTTCTCCCCTCCCCCTTTTCCTGCATTATAACTAGGGCTGTACGAAAATCACGGTGCAAAAGTGAAAAAATCACAGCATACTTTTAGAAAAGTTGCAAAATTCACGGCGAATTCACGGTGCCAATTCACGGTCATATACAGCGTTAAAAAACGTCTCATTGACAAACATTTTTGTTCTCTGCCTAGTCAACAATCAGTCATGTATCGTCGTCCCACAAAATGACTAACATTAATCGTTCTTATAGTAACTTTCAGGAACAGTTTTAGTAACTACACTGTGTCCCCAAAAAAAACATCCCTGACATTTTCGACTGTAACGTGAAGAAGGATTATCGGATTTTAATAATTTTTGATACAAATATTCCTGAGACAACTTTTCGTCAAGTGACAATTTAATTTTCCATCTCGCTCAACATCTGTTTCTACACTACCTGGGGAAAATAGAACAAACAAAATATCACTTTTTTATTCAATGCAGCATGATTGCTTAATTAACATAACGCGTAAAAACACATTTTGTTCACATTTCTGACACTGTGGCTGACATTTTATTCAGTTGTCTAT
>Ga0209367_1000858_pt1 | contig 34303 bp, 18 predicted proteins | sample WorMetLIZISLAND2_FD_187412 | JGI IMG/M metagenome (GOLD analysis project Ga0209367, IMG submission 187412) | Marine gutless worms symbiont microbial communities from Max Planck institute for Marine Microbiology, Germany - Olavius geniculatus... ... | reverse complement strand
TGGTGCCGAGGAAATTTTACCCCCCCCCCACCTCTAATTTCCCCTCCAGTCGGACTTAGGGCGTCGGGCGGACTCACATTGGGCTTTGCCCCAAATTTCTAGTTAGTCATACTTTCGTATATAATTAGCTTACTTCAGGTTTGGATAGCCATATTGTTATTATCGGCTGTCGCTCGTCCTTAAAATTAAGCCTGCTTTCTTCAAGATGACAAAGATTGATTTTCTCATATTCGCAGTTAAAAGAAACAAATTTTTACGTTTCTTTTACATAATAGGCCTATGTCGTAGGTGACTTTTACCTTCAAACGCAGCAGGCGTGTACAAAAGTTCAAGAGCAATAGAACAGTCAAGCTATGCTGTTTAACTTCGCATGCATTGTTAAATTAGAATAGCAAATCAGTCTCATTAATAGCGTAACTTTTCGACATTATAAGTTAATACGTACGTACGTTACCTTTGTATTTCAGTAAAAAATTTTTCCACGTTCTTCTTAGTCGCGTTTGTCCGCAATACTGACTGTTAAGCGACACTTTTATTCCGGCGCAAAATGACGCCAGCGTGGAATTTTCTAGGCTAGGCCTAGCCTAAAGGTCAAGGATAATTATTGCCACGAAAAATTTCCTGGTAGACATATGATTCACACACCCATATGTGGTTGGTATTCATCAATTTTCCCATTACAACAGGGTTATAATGAACTCGGGTTTTGTCGATTTTTTAAAGCCGAGAAGTTATATCGACTGCTAATGCTATTACGTGGAAAGTGGAAACTGCGTCAAGAATACTGAATAAGCCTACTGGCCGCCCGGTGCACAATAATGTCTAAAATTCAGCGACCTTGCACTGGTATTTTTAAACGCCAATATTTGCAATGGTAACTTGTGTTATACAATTTGTACATTTCTGTTTCAGCCGTTAATCACGCTGCAGTTTCGTGGCAGGTTAACGACATCATCGTAAATTAACTCGACCTGCAGCAACTGCCTGTTAGTTTCAGCTAGACGGTGACACTCGTATGACAGATGTAAAACGGTAATGTATTAAAAACTGCAGATATTTTAAACCTGTCGGCTTCGTCATAGATCTAACTAGGTGGGATACGTTATAAATAGTGTGCAATTTAGGTAAATCACTTTTATTAAAGTATCAAAGTCATCAGTGCATAATGTGTTGTGCATAATGTGTTGTGCACTTAAACACTATTATGTACGTTTGGTGATTAAAACAGCGTAATAGTGAAAATGAAATAAAGTTAGATTCTTTTTGACAGTGTGAGTTCTTTGCTATATCAAAACTGTTCATTCATCGTCATCTTCATTTGTCGCCAATTGATATGTCATTCGTCAGGTGCTGTAAGCCTAGCAGTGCAGCTGGTCGTTGGAGGCTCGAAGTAGCCGCGTCTATCCCAGCTCAGATTCATCTCACTAGCAACGTACGAGTTACCTTTATCTTTTCCTGATTCTGGCTGACGATCGCCGGAAGGTCTTGGTGGCGTTTCTTTCTTGCTACACCAGCTACAAACAGCACACCATCACCAAGATTGTTTGACCGTCCGTAGGAGACCACGCGAGCTGGCTCTTATTCGGTGGACATCAAATCGCAAGAACACGTGTGTTGACGTTGAGTCGTTGAACAAGAACAGATTTAATGCACAAAGAACTAAATAAACATTTAGCCTACGTATCTAAACTTCTGAAGCGTCTGAGTACTGTAACCGTGTGCTGAATTTAATAGGCCCGTATGCCCAATATAAATTTTTTACTATCGTGAGAGTTTGTCTAACTTTTTATTTTTTAAAGTAAACTTTATTTGTTATATTTTCTAAGCAACAGTATTTCACGTACCTTCCCATAATTAGTTTTCGTTCGTTCACGTTTTGGCTTCTCCGTGACTGTTTTAACTTCGCAGTTTTGTCTATAGTCGTCTTTGACTGTTCGTCAGTATTAACAAAAACACTGCCAGCTTCCAAATCGATTTATTCTGGATTTATTCTGAGATTCTGGAAATATTTCGCAGGAAAATCCAATAACCAACCACGCCTAAAATTATTTAAGTCTTGATACTTCTGGAGTTTTCAGGTGTTTTGTGATTAATTTCGTAATTAATACGCTGGGATTTTACATATATACATCTCGACACAACGTCACACAAGATCAATATGGACACCCATGGGTATAGGCTGCAGGCTTTAAACGACTACATCGTTAGTCGCCCTGCTTCAGGCGCAGGCTTAGCAGTACCGCGATCACTTTCAACTTCGGCCGTGCTTTCTGTAGGCCTACTTCTCCAGCAAGACTGACTACATAGAAGATCGTTTCGTTGGTTTACAGTTGCTCGAAACGGCAACACACACTGTTTGCTTTTGGACGCCATTAAAACATTTGCACTTCCTTCTACTAGCACCCCGAGCTCAAAGTGTTTTTATTTATACAAATATCACTATTTTGTAATAAGCCTACACTATGGTGACTTTGTGTCGTTTAATAAAAACTACTTATTTTCGATGGCGTTCCAGACAACGGAGAAACTTTGGTAGCTGCGCACAATGTCATCACGCAAAGTTAAAGCTAAATGTTTACCAGAAATGTTAGAGAGACGAGTTTTCAATGTTGCACCAAACGCTTAGCAAACGCTGCCGCAAAATATTGCAATTTCGTGAAAATAATGCAAAATAAAATAATAATTAAATTGGCCTAAATATGCTATATTTAACCTAAAAATAAAAGTGACACGTTTCTGTATGGCAGACAAACGACAATGAAAATAGTCAACGGTATAATCAATCATTGTCATCTTCATTTTGTGGCAATCAGCCGTTCGCATTACATTGATAGGCTAAGTGCTAAATTATTTTTAAACCGATCTGAAATAGAACTAAAAATCGCCAACGCCAATATAGTTTGAAATCAAAATTACATTTGAAATTACAATACAGTCACTTTCTCTGACAATGCAAGGTTTTTATTTGCTCAGCATTTACAAATTACACTGTGTCCATTAAAAAAGTAAACCTCCTAAACATTGTACAATAGAAATGTCAAATCTAAAGGAATATAAATGAAACTTTAAAAACTTAATTTCTCAATAAATTGCTGAAAAGAACACCAAATGTTATTGAAAAATATTTTTTCTTAGCAGAGTTATTAATTATTAATTATATCTCTGTTACCAATATGGTGTTACATAAGTAAACCCCTCTGTAGTCTGTAAATTTGTGTAACTCTAACAAACATCAGATTCTAGCAAAATTTTACGTTAACAGTGCACCATCCATTGGCAATCAACGTACCAAAGTTCAGTTAAATCTGCCAACGCAAACAATAGTTACCGTGGCTTTAGTGAGGTCACTCTAAAACGGAAAGTATTCAGTATTATGCAACCGCACGAACAGTTTATTAAATCCTGACAGTGTCCACGGCTTGCTGAGAAATTCCGCAATAAACTTTTTAGCACCATGCATATTTTTTATTGTCTCAACAGCTTAATTAAAACACAATCGTCTGCAGAAAATATCGTTTTGCTATTGTTTACGTTGATTGCATTAACAAACGTCACAAATTACGATCGAGCGACTGCAGAAAGTAACGCCATATTGGTAACAGAAATATTTTGTCATCGATATTCAACAATAAATAACTTTGTAAAGAAATAATGTTTTTCAACGAAATCTAATAATCGTTTCTGCAATTTATTGAGAGTAAGGTTTTTAAAATTTTATTCATATTTGTTCAGATTTGACACAGGGGTTTACTTTTTTATTGGACACAGTGTACAATGTATAATGCTCGATAAGCGAAGTGTCATGGTTTTTAAGACGAGCATTTTCTAATAAAAATTTCAGTCAGCTATAACGGTTTATTTTGCTTTTGGTGTCCTTAGATTGTGCTCTTTAAAAAACTGGTGACGAGGCAGACGGCGGCCACGGCGGTTGTGTTGCGATGAGTTAGTCTGCGACTGCGACGGTGAATAATCTTTCGCTCTCATGCAACACGTACGTATAGGCGCCGACCGGCATGACAGCTAATTCAAACACCAACACCAACATACAATGATTGATAACAAACATCTCTGTAATATTTATAATAAATTACAACATTCTACAATCACATTGCAGTAAAAAGTTTATTTTAAAATTAGCAAATAATAGTATTTTATACAAATAATTTATAATGAAAATCACAAGTCACAAGTATGGCTGTAAATGATGATTGTAAAGTTAAGTAAAATAATTTTAAGTGTTATCCAGCAGTCAGTCAGCTGGCTGTTGGCGACTCGAAGCAGCTGCGTCTTTCCCAGCTGAGATTCAGCTCACTGACAACGTACGAGTTGCCTTTATCTTTTCCTGATTCTGGTTGACGATTACCGGAAGGTTTCGGCAGATTATCTTCTTTGCCAAACCAGTTGCTAAGTAAGCTAAATAGGCTGAAAAGCAGAACACAGATGTTGTTAATTTTGACTGCTTGTAATTAAAGGCGCGTGCAGAGCGACGTAACTGTACTGAACTGAACTGACATGGTTTAGTTTTTGACAAACTGATCAATGGACAAGCAGTAATGTGTCAACCAATGACCAGTGGGCTCGCCCTGCTTGCCCATTGCTTAGTTCGTCAAAAACTAAACCGTGTCAGTTCAGTTCAGTACAGTTACGTCGCTCTGTACGCGCCTTAACGCTATGAGCGAGCCAGCCGATTCGTTTTGGTGAATATCATATCGCAACAGAAAAAGAAAACAACTCGCAAAACAAGCACATACCAAGTCAAACGCATGAACCCTACGCATGCATAATATTTACGTCACTGTAAGGCTTTACAGCTACGTCCCAAGTTGTGATTTCTGTAAAACATTTGTCAATATCTTGCATAATCAGTGTTTGAATTGCCGCCCCCTAACACACTATCAAATTATGTTCTTGGGGTCAGCTATAACTATATACACAGAATTTACGTCATAATTTTGGTTGGGCTTCGACAGTCGAGAAGTTCAACCCCCAGCTAATTTTTCCCAATTTACACACTGTGCTTAATGCACATTGCACAATAAGCTAACTTCATTTCAAAAATGCGTGTGACGTATAAGTTTTCATGCACTAAACTTTACCGATTTAAACAATTTTAGGCTACTTTACTCACTCTCCCATTGCGTACTGTTTTTAGCGTAGGTCAACTATTTTCAGTAGAAAATATTAGTTCACTTTGTAGATGTCGACTGACCGTTCGCAGACTACAGCAATTTTGCTAGTTTCTAACAGGAATAAGAAACTTCCGTTAAAATTCACTATTAACTAATCATCATTAACCACATCGAAAATACCTTTATTTTCAATAGTCAAAGAATTTCCAAAATAGTTCCTGCTAAATATACCGTAATACGTTGGGACTTTGCATCATGCTATCAGATCAATATATCTACCCATGGGTAACGCTGACGCGGTGATTCAGATGCGCTGTGTCATGTATACGTTTGATAACTGAGACCGCTAAGCCGCAGTCATAGCTACCGCCGCCGACTTCTTTTCTTCGATGCCGCTGCCACCGAAAAACCTTTTGACTAAGCCAGCTTAACTGAGGTTAAAATTTACGCCCCTCCCCCCTGTTGAAAAAAAGTACTCGGCTATCTAAATTCGGTGGGACTGGCGTTACGTTGACAAATGAATGAATGAATGGACTGTTTTCGTGATATCCAATACCGACGACGTTAGCCACACTAAAGACGATGCCTTCTTATACGCACTTCAGCGTTTTACACTTCAACGATTATTAAGTAGGTCTATGCAGTACTTGCGTAAAGTGTGCTGTTAAGCTCTTAGATTAATTACCACAATCTTCTATATTTCTGGCGGGCTATGTTGCTAAATTAATCACAACAAAAGATTCAGCGGCTACGCCTCCGGTTCAGCTTTGCGTGCTGACGTTGTGCGCAGTTACAAAAGTTTTTCCCCGTTGTCTGGAACGCCGTCGAGGATACGTTGTGAAGTCTTTGTTTGCTATGAACAGAACCAGATGCGGCACGAGATAGTACCTACCATCCTGTGTCCAGCGCATTGTCTGTTGGCAGCTATGGTCTAGAGGAACGACATTCGCCAGTCCCATGTGATCGGCTGTATTCACGCTGATTACGGCGACGTGATCGACTGGGCTACAGACAGACAACATCGCGACGACATTCTCTCGCTCTTCTCACTATGTATTCATTCATTCATTCCACTCTACACTATGTCTGCAGTGATATTACGGCCGGGCTTCTCGCTCTTCTTATCGCGTGCTCGTCCACGGAGACAGCTGCCGGGCCGTGAAGACATTCATCGCTCACCGGTAGACAGGCGATGACAGCATCTGCCACAGGGGACGTATATGTGCGACCGTATGGGCCTACAACGTCACCAGCAGACGACACATACAACCCATCTATTAGGAAAGTAGCTTGTAAGTGTTCAAAAAGGGGGCAGTTTGTCTAGTTTTGGTTGTGCAAAATATAATATGTTGCCGTGCTATTTTTCAAAATGCATCAAGCGGTTCAGAAAGTATGCAGTCGCAAAGTTGCGCACGTTTGACCTTGTGGCGACTTCATTCTTTACCCCCGTGATATTCATTCCCGGTTGGTATGCAAACGAAGTAGGCCTGTTTGCGGCACACTGCAGGCTTACGCCGGTGTACCCATTATGTATGTTGTCGAAATTTTAGCTTCGATACGGTCTAATCTTCTAATCTCAATGACGTGAGTTATAATTATACCCAAAAAATCAGATGCGATCACAAAACGCCTTCAATAAAAACGTGCATAGTTCGAAATAACATCGTACATTATACGGTACAGTATAACGACAAAATAGTCTATTTCAAGTTTCAAGGGGCAGAGCGTCTCCGGTCACCGACTGCAGCTGCATCTTAGCCCTGCATCAGTGGCGCCACATCCTACTCTCTATGCACTACGGTCGCTGAGGACCAGTTGAATGGCGGCGTCTCCGGAGAGATGCCGTTAAGTGGGAGGCTCCGGCTGACTAAACGGCTGACTTTCACCACAGGCCTATAATGGTGAAAAGTGTCAAGGGGGTCTTCTCACTTCCTTCCTGGAGGATCGTTTTATGTCACGCCGATGAATGGTGGTCAAACACAATCAGTTCGCTCAACAGCCAATAGACTACTCTAGTCTTTGTTTCTTGTTGTCATCGTCATTTGAATCTGCTACGTCGTTTCTGTGCAAATGTTTGGACTAAAGTGATGCAGTTAGTACACTGTTAGCAGTTAGGATTGGCGCCAAACACGCAAGGACCGATTAACTCTCCTTTCTGCAGGAGAAGGTCAGCAAAAAACACGCATTTTTATCTCAAAATTGCATGTCGGAAGCATTTCAGGCGTTCGTAATGCTTGGTTATCTGGTCAAATTTTCTGCACGTCTTTGTATGGGTTTCACTTTGTTTAGAGCGACTAACCGTAGTCACGATTGACAATGCCAAAATACGTTAGGCCTACTAAATGACTAGCAGACATAAATATGACTATTTTAGTTTATATTTATTGTTTACATTTTATATAATTTCGACTCCGGCACACGTATTGTGAAGCCACGTTTTGTTGCATATTATGACTTTTTAACACCAGTGCATAGGCTTAAATGTCGGTATTTTATCAGGATTACCCGAGCGGCTGTCAGTGCACTGCAGAAGTAAGCAACGTCCCGCAGCGGTGGGAGATAGTCAATCAATAACTCATATCATCTATTGCATTTCGAAGAATGCCATACGTACGTAGCGGTGATCGATTAGAGTTGGTTTCTAAAGCGACATGTTAACGGTGCTGTGTTCGCTGCACATCGTCTGTCTTGTCGACCTTGTCGTTTATTCATCGACGAACAAGCGCAGGTTTTAATGGCATCCATTGCATTCATACATATCGTTCATATCTGTGACCATCCGCAATATTCTAGAGCAGAGCGACACGGTTACGCCAGTCCGGCCATCAACCGACGTAGTCGAATGCATTCACATTTATGAGTAAGGACTATCATACCGGCATACATACTTGTTATCAGTCACGAACGTTCCATTGCCCTATCTGAATCGTCGAAGGCCGACGGTGCATCACCAAGTCTGGGTATAGCTGCAAAAATGACTCTTAGCGTAATTGCGACAAACCGGATGACGTCTATTATAATTATTAGCGTGTATTGCAGCGTGCGAGAAAGTTGCCCGCTAGCAACGTGCACGTAGCGTGCAGAGAGGACTCGTTCAGCGCGTGCTGAGCGAAGGAAACTCGCTTGCATTCCGCAACTGGAAGTCTAACGCTGTCGGCGATTGGTGCAATGGAAACGGCTTACAGTCGGCCTATTTCCGCTATGAGAGCGACATCTCGATAACTACTTCCGGTTGCGCCGCACCGACGCAAAATCCAAAATCACCTCAAAACAGGCGTATTTGCACGTACTAGGCGACAGATTTTGTGTCGTTGTGGTGCAACCGGAAGCAGATATCAAGATGTTGTTGTCATAGTGGAAGTAGACCGACTGTATATTTTTTTCCACTGCACCAATCGCCAACAGCGTCCGACTTCCGGTTCTGGAATGCAAACGAGATCTCGCACGCTGCAATACACGTTAATAAAATAGACGTAACAGGATGAGACCTGGTTCCGAAAACCTTGATCGCAGACTGATGAAAAACAGAATGGAATTTTTTTTTAATGATGTCTGCTGAGACACGCTTTGGCAAGAAAAACTGTAAGCTGGTTGAAATTGACTGACCGTGTACTGCGAACGAGCAACAAATGTAGGCCTATGTCACAAAATAAAAGACCACTGCCAAAGCTGATTAGCACTGCAGAACTTATGAAAGCATCAGCTGACTATAATAAAAAATGAAAAACTAATTTCATCTTTTCGCGAAAAAAATCATGCATGCGTCGATGTTGCCGATTATGATTTTGAAATTCAACTTATATGCTAAACTAAAAACGTCATTAGCCTAAGTGCTATTTTTAACAAAACGTGATGACTAGTTAAGTGTTGTTGCGTTTATGCGTTTAAAAAATAGCATGTTGTCAACTAAATACCAAATTAAAATTCACAAGCACTAGGTTTGTGTACGTCTTGAATTAACTTCCAAAATGCACCAAATTACGTACACGAGCTACTTTTCTGCGTCAGCAACTTTTTGCCGATAAAGTTGACGGATAATTAATAGGCCTATACATTTCTCAGTCAGAAAAACATGGCAGCAGCGGCGTATCGGCTTACGCTTCGTGGAGGGAATTTCTAGCGCGACTTCATGATTATCGAGACACGAGCGACGTTATCGCTGTGCTTCTGCGTGAGTTCTGCTCATCGCGCTGCAATCATCTTCAGCGCACAGTGCGTGTCAGCAGCACACCGGGATATCATGTCAATCACTGGCCCGGCACCGCGGTCTGAAAAGAGATAGGCTGGATGATCGAGACCCAAAGGGTCGAAACGAGATAGGGTAAAGTAGGAACTGAGAAAGCAACGTTTTACATATAATATACCCATATCGGAACGCAGAAGTCGACATAGGCCTAATTTGTTTGCACTGATTTAACGTAATTCAGGTTAATACAAAAAATTGCACGCCGATCGTTTGTTTACTCCGCATACTGCTCTAAGACCACGTGGGCTGAAGCTTTAAATTCTGAGAGAACCCACTGCAACCGATGTCTAGAACCGCCAATTGATGCTGTCAGTGGTCGCTGATGAGCACTGCAATGTGCTGCTGATGCGCCGTCGGCGAAGCACAACATTCGTCATCGGCTGCAGCAGCTGACCACATGCCGCATCTTGCGTCAGTCAACTTGCATCATCACTGCAGCAAGCGAGCTTGTGCTGCGCTGTGCTCCGACTCAGAGCTGGCAACTACGTGTATAGCAGCTGGATCGCATACAGCTAGCTAGTTATAGCTACAGGTGGCGGAGTTTATCGACCGTGCGACTTCAGTTCACTGTGATTTCACGGCACTGTGCGAGATCGGTCGGCATCGATCATCATATCTCCTCCACAGAGATGGATTGTATTTGCAAGCGCATCACTGACTGACTGATTTCAAATATACCTTCGACGTGTCTGCAACTATCTCCGCTTCGGCTGGCAGGTAACCACATAGAAGTATTGTTTCAATACTCTGAACTGCGCGCAACACATAGCCTACGCATATTGTTTATTGTGCCTTCAAATATTTAGCTAAAATGAGTTCAAAATACTTCGACAATTGTAACGTAGTCGGTTAATCACTGTCCAAAGGCCTGCAGTGTTGTTTTAAAAATCGTACAATTTCAACTGTTGCTTTCTTTGTAAGGCCTAATACGTCGTCACTAAATGATAGCACGGCAGAACAAACAGTTCTTGGCATTCGCAAAAATTTTTTTAATATTGTAATTATGAAACTAAAATCTCAAATAAAAAAATTACTTTCCATGTTTGTGACTGTGAGATGTTGATTGTAAAAAATTAAGGTTTTTACTGGGATGGATATAGCACATCTCTTAAAGTAAAAACACTCTTTTGAACTCTTGAACTTTTGACTAAATGTCAAGAGTCAATTTTTCTTTATTTTGGATCGGTCGGGTAGTGGGTAGTGCGGGAGTCGTCTTACGGACCAACTGCTGGTAATTAGGCGGAGTCTTGTTATTGTTGCTAAAAGCTAACAGCTGTAAAATCAGCGAACGTTCGTGCTGTCGACTACATATTACGTCACACATGCGGTCTTGTTCATTGGCACCAAATTTTAGAAATCACTCTGGGGGCGATCTTCCATTTTCTCTGCTTTTTTTTCATTTTTTCACGCCTTTCTTTTTACGTTTTCTTTTTCCACTTATTTTTTCTACCCTACGTCGATTTTTTTACCGCCTTTTTTCCATCCGCAAATTCAGCCGCCAAGACGCAAAAGTGGTTGTTTTCTTCTTTTTCTTTATTTTTTTCTGTTCTTCTTCGTCCTGCAGTCCGTCATCAGTATTCGGCGCTGATGGCAGGTCGCTAAATAGATCATCTCTCCAAGCTTGACTATTCTCTGCAAGTCGTAAGCACGCCGAAGCTTCAGTGTACAGTTCGTTTACTACGAGATGTCGTTGATCCAATTATTTGCTGGTTTATTCTAATGTTCCAAAAAATCCGATAGAAACTAAACGATCGTGGAGGCGTCACCTCTACAAGCTTTTGACCGTTGGGGCCGATCCAGTCGCCTCCCATTGCCCCCATGTGGTCTTGTTAAGTCTGACAAACGTTTGTTCTTTCCACTGCAACCGACATCCATTAGCTGGTCACCGACGAAGGTTTGCAGCAGCAGCACTTGCACTCTCATCAGTTGCAGCAGCTGCGGCAAGCCGAGGGTCGCGTCATCGCTTGTCTATCGCCTCGGCGCAATCACGTCATGACAAACGATTAGGACGTAGCTTAGAGTTCATCAGTAGGCCTACTTTTACAGTACGCAACGCCGTGTCGGGGTCAGTTTATACTGCTGAAACTTGTCACAATTTTCAATCCGAAACTTTTCAGATGGGTCTCTTGTTTTTACGCGCGAAAGCAGCTACTGCTTTCAGCGCGTCTTAGCCATCGCATTTCTATCCGTCCGTCCGTCCGTCTGTCTGTCACACGGATGGATCAGGCTCAGGCAAAAACGGTGCAAGCTAAGATCATCAAATCTTTACCGTCGGCTGCCTGGAAGACTCTAGTTTCAGGAACCGTAAAGCTTTTTTTCATAAATTCGAAGGGGGTCACCCCGAACAAGGGCGCTAAATAAGAGGGGGGTGGGCAAAATTTGCGATTTTTTGTCAATAAGTCGCTGTATCTCAGTAACAGTGCGAGATAGGTTTTAGGTTACTATTAATCACTAATAGGAAGTCGTACACTGGCTGTCGATTGACCTTGAATGACCTTGAACGCCAAAATAGTGGGTTGTATGGATTTTTTGGCGATTTCGGGCTGCGAGACACATTACAAGAACGAATTGCGCCGAAACCAATTGAGATAGACAATAGACAAGCTGCGTATGAAATTTTCAGCAATGAACGTAGATTTCGACGGTCCAAGTCTCGATTTTCAAGGTTCAAGAAAACCTGCGCATGAGGGCATCAAAGAGCGGTACCTCCGTAAAAGTCGCGACGAAATGGCTGGAGATAGACTGACAGTTTGCGAACAGGAACTGCTATAGGCTTTCGCGCGTCCCGTGAGCATTAGCTCAAACTTCTTGTTTAATGTAACGACGACAGTAAAAATAATAAGCAGTAAATTCTGTTTCTGTTTCTGTTTTTGTTTTTGTTATAGTTATTATTGTTCTTTAATTATTATTGCTGCTCAGATCTGGGCATGTGTTAATATTGTTATGGGCTTAACGCTTAACTGTTCAACAAGGTTTAAAACACTATTATTCAAACGGAAATATGGCCACGGCCTATTTCATTGTCAGCGGAGTAGTGTGAGGCATAATCGGCCCCGCCAAAATTTTTTTAAATTAGGTTTTTATATTAGCATTTTCAGCCGACCGTAGTTTAGTAACGGTCGAGCTGTTGTCATGGTTGTCGTTTGTCTGTCTGTCCGTTTGTTCGTCTGTCACTGATGTACTGTGGCTAAACGGTGCAAGATGGAGTCTAGGTTGCTACTGATCGCTAATAGGAAGTCGCATACTGGCTTTCAAATGACATATAAATCCATGACCTTAGATGACCTTTAAGGTCACTGACAAGCAATACAGTCGGCTATCCTAACGACAGCTGGGCTTTTTGTTCTTATACGTATCAGCATACTGACAAATCAAAAGCGAAATGCACATCGAATCTAATTCTTGCATTTTAACACAGGTTGCTCGAAGCATCGTTTTTGTGATTTTATTACAGTCAATAAAATAAATTTCGAGCATACCGTTTTGCTGCTTAAAGGTTTATCAGTCAGAAAGCCACACAACAATGCGTTTTACATGCATGACTAGACACCGCAGCTTCCTGCTGACTTTCTTGCGGCTGCATCTCTAGCGGCAGATGAAGAACGTGGACGGACGATGATAGCCATGCGTTGTCATTTTGCTGAGTCTGTTTGTACAGCAAAAAGCCGCTCGTCGTTGTCTTGATGATCCGAGCTCGCTATAATGCATCTGCATGAAGCTACATTAGTAATGCGCCAGCAAACACCAATACCTCTAAAACGATTGCGAGATATATCTGTTCCTCGCTCGCTTGCTCTTTTGCCGCTTCTCTTCGCTGAGCAAAATATGTTGTGTCGACTATTCGTATATTCTCATCAGGCGGCTGCACTGTCAAGAGTCGTTTTCTGTACTGTAGGTGACGTAATAATAGAGTTAGTTAGTTAGCCTCGGCACCGACACGCGACCAATGCGCTTAGCATACAAACGCCGAGGAAGTTACGTCGTATAATCTGCACGAGTCTGATTTTGTGTGACCTTACGTCGTATGTCGTGTTTTTACTGCTTAGTGACGGCCTAACTAGGGCCTATTGCACTTTGAGAATGTAACTGTTTGTTTTCTTCGCAAACAACTGTTTCTCGAAAATTTGCCATATCGTGGAAATTACTGCAAGAAGGATATAGCGCCTTTAACAGTGGACTACACCAGTAATGCTAAGCAAGTCAATAATACTTTCTAGAAAAATTGTGATGGCAAACTAAACCAGATAAGTTGTTGATGTCCTTGGTCTGCTGCGAGATTGTAATAAAAATAGCAACTGATGTGTACAACAACCACACGCGTCGCGTTTATTTCACGCAATGCCATGCCATGCAATGCCATGAAAATACCAGTGATTTTTTAGCTCAGCATTTAATGGATGCGCTTGTTCTACGAGCTGACAAGATCTCGTTGATACATAAAAAGTTTTCAATTGAAATAAAACTGGCTGGCACACAAAAAAAGTGAGCAAAGAGGGTTAGACATAAATCTCGAAACCACGCAGGCAAAGAGAGCACGTACTCTTTGTTTCGAGTGAAAGCATACGCAGTATTGTTTGACCTACCCACAATTACTGTTAATTTTTCGTAGATTTGGTCGAATGAGGAGAATAGAAAATACGTTCGCGATGTGCGAAATGCGAATAATTAAGCCAAATTTTACAAGTAATTTGAGCAAAGCTCATGAGACGCACGACAGCCTTAGCAGTTCCTCTTCACAGGTTGTCCAGGTCTATCTCCAGCCATTTCGGTGCAATTTACTCTTAAAACGTGTGTCGCAGGCCGAAATCGCGAAAAATTAACGAAAAACCCCTCTTTTAAGAATTCAAGATCATTCAAGGTTACCGATGTTGATAAATCTAAAAAAACCCGTCACCAGTGCATGTAATTATGTGCAGCATGTCTGTATCTATCTGCAACAGTTTTCACACTAAACGAGCCAATAGCGGCAAAAATAACGTCTTTTTAGGGGGTACCCCTTTTTGACGCTCTCGTTTGAGGGGTATCCCCTCACCCAGGGGAACGAAATTTTGTCACGATAAACTAGACTCCTTGGGGACCACAATAAAGATTTTATGATTCTAGGTGTCGCCGTTTTGATATAGTGCCAGGATGTGACAGACGGACGGACGGACAGACAGACAGACGCCTAGACAATGGCTAAGACGCGCTATGCATTACATGCTGTCGCGCGTAAAAACAAAAAAAAACTTTTCAGCTTTAGCGGCTTCGCCCCTTAACCGCCGCCAGAGGTTTTATAATCTCGCATTCCGTTCTCGCCGTGGCGTGGCCCCCCACTTTGAAGCACCTTCTGCGGCATATGAGGTCAGACAGCAATGACGGGTCAAGGCAGCGTTTGACCTGCAGTGAAGCGATAATTCAGCAACTGTCGGACGCATCAAAAGTTCCACCGTTTGTTTATGAGAGTCATTATTTTTTCTGCCAAATCGTCAATTGCAGCTGCTGCACCATGAAAAGTTGCCGATGAACTCTGCGTTCATATCCGGTTTGATGTACAATAAAGCACATGTAGGCCTGCCGAGAAGTGTGCAATAAATGCTGTGACCTGTATTGGAATACTCGCCAAAGAACTCCAGGCGTTTATTAGTGGTCGGCGCTCCGGCGCTCGTTTGAACACTGGCCTCAGAACTCCTGGTGTTCATTGCATATGTCGTACTGCGTATTGGCTTATTTGACTTATGTTTTGTCGTCTTCGTTTTCCTCTGTAGTACCGGATATGCAGGCTACATGTATTACTGTTATTATCCGTGTTCGTCGGCTGGTTTTCTAACCACTCTGCGTATGGCGGGAGACCAGCTTTTATTAGAGATTGGCGTTCGTCTGGGAATTATTAGAAGTTCTGCGGTGCTAAGAAGGCCAACACCAGACCACGGCCAAACGCTTAAGGCCAAGACTGAAATTTACGCCATGGTTTTGAGGCCATAACTTTGGCCTCAAAACAACATTGGCCTTGAGTCTTTAACATCTTCTTATCAGAGAAGAGTGAAAGGAAAGGGATAGACCTTTTGGCTAACAGTTGCTTTATCAACAGCAGCAACGAAACTTGCTAGTAACGCAGTGTTAGTGTCGAGAAGTGTATTAGCCATAAAAAGTCTGAGTACGGTTCAGACGCTTGCCGGTGTCCCATTATAGGATCGCACTTTAGCAAAGTCTCCCCCAGCCGACAATTTACCGGCAAAAATCCATCCCGCCCGGCGGGACGGATTTTTAACAATAAATTGTCGGCCGGGGAAACTTTTGTAAGGGATGATTCTATAATAAGGAGACTTTTTATGGGGCCGGCGATATTTTAATAGGGGGGACATATTGAATCCGTGATTATCTTTTCCCGGGCGCATTTTTATGGGGGAGACATTTTAATGTGACACCGGTCGCCTCGCGACGACGTTTCCCGGTTATTTAGCCGTCATACTCAACTCGCTCGCGGCCCGTCACCGTCGCAAACCCACGTTCTGTAATGTAGGCATCAGATAAAACCGATGTAGCCTACATTCTATGGCACAATCATGCTAGTACCCATCGGACACCTGCTGCCGATTGACACATCTGTAGTTCGCTGCGTCTAATCTCGTCTGCCGAAGTTAGTCTGCACCTTAACTCTTTTCGGTTTGGGTTGCCGTGCATGGGCTATGGATATGCATGGATATTATGCATTGAATTTCTGCTAAGATGCGGTCGGGATATCAGTTTGGACCTACGCATTGTCTGCTAATGATAAATATCCCTGGAAAATAATCCGGCAGCCACGAACGCATCCGGGTTGCCACCAAAAACTGATCGTTTCAGATCCTCTGCAGTTTTCGTCGAAGATTCCGATGTCATACCAACTGAGTGATCATAAATCAACTTTGTTAATTTGTAGGCTTAGGTGTACTTTTTAGCACACTCTGTTCATTTATATTTGCTGTTTTGTTAATCTATTATTTTTTGGGTTTTTTCACCAGTAAAGTGCAGTTATTTCAGCAGCATATCTCACAGCCAGGGGCGTCTACATCGTAATGACTTTTGGAGTAACTGCTCTTATGAGGAAAAAATTGATGCGCATTATAGTTTGAATTATACATTAAATTCTTACTCTAGTTTGCTTCTAAATACGTTTTTTCAGGTCAAGAATGCTTAAAAATAAAGGCGAGATTTACGTAATTCTCCAGTCTAAACCCCAATAACTATAAACCTATTCCGAGACCCCTAACAGGATTTAAGTAATGACTCCGGAAAAAGGACGAAAAAACAGGAAATAAAAATAAATAAATGAAAAGAAAAAAGAAAGAAACAAACATTTACTAGCTTAGCCATCAAATGACCGTCTTAGTTTCCACCTCACCAAATGTCTGCTTTTGCACTATCTGGGAAAACCCTAACAGGCGAAATAAGACAAAATGCAATATTTCGCTGGTTTTGTTTCCCCAGATAGTGCAGAAACAAACAATGGGTGCGGTGGAAAATTGAAAAGTTATTTGATCGCAAGTTGTGTCAGAAATATTAATGTCAAAAACAATCGAAATCTGATAATCCTTCTTCAAATTACAATCGAAAATGTCCGGGGTGTTTTTTTCCGGACACGGTGTATAATATACAGAGATGAATAAATAATAAAGGACGAAATACGAATGATAGTTCATAGTATTCTGCAGAGATGAGGATTGATGCGCATCTGTTTAAATTGATATGAGCGTCGTCTGACAGCGAAGCACACTGTAGGTAAATTTCAGACTGCATGTCATAAAGATTGCTCGTCGAGTGCGGAATAAACGATCTTCGTATGCTGCTATTGACGTCGGACTCGTAATTGACAAATTGCAGATTTAGCTGTTCGTGTCCAATACCAGTGGGAGATAATTTTCATTGAATTGCTGTTTCATTTCTCTCACGTTCTGCGTATTCAATTTTTCATAGACTCTCGTAACCTCAAGATTGTTTATATAAACTACTGGACTGTTCGTCGATTTCAACACATGGTCGATTGGTCGTTTATTTTTGTATATATTGTTTATTTGTGGAAATCCATGTTAATACCGTGTACTCTGCCCGTACGAGTGCAGTGCCAAAGCGCTTAATTCGGTTGCAGTGAACAACGTGAATCTTTGTACTATTATAATCGTCAGTATCGGTTCTGTGAATAACTAATGTAACGTTGTGTTGATTAAAGTAAACGAAGCGTTTTTGAGTAATAGTAGCTTGCTAAAAGAACGAATATAAAACTGTCACTTGATGTGCAGGTATAGCGTCATCTTCACTCGTGGACGGGAAGGCTGATGGCGGAGACGCGCTGGCGAAGACTGCGTCTAGTCGCCGTCATATTCTGCTGCCTAGCCATCTCCAGCTGCCGCAGCAGCAGGCAAGTTTATCTCATTATCAGCTTAATACGACACAGAATCAATGCTAAATATACCTGCAACGACAGCTACTGATGCTAACAGCCAGGCTGTAAAGGGTAAAATTGTCATATAAATAAATAAAAATAAATATAGCTTTCGTGTACTGTATATGTATCTGATAGCTATAATTTTTTTGGAAGTTAACTGTTAACAAAAGCGTACAACACTTTTCAGACTCCAAGACCCGCTAACTGGGAAGAAGCCCTCTGAAAAAACAGGAAAGGAAATGTTAATGATAAGGGGGAAAGCGGAAGGAGTACAGGAAAAATTCACTCAACCGATTGTACAACATCTTGTGGATTAGTTGCGAGCTTTCCATTTTACTGTGGACTTGTTGTGTATTCGGCGTACACTTTCAATTTGCCGCGCGACATCTTGTACAGCGTGTGGTACAATAGATAGGCCTACACCACAAATCGAGGAAAGTGGAGTTTGTGTCTGTAAGTCGGGGTCGAGTACGTAGCTCGAAGTGCCGGAGCGCCGATTAGTTTGGTTTGACCTGGCACTGAGTTGGGTCAGGCGGCTGTGTTGCTATGGGCAGCGATCTAGTCAATAATTAACGTCGCCTGTATGGTATGGTATGGCATCGGACTGACTAGATGATGCAGGGAGCGGCCATGCGTTCATGTGACGCGATGATGATCGTCTGTCGTTGTGCGGCGTCACGCAGACTCTGAAACCAGCCAAGGACACCTAGATGTATCGTGCTATAGATCTAGTAGTCCGTGACCACTCACTGCACGCAGCCAGACAGCACAGCGTGACCGCGACTGCGTCATCATCACACCGTGCTGCTGTTGTTGCTGCTGCATCTTCCAAGCATACGCACTGAACACGTCGACAAAATGTGCCGCAAACATGTAGGCCTATTTCAAACACGCTGCGCTACGAATGACATCTCGGACTGCTGTGTTTTGCGCCGCCTTAAAAATCACCATTGCAATAAACATTTAACTGCAGGCCGACATTAACTAAGTTTTCAAAATGTATGATAATACTCTGGCTTTGTATACTTTTTAACTTTATTTTTGCTATTGCATGTCACATGACTGTATAGTATGGCGCCTTTGTGCTACGGATTGAAGGCACTCTAGCAAATATTTCGGTACATATTGAACGATACGATATTTATGTTTATTTACATAATTTTCCCATAAAAGTAATATTATGCACAAAAAAGAGACAGACAAACGGACAAACACAGTGAATCAAACTATGTGCACGTTATAAAATTCACGTATTCAGCAAAATAAATACCGGGTGGCGCTAAAAACGTTTCGAAATTTGCATAACTATATCGGCGCGTATACTTTACGGAGATAAATTTTCTTTTGTACATTACCAATATGTTACCAATAGTCTTACTTGCTGATAAATTTCAGTGACCTCACTTATGACACTACTGGATGGCGCTTAATGAGGTAAAGAAAGTTAAAAAAATTTAATTAGGCCTATGTAAGGACAGCGTTCCATCACACCGCAATCAAAGCAACTCAAAATTTTTTTTCGACACAACACGCCCGATATGTCAGTTCACAGGAATGGAAACCGCATTCAAGAGCTTTGAATTTACTACATTACTCAGTTTGGGATACCTTGCAACAACTTGTCTGCGAAGGAAGGCGTGAACCATTTGCGAACTCAAAGATCTTCAGAATGTTATCTCAGACAAATGGCATGACGTCGACATCAGACAGCCAGAATCGGAAAAGCCGTAGAGCAGTGGGAAAAAGCGTCTAGCGTCAGTGGAAAAGGAGAGTAATGGACCGATTTAGCACTTTATCTGCTGATCACTTACTGATGATTCGGCCTACTGTGACGTTTTGGCATAGCCTGCGTACGAGCGGCAACGCAAATGATGAACCGCTTGCAAAAATTGCTTCATGACGTGTAACACTATTTTGTTTGTATCACGGCTAATACAGAAGTGTTTTAAGCGAAAATTCCCGCACATATTCGCTGATGTTCGATCATTACAACAATGCTTTTGTGTTGATTTACTTTGACCATTCAGTTGAATAACGCATGCGAATGTTCAGGACGTTTTTTTGCGCCACCCGGTATTTTCGAGCTGAGTTTATAGCACTGATGTTGGTTGCTTGTGGCTCAAGCATGCAGCGACACAATGCGGGCATCACTGATTACTACGCAGTTTGTGCAGACTCTGTTCTGCAGTGTGGCTAATATTAATAATATGTGAACAGCTATATATTTTATTTTCGAAAAATATTGCAAAACAGCACAGCAACCGAGTATGATAATACTGCTTTCAAGTTCTCGTATATTTAGTTTAATTGTCGTAACTTCCATTACAATTATCGAGCATTTTAAAATAATTTTAACAACACTACGTAGATCTGTCGTAAAATATAATGCAAACATTTTGTAAACGTAGATGTTATTTCGCTGTTGTTCTAAAGTCTTTTCTGCAAGTTCGTCTGCTTTCAGATCAGGCATTCAAGACGACAAATCAGCGGTGCTTTAGCAGTGTTTAGTGCATTGGGAATCATTCACTTTACGGCTTATTTCCGTGTCGTCGTAGTTGGCTCAATTTGTCGTCATTACATTGCTCTGCGTCTAATGAATGCCAACTGAGATCCGCTGTATGAGACAGTCTTTCTACCTTACTGCAGTCTATAGACGAATTGTTCAATTTCCGCCGTCATCACAAACTGCCATCACTTGACGTCACATCTGCAGCGTCGCTGATTCAGCCGTTTTCAGCCAGCATTCATGATTCGTCGTTTATATTGACATTTGACCTTGCACTAATATGTTGTTTACGTCAGTTTTAAAGTACATACAAAACACGTCCCACAAAACGGCTACGCGAAATTTGAAATTAAAAAAAATGGTTGTTTTACAGTCATAAACAGTTTTGTATATATCTTCATTAGTTGTAGAATAGTGAACAAGTAACACAACAGTAACTAATTGTGAAAGAAGGACATTGGAACTACCGAACAATATGCTATTTATAAAGTTTAAATTCCAGTAAAGAAAGTTACTTTGACGACGAGACGGGAAATGCTCGTTTACTAATACATTGGCGCGATGGTGGCATCTTGAATGTTGACCACCGTATGACAATTTTTCTTCATTTTATTGTCGAGTCTGCGAATTAAGCCAGTTCCGTCTTGTGATCATGGGCGTCAAGGCATAAAAAACAGGGGACATCCCCCCTCAAAGTTATGGGCGCCGAGCGGGGACACGGATTATTTTATTTTTTCAAAGTGCATGAAGGAATGGTGACGTAAAATCACCACAGTGAAAGCTGTTAATTTTCAGCATCAAAGAAGTTTATTTTAAAGGATGAATGAACTGAAATCTTTCGCGGCTGGAACTCCCATGCACTTAAACCCCACTGAGGAGCCAACGATGCTCCCAAGACTCTCTAGGGGCACACACACCCAGACCTGTCATTGCTCCCCGTCCCCTAGGGTGGTGTTGGATCATCATCATATACGACGCCACTGCGTGTGATAATTTGTTTTCGGCGCCTCTCGCAATATTGCCTCACCTTTACGCCAAATGTCTCGCGTCCCACAAGCCTCCCATGCGTGTGTGATGCACAAAACTGCAAGATTCAAAAAAAGTTATTTGTATTTTAAATGCTTATGACCGAAAGTTTCAATTATCAGGTTAAAAATTTAACGATAAAATTAAACATTTTACAAATTTACATGACAACTCTTAGCGTAATAGCAACGGTTAAAACTCAAAATTGCGGTATGTGGTTACATTGTCATAAAGTAGTTTAATATAGACTAAATTAATTACCGAGTAGGTTCGATCTGACAGACGGCACGAAAAAATCTTATCAAAACGCTGCGTTACGACCGACACTGGCGGTGCAGAGGCAATTTCGGACGGCAGTTTGTTTCATCGAAGACCAATAAAGGTTAAAGGTGTGTGTGTTCTTCATGGTAATCTGTCTCACAGTCACCTGCCATATGGGACCACACAGTATTACTTACCAACCGACACAGGTGAGCGCGCCCCACCTCAACCCTAGCCAGACAAGCCGGTACTTAATTTACTTATGCCCCGGAGGGATGGGGGGCTGAGTTGCCCTGGTGGTTAGTCATATACCGAGAGGTCTCCCATCTAAGTAGTGTCATACAGCATGCAATTTCTCGGGTTCGTTTTTGTTTTGGTAGGCTTCGACGTCCTCGGGATAGATATAGAACAGTCTAGGCAAAACATTATTATTATCCATGAATCCTATTTTTTTAACCAATGGTAACAAACGAAACTAGTTCCGACCTTCAAGAAGGTTCTGGAATATGATGTAATACACGTAGGTCGCAAGGAAAGTGACTTAGCGGTTGTTTCCTAGACAATCGATTCGCTGGAAAGGACGAATCGGTCCTTAGATTTATATCGTCGAAATTGTTGTGAAATTATGATGGTCTGGAAATAAAATGCAGTAACGTCTAAACTGTTATAACTGTCTTTATGACAGTAGTAACCACTCGATAGCGACCCGACCGGGGATCGAACCCAGGACCTTTCTTGATCGCAAATCCGACGCGCTATCGTTGCGCCCGAAGCCACCTAGCACATGATACAGTGACGGACGCAGCGACCTCGTTTAGTTGTTCCAGTTGTCTTACCTGTTCCCGCCGGCTGACGGTGCGTGAACGACGTGGTGTATGATTGCACTGGGCGATCTGCTAAGTGTCGACACACGCCGCAGCAGCAGCAGCAGCAGCGCAGGTGTTATTAATCTACCTCACTTGACGACTGCTGCAGCTGACAGGAGGCGTAACGGCATACCGGCATAAACCACTCGTTTACGCTCAATACTTCGCTCGCTCCGCTTCTGTTACGCAGCTAGTGCTTCGTCTTGCAACTAGCTTTTTTATTCGCTATGAGAATACGACAGATACAGTACTCCGGCTCTGTATGCAGCTGTCTGCAACTGTCAAACAATCGGTGTTTTTAGTAGTACTACTAGTAGTAGGACTGTCGTGATACCATATCGTTATCGTCACCGCCGTTATCGAAACTTCGCCATTATTATGCCTTCGTCTGTCCGTCTGTCTGTCTGTCTCGGGCTTCCAAGTCAAAAACTGACATGCAGAAATAAACATTGCTCGGAACACAAGTGTGCCAATTTTCAACTCAAAAGGTCAAAGATCAAGGTCACCGGACGTCAAAAATATTCCGAACGTGATGCATATTTCGCGTCAGTGTTTACGAGCCAGTTCATATCGGTCACATCAGTGCAGTGCTTAGTTATGGACTTTTAGTTGATGTTCAAAATAAATAAGTGCTAGGTGGACGGCGGCATAATATGTGGGCACTTGGCCCGACATAGTTTTTAGCCGACTGTATTTTAGTAACGGTTGGGTTATTGTCATGGTTGTCGTCCGTCTGTCTGTCTGTAACGGATGTACTATGGCTAACAGGTAAGGAGTAGGGAAAAACTTTTTACACGAGTAATTAGCCATGGGTGTTAAACTCGAGCATGCAAAACTTTAGCCATTAGGTGCAAGGGGAACATTTATTTAAATAATCAAATTTGGGGTTGTATAGACGAGGAGTAGGAAAAATGTGCGTTTATCAACGGAAAACTGGCCATATCTCGGAAACGGTGCGAAATAGGGTCAAGGTTACTATTAATCACTAATAGGAAGTGGCATACGCCCTTTTAGATGAAATGAAAATCATCGACCTTGGGTGACCTTGAAGATCACTGATAATCAGTACAGTCGGCTGTTCTAGCGACAGCTGGGCTTTTTGTCTAGTTTCTAGCGACGACATGAATGAATGAATGAATGAACGTTTATTAGTGTTGCAACCAAAAGGCTGGATTCCGTCGAAGACACTCAAAGCAATATTATATAAATGTCACATGAAATGTCATATAATGTCCGATAAATATGCAGTTGACGATCGCAACATAAAACGCTGGATAAAATGTTATTGAGGTTTACGTACTGATGATTACTCCAGCGCGATTGCCGTCAACGGAAGCACATTGCGCGGCAGGTGAGCTTGTACGGTGCATCGCAGCGAATTATCTGACGCACGTGACTATACACGAAAATTTCACTTTCTCTGATAGCAGTGTGCGATTTCAGTCACACTGTGTACGAAATCCTATGTAGGCTACAACGGCTGTGTAATGTCGGTTATCATTCATCTGTCGTTTCTCTCTCCGCGATTCGAAATGTTGTTGAAAATAGTCGTCCACTGCGATGTCATAATATTTTCCATTGTATGCTATCGTTAAAATTTGCAATAACTAAACACCACCGTTACATAACGCGCGTTTTACGCGTGTCAGAGGCATTTTACGACGTCACATACCGAACATTTGTCAGAAAGCTGACAGATTGCGGGACTGCCTATTTGTATACTCTATATTTGCCGAAGCCGCCATAAACCACTCTCCATGTTTCAGAAAAAAGATGCCATTTATATTTTTTATGATAACTGTGGCAAATGTGTATTGATTTTATTAACGTTTTTACATTTGTCTTACCTGTTCCCGCCGGACCAGATAGCCTCATCTGTTACTACACTACTTAGTGTACAGCTTTTTATAATAACCAGAATAATATCGCAGCCTTCGACGCTAGTTTTAATTAAAAATAATAAGTTAGAGAGTATTTCTTAAACAGGTTTTTTGGTTTACAACTTATTCTCGACGTTGCTTACGTTGCGACATCTCCTGTTAAACGTTTGGCGAAACAGTTGATCAACGCTTCACTGACGCATCTATCAACAAACTGCGTGCTCTACTCAAAGCATATAAATTAATCTATAACAAGACTGTCTAGCGTTGCTCAAGACTAAGTACTGCCCGCGCACAGCCGCAGTATCATGCACACAAAAACAACAAAATTTACGTGACCTTAGCCTCTAACATATGATTTTAAAATTCAATAGAGTTTCAGAGGTTGCCAATGTACACGTTACTGCAAAATTTCGTCAAGTTTAGTGCAGCGATTCATGAGTTATTATGTCGACAGAGAAACCGAAAAAAAACGTAACAAAGATGCAAAAAACAATACTGCCGTCTCTTTTGTGAGCAACAAAACCACACAAGCGATGAATAGGCATCTCGTATATTTTTTACTGCAAATAATGATTTTTACTACTTTGGTGTTAAATAAATGCTGTATAAATGTGTAAACAGCCAAACATTTTTGGGCGGAAAAAAATGTTTAGGTGATACTTTTTATTTCACTTTTTTCGTACTTCGTTTGGCAATGTAACAGTAAAAGGATTGCTAAAATCGCTCCACATTTTGCCAACGTTATGATAAAAAATAAAGGTGGTATTGTTTTATCTGGGATAATAGCAGTCTGCGGTAGAAGGGTTAGTGTTCATCTGTAGGACAAAGTGCTTGACAGTAACAGTCCACACACGGCATGTCGTTTATTTCTTTTATTCGGCGCTTTATCGCCCTCTTGCACGTCGTCCTTATTGGCGACTTTCTTCCTGCGAGCCGCGATATTGTGTCTGTTGACTCTACTCCGAGGACGTATTAACCGACAATGACCCGCCATTGACATATTAAAGACACTGCTGTAGCAGCGAGACTATTGAACCAGGCAAATTGTTTACGTGATCGCAATAACTTAGTTTTTTTCGACTTTGACAGTGGTAGACTGGCTGTAGCTCAGTAGATTGTTTTTCTTGCTTTGAAGGTAATAAGTAATTAATTATTATAATGATAATTTAAGCCTATATAAACTGAACATTAAATGTGCACATATGGGCAATTGAACATGATATTTATAATGTGCATGCATCTCTGCACTCTTAGTCGACAAGAAAACTTTTTGCTGTTATTCGTAAATAATATTTGACGAATATGCCCTATTGGTTGACCTCTGGCTCGCTTATCAATAAAGTGATGTTTTTAAAGGTGTCATATCCTACTGACAGCTACTGTCCACATCCGTTCACAGTGCACAGAGAGTAAGTCAGTCTCACAGTAACATAACGCGTATTTTGGGTTCAACTAAAACCTAGTACAAAACGTGCGAAAATGCAGGCACTATAATGATGATGATATACTAACAGGGATCAAAATAATTCGATAAAACGCGGAATCCTTAATAGATGCCGCCACTTGGTAAATTATATAGATCAGTTTTTCGTAAGTTAGAGACAATGGCATGTTCTGGGTTGGATGCGACCCCAAATTTTTCTTTCCTCGCGGGCGTCATAAACCTCAGTCTAACACGTGTCATTAAACCCTAGTGTACCTGCAAGATGATAACGAAAGCTGTCAAACTATTTACCAAAAATCACGAATGTGACAGACGGACGACAGACAGACAGACCACGCTACGGAAAACTGTGTAAGAATAGGCGGCGTCACTTGCGTTACTTTGCCTAATGGTAACTACACTGTTGAAAATGTAGGCCGTCCTATAGCTTGAGTGGGCACTTGGGTGGAGGGGACAAAATGTCCGTTATCTGAAACACCGGATCTCTCTCCCTCTCTCTCATCTCATGACGTTGCTGGTCAGTGGTCATGCCGATAATCCTTCTCTGTTTGCTCAGCAGCCGAGATAATCCGCCAGATGTCGTTAGTGGTCGTCATCGTCGTCGTCGTCGTCTCCGACGTCTCAAACCGAAAACAGTCGTCAAACTAACGATTTTAACTTTCAAAACCGGGTGTAAACGTGCAATGTTCATGTATCGAATAATTAAACGTTCTCAAAGCCAATTGACACTAACGTACGTCAGCATTTTTGTTCGATTTCAGCAAAAGACTCGAAATTTGTCCGTGTGCAAGAAGAATTCTGCAGGCGCAGCTGTTTGTTGTTTTATTGCACTTTCTGCGCAAGTCCGAACACAAACAGTGTGTGTACATGTACATCAGCGAGTGAGTATGAGATCGTGGTTAGCTGAGCGCTATGCTTCAACCCGGCCCGGTGGCTGGGCTGCGGCATGCACCGGGCAGCTTGAGTTCAGGGTGTTTCTCGCTGCTTCAACAGACGCCGCAGTAAATCCAGCCACAACAACAAGTCGTTGCTATAGCGACAGAAAGCACGCCGCAGTCGTTCGAACTTCGACGTCTCCCCTTCGCAGAACCCCCGCGAACATCCGCAAAAACATACTGCACCCAGAAACTATGGTGGTTCTTGAGAAACATTATGCCAATGACTGTATAATGTCCATCTCCATTTAAATTTCCGTGGTTGATTCCGTATAACACACACATTTAACTCTGTGGTTCACGGTGAAATACATGTATATTGCAATGAATTTTACTTCTGTTGTTCTGCTGTTGTGCGTTGCAGAGCCGTGTCAGATCTGGTTGAAGAATTACTCAGCTCTCCTAGGTACAACAGTCGAACTCGACCGGCGTCCGACCGTGGTTAGTGGCTCGACTGTTTAAAGCGACAAAAAAGCACTGGACTGAAATAAAATGTTGCTTCAGTTTGTTTTATTTCATTTAGCTTTTAGGTTAACCTAATTCTAAACATGCCAACAATTTTTTTCATTCGAACATGCTCCAAACAAGTAAACGTTTTCTAGTTTTACGAATTATGCTAATGTGGAAGCCCCCTGGGTTGTTAAGGTTTCTAAACTGTCCAGTGTTTTTGCCAATTTCTGAATCCTGCGCTGCCTCCTTCGCATGCGAAAGACGTCCAGTCAGTCGCTTATATAACTGTCAGTTCGAAGTGAGAAAAAACTGCACGGTTGCGCCAATTTTATATTCGTGGATCGCAAAGTCGAGACGAGGTCAGCGAAGCTCATTATCGTGACGTGCCCTCGTCACCCAGGCCATATGCTGACCGCCGTGGCTAAGGTCTCTCGCGAGTTCATTTTTCGCCATATCAAGATAATGTGACTGCTCAGTCGCATAGACGTGTATATGTGGCACCAGTTTTTGACGACGTCAAGCTCGACGGACATTAACCCTCTTGATTATTATGTCTGACGAGTTATGCTTGAACGCTGCGGGACATTTCATCACAAGCCGAAAACACCGATAGACTTATTGAAAAGTCGGCCCAGTGCCGACATAATCTGCAGCCGTCTAACTAAACAAACTAGCCTTAACTGTAATCCTAACCATGACATTCGATTTTTTAAAGTAAAAATTGGCAATCTGGTTACTTTTATGCTGTGGCACGTTTGCACCACTTGTCGTCGTTTTTTTTTGTTTTTAAGTTTGGAACTCGTACGGGATGGCCGGACCGGCGAAATCCGCAATGCAGCTTGTAATGACGGCCGCATCACAGAATTTGAGATCGTGCAAAGCTTTTAAGCTTGGATTGAGATACTCTTTGACGACACTGAGCAATGAACATTTTAACTGATTGTCCATGTGCTCTTGTTTTGATGTAATTTTGAAATAACCTATAAAATATGTAACGACTGTCATATTTAAAACAGTGAAAATATTTTAGTAAAGTAATTATTTTTAAGGAGCGATGAAAGTTTTTTTGCGAATTTTTGAATTTTGGGAAAACAATTTTTATCGGGCTTCAGAAAATTACATTTTGTCTAGTTGGACATTTTTGAGCCAACAGGTACAATATGAATGAGATATTTTTGGTATTTTGTTTTATAGGCGTCCCGCTAGAAGTGTTCATTAATATTAACGTCAACGACATCAGCTCTATCAGCGAAGTGAAAATGGTGAGTTTTACTTATCCTTAACTTTGATATATAACTGCCTTCAACAACTGGTGTATTTTACATTTTTGCGCAGTCTCGATTTTCGAAACTTTTCTGGATTTTAATAATGATCGTTTTTTCGTCTTTAGTCACTTTTTCCAAGTTTTTCGTTTTTTCTGCTTGCAATTGACTGATTTAGTTTTCTGTTAGCTTTTAGTCCATGGAACATTACCATATCCAATCGAAACTCAAATGTCAAAATGACGAAAGTTGATAATTGCATGCGCGCTTTCGATTGATACCGAAATCGACGATCTTAGATGACCTTGAATGGCCAGTACAGATTTTGCAAAGGATACTTGTGTTTTTGGAGCTAATCAAAACAAATGTGAAAAGTAACAGATTGTCAGCATCAAAGTGCAATTTATGGACGTAGTGTTGCTATTTATTCGATGAGATTTTTCGAAGAGGGTCGTTAAACGACTGTGGGACGATCGAAAACAGCATTTTTTGTGTTTTTGGTCGCTACTGTTTTTAGAATTTTTATAGGTAAACTTGTTAAAACCATTTTATATAATTTTTTACTAATCCCAAAAATAGATTATTTTAAATGACTTTAAATGGCCACGTTATGGTAGATTTTTTAAGGCTACTTTGCAGTGTCCGGAGTTTTAAAGCACGGTAGTACAAATTATGATAATACACTTAGTCTGCGTAGAATAACACTTTATCTCTGAATTTCTTCGGACATGGTGTGGTCGTCTTCTTGCTTTATTATGTCCTGGATGATTAAGAAAAAAATTGTGAAATAAATTAAAAGGCAGTTGCGTTTTGCCTCGTTGTCGTTGCACAGTTGCCGTAAAACTACATTCTACAACTTTCGTCAACCGGTTTTTTCGTGACGTTATTTACGTTGTAACGCAGGATTATTCGATGACTCTCTACTTGCGTCAGCTCTGGAAAGACGAACGGCTGTCCTACACATCATTCAATCGCAGGTTGGCATATTCAGACAAGCGACTTTCAGATCACCCGACGTATAGTCACTATGAGTAATGAGGCAAGTAGGACTTCAAACGTCATTTTTTTAAATCGAACAAATACAATTGTTTTGCGACTGCATGATTGGGGGGGGCAAAAATAAGTACACATGTACTGCTGTAAATTCGAGGATCGTTTCATAAATAAGTTACAAAACATCGTCATTTTGTTAGTTTTTCAAATAGTAAAAATTTAAAATATACATTTCGTAAAAAAATTTATTTCTGGTTACCATATGTGAGTTTTACCACGATGACGTCACTGTGACGTCATTTATACACATTAAATTTGGTGACGTTGCCACTAAATTTGTCCCGTAACGAACAGCATGTTATTATTCGTTTTTTTGGTGGGCAAAAGAAATAAGTACAGATGAAATTTACTCCAGTATAAGGTGACAAGTGTTTTACGAAACCAACAATACACATCTGGTGTAAGAAAATGCTAACTGGGCAGAAATTCACATAAGATTCTGAGGTGCAATCAGTTAAGTCGTTCGTCAGTAGCTTGGACAGCAGCCACTGCCAGCTATCATCATTCTTTGCATAGAGCATTCAGAAACTTGTTGACATATAAAACAAAATGTTTGAAAGAACTCGGACAATATGCTGATAAATAAAACACTAATCTTTAACATTTAATGAGGTGATATTAACTTTTTAAGTTTATTCATTTTTTGTGTTTTCGTGTTGTTTATCACTTGCAAATTATGATAGCCTATATTACTGGCGGGAAAAATAATACACAAACAAACTGTGTTTTATGAGCAAGTGACCACACAATAATGACGTCATTATCAAAAAAATATTTACATATATCAAAAATAAAATTTTCTACAAAACGTATATTTTTATTTTTTTTTAATTTGAAAAACTAACAGAACGACGCTGTTTTGTAACTTATTAATGGAACGACCCTCGTATGTTTCAATTAAATCATTTCAAAAATAATTTTTGATTGGCAATTAGATTTTTTTAACGCCACTAATTCGATTAGCTCTATTTCTATGGCAATTTAAACGTTTGTAAACTATTTAAAATTTTTAATGTATACGTTTTAAAATTTTTTGATGTTTATAAAATTTTAAATATACATTGAGTGGTATTGTGAAACTGACGATTATTTTAATTACTTATACCGGGTGGCGCTAAAAAACGTCCCGAAGTTTGCATAACTTTAACGGCGCATATACTTCACGGAGATAAATTTTCTTTTGCACATTTGTAGACCAATATGTACTCTTACTTGCTTATAAATTTTAGTGACCTCACTTATGGCACCACTGAGTGTCGCTTAATGACGTAAGGCGAGTTAAAAATTTCACTATGTAAAGACAGTTTTTCATCACACTACATCAAAGCAACTCAAAAAATTTTTTCAACACAACACGCCCAATTTCGTAAGCTCACAGGAATAGAAACTGCATTCAACAGATTTCAATTTACTACATTATTTAGTTTGGGATACCTTGCAACAACTGGTCTGCGAAGAAAATCGTGAACCATTTGCGAACTCAAAGATCTTCAGAATGTTATCTCAGACAAATGGCATGATGCCGCCATCAGACAGCCAGAATCAAAATAACCGTATAGCAATGAGAAGCACGTCTAGCAGTAGTGGCAAAAGAGAATGGGGACCTATTCAGCACTTTTTCTGCTGATCAGTTACAGATGATTCGGTCTACTGTGACGTTTTGGCATAGCCTGCGTACGAGCGGCAAAGCAAATGATGAACCCTTTGCAAAAATTGCTTTATGGCGTGTAACGCTATTTTGTTTGTATCGCTGCTAATATCGAAGTGTTTTAGGCGAAAATTTCTACACATATTCGTTGATATTTGCTCATTACATAAATGCTTTTGAGTTGATTCATTTCGACCATTCGGCTAAATAATGCATGCAAATGTTCAGGATTTTTTTTGCGCCACCCGGTATATAAAAATTCAACGGATTACTAATGAAAAAGTAATAACAAACTTTGTATTTAAATTTCTTTATTTGTGCACAATGATAAAAAATTGTTTAATATGAAAAAAATGCATCCGAAAGCAGTCGCTTTTAGTTAGCACGTCAAATAGTAAAAAGTCACGTTGTAAACGTTTTTAAAAATATAAAATGAGTTTTACGTGTTTATAGCAAACTGTATTCTTAACCTTTGCTCTGTTTTGTAGGACATCCAATTATCTAAGCACTCACGCACAATTACGCCTATAAGTCTTAGTCTTAGTCCAATTTGCGTCGTTTGAGTATTAGCGTTGCTTGTTGCAGAAGCGCATCAAGTGATGCATACATTAAGCCTAATTGCAATTCGCAACGCGCACATCGTACTGTGACATGCATGCGGATATCCTTTTCCGCAGACTGCTTGACAATATGTTATGCCTTACTTAATTTCCGTATCTACATCAGTTTTCAGACAACTAGTGCCAGCTTTTTGTGAATTAGAAGACCACGGGGTAGACAAGACATTGTGGCAGGGAGCGGGAAGATAATTTTTTTTGCACTGCACTTGCAAAAAGTTATTTTTTTCTGTCTGCACACCTCAAGTAGGAGCCAAAAAGAAGCCATACTTACAGGTCTAGCGAAGGCCGACGGTAATGAGTCAAAAATATGCCTTTAAACTCTTTGCCATATCTTTGCTAACTACAGATCGATTTGTAAAACTTTTTACTAACACGCTTCTCGGAAAATTTGCGATAAAAACGTTCGTTGAAGATCTCATCAAACCTTAATCATTGCACCGATGCATTACACATATCTTTGCAGTAAGGTGTAAAATTGATCAGTACCAGTTGATGGCACAAACTGCAGACACACAGTTCATAATTAAAGGATGCATAATTGCATATATTGCTGATGGTCATGTTTTGGTTGTCTCGTTATATCAAACGTGCGGACATTTGCTACACAGCGTGTTCGACATGTGACCAGCGGCACTTTATAATCCAACAGGTGACAGCTGATTAGCATGAGATAATGATACTGCACATCATTATGCGCTCTTTTATTGCCCGCTCTAGTGGACAGTTGGACCAGCGGTGCAGCTAACGGACATGTCACCGCTCCAATCATCTATACAAGGCATTAGCCACGTGTCTTCACCTGACGTAGTTCAGTGGTGGCATGGTCCAATGGTCAACACGTTGTGGCCGATTATCACCCTATTTGCCCTACGCCGGGTCCGGTTAGTACTTGCATGAATGGGTGACTGCAGGAAAATAAACCGTCGCGGTGTGTAATCCACAACCCACGTTAACTCGTCCTTCTATCCCGCCGGGGTAGGTTCACTGAGTACCAGCCTAATTAGCTGGAGTTCAAGCGGTCTCCGAGCGTGGGGCCTTTACCCGTTTCGGTCAACAGTGTGATTCATCGCAGCTGACGCTCCGTAGCTTTGAGACTGCTTCAGTTTTTAAGGTAAGAATTTTTTTTATATTTTAGACCGGTTGAAGTTAATGCTAGGCTGATTTCGTCTAAATAAATGTGTTACGCTAACGACGATCAGAAAAGTTCTATAGTCTGTGCAAATGTGCTGTTAGCATTACTTTAAACCACAACCAGTTCGAGCGACTGTGGACGCCGGACGTGTTCGTTCGCAACCTCAAGGAAGGTGTGTTCCATCTAATCACCGTACCGAACCGACTGATCCGCCTGTCACCCGACGGCACCGTGCTCTACAGCCAGCGCCTGACGCTTACGCTCGCTTGTGATATGCTCCTTCATAAATATCCGATGGACAACCAGACGTGCAAGATTGAGTTCGGCAGCTGTACGTGCAGTATCGTTAACTATTAACGACTTATTTGTGATGGTCACCTAAACCCGATCGTTTTGCTATTAACATTAAAATATCTTTGTCGTTAAGACAACTATGGTTGATTGATTAATTGATTAATTGAATAAACTGTTAATTTTACTGTGATTTGGTATATACGACGTAAACCGGGTGAGACAAAAACGTGAAACTTTTTAACTGCGTCAATATAGTGCCATATAAACTATATAGTGCCCGATATTTATACTGTTTGAAAAACTGTGACATTTGCTATTAATTATTCGCAATTTAAATTTATTTATGTATTTATTTATTTCACTGAACAGAGTACGCATCATCACACTTAATTGACACAGCTGGACAACAGGGCACAGTTGAATGAACACTAACAGTTGCCCGGCATTAGTACGCTGTACGCAGATAAACAAACAGACAGACTAAGCAACTAACATGCTCAGATAGTTATGTTGCTATATCAGTGTCTTTGAGGAACTAGCTAAAACCAGTCACACAACTAAAACAGATTGTGTCAGACAGAGAGCTCCATATATTAACCAATAACCATCGTTTTACATGCAAAGGACATTTAGTTTCTTTTTGGTCCATTCTGTAGTCGTCTGGCAAAGTAAACTGCAACGTTCTGTCGTGCAGACGCGTATACTACGGAGGATCTGGTGTTCCACTGGAGAACTGACGCCAACTCGGTGGAGATGAACCCAAACATTAGCCTGCCCGAGTACACCATCACCAACGTCACTCATATGGTCTGCAGCAAGAACTTCAGTAGTACCGGTCAGTTCCAATCTACGTCACCCCATACCAGGCCGTTCGAAGTCATTGGGTGCGGGGTTTATGGTAAAATCGGAATGTTTTGGTTATCTACAAGACCCACGAAGCTTTTACAAAAACTATTGGTAACTTCTAGGTCATCATCACACTCACACGGTAGTGTGAGTGTTGTAAGGACGACCTTCAAAGTATATGGGAAAATGCAAACTTTGACCCTCAGCCAACCAAAAATCCCTGAACCGATCGTCACCAAATTTTAATGGCGTGATTACGTCATGGACGCCTACCACCAAACAAAATTTGGGCTCAATC
>Ga0209367_1000856_pt1 | contig 34316 bp, 24 predicted proteins | sample WorMetLIZISLAND2_FD_187412 | JGI IMG/M metagenome (GOLD analysis project Ga0209367, IMG submission 187412) | Marine gutless worms symbiont microbial communities from Max Planck institute for Marine Microbiology, Germany - Olavius geniculatus... ... | reverse complement strand
CCACTTACCTTGTGTTGTTACTTTGTCGGTATACTGCCTCTGTGCACCAGTAGGGTTGACAGCTGACGTGTTAAAATGCCAAATAAATCAAAGCCACTAGGCATTGAAGTTTTTAGTTTAGCAGTTTGGCACATTTCTGGGATTGTGTGTCTATAGTTCAAAGAAAGGTTTGATAGTCTCATGATGTACACTGCAACATGCATTTTCACTAACTCTGACCCTTACTCTAATCCTACTCTTAGTTGAGAGGAAGTCTGGAGATTGAGTCAACGTCTGTAGAAGACGTAAGCAGTAGGTATGAACCCCCAAACTTTTGAACTATCAAACATTTGGGTTATCAAGATGCCCCCCATTTTTGGCACTATTCTCTGAATTAGGCATTAACATTTTCGGCTTGTCAGTGACACTTAATTTTTGTAACTTTGGACAATTTGTACTTGGTTGACCGTTAATCAAACCACCGGTTGACTGTTGCAAAACTCTCATTCATCGGCGCATTTTCACTGTCATTCATTTGTCTGTACACTACCACCAAGTTTGAACTTTTCCTCTTTTTCTACCTTCGTCATCATATGTTAACATCAGTTTAGGAAAACGTGTGTTTATTTGAACCGTGTTATGTGTGCTTTGTCTCTGTGCCACAATGTCTTCATTAGTTCTGTTGGTGTGCTAGTCATTGGCAGGTTGCATTTTTTTGCTGAGCTTGCTGGAATGCAAAGTGTTCATTGTGTACTGTTTTGCATGTTGTTATGTTTGGTCAGTTTTTGCCTAGATTCGATGAGTTTATTTATGAAGTCAATGCGCATGTAGTTCTGTTTAAGTTAACGGGTGCACTGTACATTATTTGATTCATTACACTAATTTGTAATGTTATGGAGTCAATGCTATTTCCACTGCACATTGTGAACTGCTGATGTGCAACAAGTTAGCTTTGGAGCATTTGCAGTTCTGCTAATATACGTGTAGTTCTATCAGTGTTGGGTAAAATCATTTTTAAAATGATTTCAAGTCAAGATCAAAATCATGCTTTAAAAATTGATTTAAAATCAAAGTCATCATTTTGCAAACATTTCAAATCAAACTATTTTCCTAATGAATTGAAATCATCCAAATCATTTTTATTTTCTAACAAAAAAAACCTGTCAAATTCGATGCTTCATCAGATGTTTCATTTATCGCAAATTCACAAAACTCTCATTCATTGATAGTGGTTTGCTTTTTAGCATCTTGAATGTACTGTTCTCGAATTTGGTTCGATGAGAAGTAGCAACTGAGCCCAGCACAGCCGGACAGTTTTTCGACTGCTGCAGACGATGGAGGCAATGAAACATTTACTGTTGTTACAGTTTTACATTTTATGTTTTGGTTTGCTTTAAAAACGCTATTTTGGGTCCAGTTTTCTGACAGTGCCCAGCGAAGGTGTGACTGTCTAACGGCGTCGCGCCGGCGGATTTGAGCCGACGTCGAGAAATGGCGGCAAACTCCATGAGCGAATGAGGGACTCGCAATGAGACAAGACTGTCGTGGCGTTTGGGTTTCATCCGATGCTACGCAAGCGTTGCTGCATCGCTTGCATGTGACGCGTACTTCCTTGCCTACTTTCCTTGCATCATGACAGCACGCGTGTGGTTGACTGACTGACCTCCAGCGGCAGTAGCTTACTGGACGACGGTGAGTCGGTGACGTTCAAGTCTGACATGGCCGCCGCGGCATGAAGCTCTGCTCACACGTGCTGACGACGCTGGTGGGCGGTCACGTCAAAGCGTCGCTCGCCACTGCATCGGCTTTGTCAACAGCAGTGCACTCCGTCGTTATTACGTAACTGGTCTTACCACCGCCACCGCACCACTAGCGCTGCCGGCCGCCAACACCAGCTTCAATGACGCTAATCAACTGGCCGTGACCACCTCTTCCGATACGATCTCGGCGAGCAATAACCGCGGGGCCAGATGAGTCGGAGGAGTCATTTGCGCCGCATAACGTTCAACGCAACTAAAGATGGAGATGTGTTCACCAACTGATTTTCATTTTTACGACAATTTGAAATCATTAAAATCGCCAAATAATTGATTTTAAATCAAAATTGGGTAATTATCTGTCCCATTGCTATAGCATAGCATGGGACAGATTATAAAATCACTTCCGTCTGTCTGTCAGTCTCTCTGTAAACACTCCTACAGCCGCAATTTTGATTTGGTTTTGATGAAATTTTGCACAGTGATTCGGGGCCTGAAAAGTAAGATCGAATTTGTTTGGGATAAAAATCTGACAACTTCCCCTATTTTACTCCAATTTAAAAAAAAATTGCATTATGGCCTATGGGGACTTCACAGCGGTATAACTCGGTCCCTGTAATAGATAATTGCGCGCTGTGTTTACCTACCCCTTTATTTTCGGGGTCGGCTAATCTAATGGTGTTATTTAAATTCACCCCTATTGACCCCTGTTGCTATAGCACCCATTAACAGTTGCAAAATTTTGCGTTACAGCCAATGGACATTTCAAAGTGGTATAACTCGGTCCCCGTAAAAGATAATTGCGTGCTGTTTGCACTTACCCCCTTATTTTTGGGAAAGGGCTATCTGATGGTGTCATTTAAATTTCTCCCCTGCTGACCCCTGTTGCCATGGCACCGAATTTTGGAACAAACATTGACTACAACTTGGCCCCCGTGAAAAATAATTGCGTGCTGTTTTCATCTACACCCCTATTTTCTGTAATTTAAAATGATTTGAAATTAAAATCACAATTCAAAAAAATCAATTTCAAATCACGATTTCAAATCTTACCCAACACTGACTTCTATGCTGCGAGCCAAAAACACTATTGAATTTTTGCTGTAATTTTGTCAAATGTTTACTGATTTTTGAAATTATCTCACTGGCACACTCTCAGGAAATGCATCACTGCATCATACCTTGAGAACTGTTAGTTTCAGCAAACTGCTGTAACCGATGATCTCAAGGTCGGGTTCAACTCTCAGTCAGGCCATGACTATTTGTTGCAAAATTATCAGCGAGTGAAAGTGAACGAATTTTGAAAGTTGGTTGTCAGTAAGGTATGATAAAAAGTTAGTGTTGTACTTTTCAACTCGCAATGTACTTTTGTCTTAATGATGTTGGTTATATCAGTATTGTACAGGGTGGGCCAAAAAAACGGACCTGTTTGAGCGTTGATAACTCAACGATGGTTAGTGGTAGAAAGACGTGTGATACGTCAAAAGTATCTGAATGCTATAAAGAATAAATGACAAATTTACATAGTGAAGCATTTAAATATTCTGTGCCTAATTTGCATAAATATTTGTCACCTCCAAAATTCTGCCAAATTTGACTGTAACACATGGTATTAACATGGATATTTGAGTTTTTATAACTTATTGATGGAAAAATGCGTAATATGTTAAAAGTTTCGAAATTGTGTACAAAAGAAGTGTACATATCTCATATCTCATCATTTAAATATTCTTTGCCTGATTTGCACAAGTCTACCCCACCTCTAAATTCATGCTAAATTGGCAGTAACATATGAATTTAAGTTGATTTTCATTCAGTATACACTGAAATATCAACAATCATTAACACATACGTTGAGTTTAGATGAAATTCGACATAGGCAGTTTCCCAGCTTTTGCATTCATAACCGTCATCAGTCATTTTAGACAGCTGATCGATCGCTGGAGTCGATGTGTTCAGGATTAGCTGAGCTCAGCATTCGATTAGCACACATTTTAGCTGGTCAGTTACTGAAATTTTGTGACCATGCTATCTGTTGCAATGCCCCCACACTGAATAATTCACAAAATTTAAATCTGGACTTTTTGGCACTGAGTTTTTGAGTTCAATGAACTCAGGCACATGGGAGTGCAGGCAAATGCCTATAATTTCAGGGGTAATGAACATTTATGCAAATTAGGCAAAGAATATTCAAATGATTTGCTATGCAAGTTCGGCTTTTTTTGTGTACAACATTCTAAAAGTTTTTGACATATCACATGCTTTTCTACGGGTAATTATCGCTGAGTTATCAATGCTCAAACAGGTCTGGTTTTTTTGGCCCACCCTCTATGTTTACTGGCATTCGTGTATCAGAAGTAATGCCCATATTATAAGGGTGCTCACGATTACGCGCAGCACGTTTCCGCGCAGCTCGGCCGCGCTGAAACGTGCAAAAAGGTCATTTTTGGCACTGCGCGTGATCGTGAGTAAACCTTATTATATTCAGGTAAAAGATCCTCTCAGTTTCAACATGTTTTTGCAGACTGAACGCCTCATTTTCTTCTCATTAACATCTGACCTCAAACGATTGTTTCGCGTTACAATTTACAAAAGCTGTCGTGGTGCTATGTTGATAGTTGCTGCAGTAAAGTTTATGCCACAAAGTTATGACGTTCAGCTACCGTCTCAGTTGATACGTTGTCATTATACAGTTATATTATTCTTATTATTGTTAAATGGTGTTTGCATTCACTGTCTCTGTGTGAGCATTACTGTGATAATTGCTGCTAGTGTTTGGCAGTGAGTTCAGGTTACTGTTCGACTTTGGTTTATGTTATTGTGCGTGCATCTTGTAACAGTTTGGTTGAGCATAATAAGAGGCTTGACGGTCACTGAATCGAGTTGTGTGACTTGTACAGGATCCTGCAGATATACAAGGCGTGGCAAAAAAGTATCCCCTCAATTTTTCGGTAAAATTTTCTTAGCAATTGCTGAGAATTCTGAAGCGAAATTTGACACTTTTGTTGCCTATTCATACTCACAACTGCCGAAGGGCATGCAGTTATCTTTAATTGAGACAAAAATTATTAGATTTTTTCTGCAACCGCGTCATCATTTCTCACGTTCATGTGCTGCATAGTGTGTGCAGAACGAAAGGCGCACCATGTTTGCGCTGCAGAAAAACACATTGTCATTAAAACAACAGAATAAACAACTTGCCAGTGACTGTGATAACTTGGAGTGTACAACGCCAGTTTTCGCACGTGTATTTAATTTTTTTGGTGAAATTTTTAACAGCCTTGTTGATGGCAAGTTGCCCAGATGATCTGCAGCGCTTGTTTGAGGTTATCGACGGCTTTTTGGTGAGAAAGTGTGAATAAATACAATAGAAAATTTATACAAAACACTATACAGACTTTGTTGATAAAGTTTACTTTACTTCGACGCAGACCAATACTGGCAAAAAGTGTTGCAATAGCAGTACTTGGTGAAAAAAATATTGCAATACTATTTTCCAAGTCAGTATTGCAATATATTACAATACTTTTTGCAATACTCTAACGTTTGCTCCCGCTAAATAAATTGTGGTTTTTGCCGCTGTGTACTGCTATTTTCTAAATTTTGGGTTGACTAAGAGACTACATGACAGTGTGGTCAACACAGAATATAAACAATAAGTAAGTTTATATAATCAATCTTTCAGATTTTTTATGCTATCTAACAAAAGAATGAAAAGATTTTTTTTTCGTAATTAACCAGTGTTCACGATTACCATTATTGTATTCTATATCAAAAAGTATTGCTTTTAAGTATTGCAATTATTTCTCAGCACTAAAAGTATTGCAATATACCACATGCAATACTAAACATGCAACTCGTATTGCAATATCTATTGCAATATCTATTAAAGTATTGCAGTACTGCAATGTTAACAATCCTACCTTTCAGCAACATTTTTGTCCTATGTATTACCACAGCATTATACCACGAGGTTATATATGCTGTGGTATTACACACCAAATGAAAGTTACTCTGGTTATGCATTATTGTATTAGGCATGATTGTCGGTAACACAGAAAAGTTTTATTATGTACAGAACTAATATTTTGCCGAATGTTGCAACAAAAATGCTAACCGACAGTTATCACATTATTACAGCTTTCGTGTAGGATTTTTTCCAAAAATTGCACCAACTGAAGCAGAGCAAAATAACCGTGCACGAGCTAAAAAAAGTGATTATAGTAGGTGAGCAGCTGGGTACCTAGTAGGACGGAGCTGCAAATTCGTCATACAAGACACAAAGTAGCACAAGGCTAACAAGCCCGTGTTGTCCAGATCAATTCTGTCATTGTTATTTTGGTTTGAGTTATTTTCAAGAGTCGTCTGCTTAAGAACTTGACTAAAGCGGAGCGTTATTCGATACGTGGCTGCTTAAAATCGTTGATTTAGGCTATGTTCTTTTTATTTGGCTAAGTGATAAAATGATCTTCACATTAACTACACTGAAAAATTTGGAGGTTGGCATCTGGCACAGCCAAGAACAAAGAGTTGAAGCATACAGTATAGTTGCTTTTTTTCGCGGAAGAATGACCTTTAGTCAATTGCTAACTGTGACAGACGGCGCGTTGAAATTAGACTATGCCAGCGAGATACTTGTTGATCTTAGAACTAAAAAAGCGATAAAACCCAACTTCTCACCACAGATGTTGCCTACCCTACGAAGGTCTTTGGTAGCTCATTTTAGCAGACTGACTTGACGCACACAAGACACGTTTTAAGAAATTAATATTTTACAAGATAGTGCAGAAACGCAGAGTGGTGGGAATTGGTGACAGTTTTATTGCAAAAATTTCGCTAAATCCGCAAGTTAAAGAATTTTGAAAATCGGTTTCAGTTTAATTACCGTACAAGGATACCGTCCTGTACTGCAAATAATCGAAGTGATTGTTTTTACGGAACGGTGTATAGTGGTAGAAGTTTTTAAAATGCCTACGTCAGTATTTATAGGGCTACAACTAAACTTTGGGACTGAATTTTTATTTTACGACGTAGCCAAGTGTAGAAACGCATTCAAGGCTTGACGGGAACTTTAATGACAGTTTTATTGAAAATTTTACTCTGTATCCGCCAGTAAGGGAATTTTGAAAAATGGTCTAAGTTTACTTACAAGGATACACCTAATAATTGAAGTGATTTTTTTACGAAACAAGGAGTACACCGGTAGAAGTATTTTTTGTCTAAAAAAAGTTTTTAAAGTTGTTATTTGTGTGAGCAAAACTTCGGGGCTTACTTTTTATCGGGCGACTCTGAATATTGCTGCACAACAAGGAAGGAGAAATGTTATTGAGCCGGTGCAGGACAGCGCGTCTATTCATGGTCTATTGCTGTGTTGATACGACGCATTGGCGAGTCATCACGACGCTTGTCACATGCAGCATCCGTGCCAGCTGCTGCAGCCGCCGTCACAATCACCGCATGGCGCAGTGCCGTGCGTTCATCTGACTAGCTGAATCAAACGAAGCGTGAACGAGTACGATGAGCTTCTGCTACATGTGCAGGATGCGACTGCTGCTGATGCTGCTACTGATGATGATGATGATGACGCGACTGTCAAACGCTGCCACCGCCGGCGTCAAAGGTAGAGTGTCAAACTTGCGCGTACAGATGATTAGTCTTTGTTGACAGAATCAACAGACACACTGCTGCTGAAATCAACTAAATACAAATGCACAGTAAAAATGACAAGATAAAAAAGTTAAAAGTCCAAAAGCTAAAAACAGTCTATACGGTAAATAAAATTACGCTACGGCTACATACTTGACGTATTGAAGTTGTCAAATTTGAAGCGTTCGACAAATTTGACAACTCGTGCTTCTTCAGTTTATCTTCGACAGAACTAGAAAGCCATTCGTTAAAAATTTGTAAGTCGGCAGCCAGATTAAAGTTAAGAAAGTTTTTTTCAGCAATAGACATAAAATAATTATTGTTAGCGAGTGAAATTATCCGGATAAGTATGTCACTGAAACTTCTAAAGTCGCACAGTGAGTAGGCCTACATTTTGGTTAAAAGAAAATTAAATTCTTATTCAAAATTTAACAGGGTATGTAGATCCTATTTAATTTTTAGCTTTTTAAAGCAGCAGCAGTAATAGCAGCAGCAGTAAATTAGTAATAGTTAACACATCAGGTGGGCCAAGAAAAGTAGCCTAATTATACTCTTTTCAACTGTATCATTATAATGCCACCTAAACTGCATAAAACTATAAAGATTTTATTTAAATTGTTTAAAAATTTTTAAACATTTGCTATTGATTAATTTGCAGGTTAAATATGCTCATTTATTTAAGAACATTTTCATAAGTTTTTTGGAAGCCCAGTGTTTCTTCATACGCAAGTTGCGAATCGAACAGCGATCATCGTTTGTTAATCCAACCATCGTGACGAAGTTACTATCGCATAAAACAGAACTTGTTTATATCGGCATACAAAGAACGATGTCATTTAATGAAAATGATACCGTACGTAAGTTAACAAAAAAATGCAGATATAGTGCATCTAAACAGAAAAATGCAATGCTGAAAAGTGTCACTTTCAGGCCCACCCTTTACATGCGCACAACGAACAGCAACAAAAGAAAGTACGTACATAACGCAAGTAAATACATGGTTAAAAAGTTTATACACAGTTCAAAAGACGCGAAGAATTAAATTTCGTTTGCAGAACGGAATAAAATTTATATTGTGTGCCGGAATGATCACGCCTTTCGTAGCTGCTGCCCCTGCCGCTGCTGATGATGGTAATAACATAACGACGTTCCCGCCCGCCAAAGACAGAACTGCAGTGTGCAATGATATCCACGTGGTCTACAGTATGCTGGGTGCGACGTGGTTTAGACGTAGCACGTCATCCGTCAAGAGCTTGTCAGACACGTGCACATGGCAATCGGAACGATGCGTGACTGTTTTGCGCGACAGTATCAGTCGCATACAGATAGACAGACAGACAGACTGCAGAAGAACATTACTGGCGGCGATGCATCTTAGACCAAGATCAGCCTGTCGACATACACCCACAACACACAAAACACACGTGCCCGACAGGGCTTTTGCAGGGCAGTTTCCGACTGCTACATGCAAAATGCATACACTAGCAACATAAAAATAGCTTTCAACGCGAAAGATAAAAAATATTCTGAAATAAATTTACAGCTAGAAATAAAAGCGTGAAACAAAATGTGAAAACATTGCATTAGTAATTATTAATTAGTAGTTGCTTATCGCCCCACATTCTTCTGGTTTTGGGGGCGATCGCCACAATCGTCCTCACGGTGTCGGTGTCTCTGCGTTCATCATGTCATCTCGATTCTCGATCTTTGGTTATTTGCGTTGTGCTGTACACCACCCGCCAGCAGCGGCATCGTCGGTCTGGGAGGGAGCAAAGAATTGCAGCTCTTAACAGACAGCTGCAAATTTCTGACAAAAGAGATTATGTGCGCTCAGAAGTTTAATTTTTCTCACAAATTTTCCCAAAGTGGCAGATTCTCAGCCCCTAATCTTGTATTTTGAAAGAGAAATGTTTGACAACAAGAATATTTTTCGACAGGCTAAAATTTAGAGAAGGGAATCGCCCCACTGTCCTCTTCTCCCTTGCTACGATGCCACTATATATATATCCGCCACTGGAGTCCATGCAGTTGCCGGCGGCGACTAGGTTACTTGTGGCTATTATGACGGTACGTATAGCTGCGGCTTGCTTCAGCAGCTGCTGCAGGTAGCAGGTGTTTGCTTCCCCGCGCTGCCAACCTCCTAATTGCTGAGCGCCACGACGTGTGACGTCACTGGATGGAGCAGTTAAAGTGACGCCATAGACGCCTCGTTTGTAAGAGCTGTTGACCACCCACGAACAGCAATAAACGACGCCGAGGTCTTGTGCACTGCACGGCGCACCCAGCTGCTGTAACCACTCCGACAGATTGCCACATACATAAGCCTACATGTACATACAATGTCTGATAGACGTCTACCGCGCTCTGCCAGTTCACTGGCTCCGCTTTTAACATTTTCCAATTTATTTAATATCGGTTTGTATTTGGAATATGCTACGAAGTCAGGGCACATTTTACGTGAAACACATTTGTTGTAAGTTATTACTGCACCACAAGCTAAGCTCAGGGATGATTCAGTGCTTAAAACACTTCAGCGTGTGGTAGCTTAACTACCATGTCATGAAAAACACTTGGCTGTTAATTTGGTGACCTAGCAATGTCGCATCACTCATAAACTGTTTATTGTTTGCGCCCTGATTCTTTCTGAGACTTTGGCGCTTTATAAATTATTTACTTACTTACTTACTTAGTTACTTACTGATGCATGTAATTTATACCTTATCTGACTGACTTTGTTAAAACTCGGTTAAAATTCAGACAATTGCACCAGTTGCGTGAAACAGTTTGCCGTCGTCGCTTCAACAGCGTTGTTTAAACGAACCCTAATACGTAACTGTTCGGTTTTGCAGCAAACATTTGTAAAATGATTTAATTCTCCGTTATTCTCCGTTTTTGCGCGCGACAGCAAGTACATGTATTGCTATAACCGTAGCGCGTCTTAGCTATCGTAGAGGCGTTCCTCTAACTGTTACGCTTGTGTTAAATTTGTATTGTGTTGTGTACTTGTATTGTGTCAAAATGTCGGAACTTAAGATCACCAAATTTTAATTATGTGGACAAAATTTCGTGTTTCTGAATGAGGAGGTTTCTCTCGAACGAAAACGCCAAAAGAGGTACCCCTAAAAAGTGCGATTTTTGCCACTATCCACTAATTTAGCGTAGAAACAGTTGCAGATGGACATAGACTTGCTGCTTATCATAACCAGCACTATACTGACGAGTTTTCCGCCGGTACATGCATTGATGATCTTGAACAATCTAGAAATCTAAAAAAATAAGGGTGAATGATTTTTTTCGCGATTTTAGGCTGCAGCGCAAATTTCGACGGTGAATTGCACCGACACTACTGGAAGTAAATCAGAACAATCTGCATAACAAACTTTTAGCAAAAAAAAACGCAGATGAATATAGATATTAACCGCCTGAGTTTCGACTGCTTAAGTTCAAAGAGTCCTCCGTGTGGAGGTCTCACATTTGGGTACCCTTTCGAAATGCATTATTATTATTTTGTCGCATGTTTGCGCAGTGATTCTCCAGGTGGGAGTACTGATGCTGTCGTGCGTCACGTGAGCATTGCTCAAATTACTTGTATATAGTCAGTCAGGCTGTGCAGTATTAGTTAGGTTTTGTCCGCAACCTTCTTAGCCGACGGGCCGCCGGCGGATATTTGCGTATATGGTTATTTTTTGATTGATTGACTGATTGTGATTAATCGGCAGATCCGGCATCTGGAGGTCGAGCGACGTGCACGTTCTTCCGTCTACTGTGGTCGTGTGATCTTAAATGACTGGGATGAGGCTGTGGTCGTGTGACGAGTGCGGCGTCGGGGCTGCTGGTCGGCAGCGCTCGTCAGAGCAGCGTGCCTGGGTCACTGAGCAGAAGCACGTGTCCGGCGCCGCGACTTACGACAGTCGCAAGTACGTCGTCGCCAAGTCGTCGCAGCTGGTCGTTGTGCACCAGTACGCGTCGATGTGCGACGGCGAGCCCTGCATACGATCGGACGCCGAACACACGCTCGAGTGCATGAGCGACGAGCGGAACTACAAATACCGCGTCCGACGATTGGCGCACGGGTTGGTCAATGACACCATTCAGCGCGCTAATTCATTCCGTTGATATTATCACATTTTAGCGCATAAAAGTCGAACATACTTGCTTATAGATCAAACTAGTGGTGTCGTGGCCGACAGGGGATACGGGTGGCATAATTGCTCTCTTTCTCTAAATTTTGGGTGGTCGGATAATTGTTCAAACATTTTCTTCGTGACGAAAAAATTCGTCCAAAAATGCAAAACTTCGGGCTCAAATCCTATTTTAGAAAAATCTTGAGACAAATTTCAAGCGCCCTGTCGGAAAATTGCAAATTTTAGCTCCACCTACTTTTTAACTCACAAAGCCGCTGGATCAAACAATCGGGCATTTTCGGAAGCGATCAGCGTCGATCATTGCAGAGAAGTGCGGTGATGTCGAACACCGTGTTAGAGTGTTCAGCATGATCATGGACCACCTTTCATTGCTATGATGGAGGCATTGTTTCCGAAACTGACTGATATTGCTCCATCCGCACAAAGCTTGACGAGATTTAGTAGTCAACGGAGCCCGTTTTCTGAACATAAAATTTATAATACACGGATGAGTGACGTGATCGAGTTATCAGTTCATTTATCCGTTGATGCAAACAATTAATACGAATGAAAAATGAATATATGCGTGCAATAATGAAAAAAATACATCATAGATGAGTATTGCATAACATAGATCTAACTATGCCATGCTATCAACATTATTTAAAGTCGTCACTAAATGACAGTAATGCACAATAATAAAACATACACAAAGCTAAGCAACGCTCTCGTGCGTTCAGTGCAAATTAATGTTAAAATCATGCACTGATTTTTAATAGAAAGAGTAAAATTTTGAAATTATTATATCTAAATAGCATTTTGCATGCCTTAAGTAGACTAAGCGATCAAACATTTTTTGAAATGCATAAGTTTTTTCGATGAAAAATTTTTGTACAGTATTTTTTATTTAAGTTTTTATTAGTTACTGGTTTCTTAATATACCTTAATGTGCTGAGTTGCACTGGTTTGATTTCCAGATACGAAGACATCGTCTGCTTGCAATTTGTCGTTCGCTCAAGAAACCTTATCCAGCTGTGGATGTGTATGTTGACATTTTTCACAATTATGTTTTTAACAAAAATAGTAACAATATGCAAACTGTGAGACAAAAAGCCAAAATAATCTGGCAATACTGCATACATACGATTTATAATCACAATTTTGGTTCGTCTCCTACTGTCAAAAAGGTCAACTCCCCAGCTAACTTTTCACAGTTCGAGTGTTTTAAGTTAACAGAAGAACCTTTTCTCTGCAATGATTTTGGCTAATCGTTTTCGAAAACGTCTGATTGCTCGATCTGGGTTAAACGCGTGTGTAATCTACTTTATGCGGCAGCCGGTGCATTTGAAGTTGTGTAAATAATTCGGCTTCTACGGCAGCGGCAGATTGCTCGCACATACAGCGCCAGGAGATGAGTTGCAGCGGCAGTGATGTGATGACATCGCACGGTGTGACTGCGACACTGCGTACGTGGGAGATGGATGGAAAGCGGAGTCGAGCGGGCGTGACGTATTGAGTTCAGAACGCATCCAGTCAGCTAGCTTTCATTAACGCTCATTGTCCTGCCGCAGTCTGTGCGCTCCGCTCGAGGTGTAATTGATTTGGGAATCAGTGACTCTGCGCGCAATCACCGCAATGTTGTTGCAGTCCATCGAACCATGATAGGTGTAGAAAACTTTAGGAAAAACGTTAAAACAAGTTTTGTATAAAAATATAAGAACAAGTTTATAAGGATCTAAATACCAAAGTGGTCCTAACTTGTAAAAGTCTTAACTTTAAAATACAACAGCTTTATGGACGTCGGTGGAGTGATTTAGTCATTTTTATTTACCCCTATTGTACAGTACAATAATGCAGTGGGATGTGACAAAAGTTGCCGGTTGACAGAACAGAAAAGCAGCACGGTTGCTGCTTTTAAACTGCTCTCAAAACCCAATCCACAAACGTCAAATAATGAAAGCTGTACAACACAAAGGGTGCTTGCTGCTCTATGGTACGCTTAACGAACGCAAGTATTTTATTGTCAATTTGTCATCTTCTGTTTCGTGTTTTTATAATGTGTTTTATTATAAGCACGTACGTACTTACTACTTCTTTATGACGATGATGACGTAAATGACATTGCGTTGTATTGTGTGTTTTGGCGCAGCTCGACCAAGCGACACCGAGATGCCCGGACTGTGCAGTGAGGCGGAACTGCGACGGAACGAGTGGCCGTGGATAGGTAAGTGCGAGTGAGTGTATGACCGGTGGCCACGTGGCCGACCGGCCGGTGTGGCATCGTCCGTCCGTCTGGTCGCTGTCTGATATGACGCCGGAGAGCGTTGGTCAGTCGCTCGCCGGGGATTAGGCGAGCTGGTGATAATCGCTGGGTCCGCGCGACGTTTGACCGGCGTCTGTAATCAAGGCCGCACAAGGTTAATCCGCTGCCCCTTTCCCCCACCCGCCGTCGTCACTGGACACTACGTCGGCCTACAGACAATACTTACTCCCTCGAACAAAAACCCCATGATAAGAAAAACCAAAACTTTTTTTACGACAAAATTTTCTCTGCTTTATAGCATATATCATCATTATGTGGTCAGTCACTTCAACCGTGAGCTTATGACAGCGGCTGATCTTTCCCGAGGTGGGACACTCGAAAGTCGCACGTTCCGCCAAAATAGGGTATCTTGTTGCAGGGGGTTCTACCGTGAGATGGAAGATGGATTTGGCGCGGAGGGGTTTTGTCAGACACTCCAGTAAATTGGACTGATCGGTCGTCGCCTGTGTCCGACGTACGGTATAGACTACGTCGATTAATTGCCGTTTTGGAAATTAGTTCCGACAGACGAACAGTGACAGTGGGTTTATGTGCAGCGACTGGCCGACGGTCGACAAGCGACTGCTGATGTATTGCCCACTGTCCAGCAGCCTTCTCTGCTGCCGCACCCGCGCTGCATTGTTGTGAGTCAGAGTGAATATCAGGATGCTCATATCCGCTCGACACACAGGCACCCAGATTCGGAAGCCACTTGGAGCTAGCCTACTTCGTATCCTTTTTTTCTTGTCCTTTTAGGACTTTCATTTCCTTCCCCATTTTACTGCTTTTATCCATTTTTACCACTTTTTCAATGAGCATATACATTCTGATGATGAAAGCTGAGTCTGACGCCTATAGCAGCCTACATGCAAAGATTGGTTTATTTTACTGCTGCAAAAAATCCGTTATGTGGGAGCGTTGCTGTCACAAACTTCGATTGTGGGGGTGCTCGCTCCTGTCTCCCCATGGATGCGGCGCATGTGGTAAGCCGCTATATTGCTTTCTATTGTGTGTCTATGTGTTTGGTTACACTCACATCACAGTTTTGATACCATTATTATTTTTAACGATTGGTGTAATTCGACTAAGATTATTTAAGTTTTCGGGTCGTAAGCTTATAAATTTGCAGTTTAAAATAAACAGTTTGAGTGCTAACTAGCGTCAGGTTGCTCAGTATTATGCATGTTATGTAGCGATCCAACGCAACTAACGCACGCAACGTACGTAAGAAAGTATGCAACACACGCAGCTGATGCAGCTGACGCAACGGCCAAAACGTAAGGATAGAAGCGGTCGCTGCGTCAGTTACATCATTGCGTACGTTGCGCTGAATGGAAACGTTGCTTTACGTTTGTTCAGCACAAGACAAAGCCGAGAAGACCGCTTGTCCGTTCAGTGGCGGCTACACTTTCCGCGCCTACCGCAACCACCGCAAAATGGTAAATCCGTTTGATGTTTTGTGTGCTGTGTTGTGAATTATTGGTGAATTATTGAGCTCGTGTAGGTTCACGTATAGGCAATCAGCTAAAATCGTGTTGTTGACTCGTAGAGAAAAGTTACATGTTAAAGGGTGTGTCAAGCTCTTCACCGAACTCCACGTCAGAGGTACGGAGCATCACCTACCACATGGGATGACGCAGTGCGTCACCTGCCACCCGGCAGATACGACACAGGTGAACGCGCCCCGCCCGAGCCAAGCAGGCCGGTACTTAATGTACCTACTGCGGAGGATGGAAGGCTGAGTTGACCTGCAGGTGGTTGGTTATATACTGTACCGAGACGGTTTACGATTTTATATCTGTCCGCAGGCAGTTGCCAATCGCAGGTTCGCTTCGAACGGGAATCGAACCTGCGACGTTTTTGATCGTATTCGTAAGTCCGATGACGCCCTACCGTTACGCCACAAGCCACCTGACATTTTTTGCGGCACTATGATGGATTGCATAAGCGGGCGGGAAATTGGATTGCGTTTTGTCGTGTCTGATCGCTAGGTGTGCGAGCGAATTCGTGAAGCGTCCAGACTGGATGCGGACTGCGTGGCTGGCGAAGGACTTCACTTTAGCTTCCCAGAATCATACTGCAATATATTTCCTGACTCGGAAGATACCGGTACTACTCGGAATTACCGCTTGGCTTAGACACTCAGTTACAACTAGCATTTTATGCATGCCATGGCGCAAAACTAGTCTAACTAGATGCCTAACGGCTATTCATACGACTCCCGGATATCTTTGCCATAAAGGAAACTCGTACATATACATTTTCTGTTTAATGTCTGTTGACGATCTTGAATAATCATCAAAGTCATTTTAGCTGTTACGCCTTCATCAGGCTTCATGTAATAACTTTGATATGTCACGGAAATGTATCATGTATTACTGTTATTGCTGCTGATCAGAAGAATCTCTGGATTGCTTCGCTTCGTGGTCCGAGGGAAGTTACACGTTCATCGTTGCGTCTTCCGGCAACTTTTCTCCACAATATGTCCTGGTAAACCAATGTATTGCTAGTAAGCCCTATAGCTTTGCCAATGCTTCTTTCTCGCGTAATCACGATTGTCAAATTATACTGCAGTCCTTCGAATATTTGTTCAGTCACTGGTCACTGATGTCGAGAGCTGATAGATCTGTTTTGCGTAATAGACATAAATTATAGACCTACACATAGGCCTACTTTAGTTTGCATAAAAATAAACATAACACGTTACTAAAACAGTACATAAAAGTACACCGGTGAATAGAAATAATATAAAGTAGGCTTATGTTTCAGCTGTTTTGCTAGATTTTGTAATTTCGTTAAATAACTTTTTAAAAGTGATAATTATTAAAATAATTTAGTCATTAATTGTTTTATCGATTAAAAGCGAGATTAATCGCTAAAATCTGCTTGTTTAATAATAATTTTAGACTAAAACAAAAGTACTGCGCATTTTGAACTAGGCGCTAATAATTTATTTTTAGTCAATGGTTTAAGGCCTTGCATTATTGATTTGGATTTTTGACGATTTTTAAGCTTGAGCAGTACTATTTTAGTTTTGACTAAGTGTTTGCATTTTGCAAAACCGGCATTGATATTATTATGTGTTTTGTGTCTGATCATTTGCTGACGTTTCATTCAATCCGTCGACTCACAAAGCACTCTGTGCGTTTCCTCTCGTGCTGCTGCTACTGCATAGCGTTTGATCCTACGTGACTAACTGCGAATCAATTACGCCGCAATCCAGAATAATTTGCTCGCAGAACACCGATGCTCTTCTGGCAAAAAATCCCGTTTTTACTAGTATTTTCGCGCTGTAAAGCACTGAGGGTCGTGTAAGTCTCGTTCTATTTTGCGCGGTTGGTTTTTTCGTTCAACGGTCTTCAAACTAAAAAAACTAAAGATTTGCGATCGAATTTGTTAAAAAAAATGCGATACAGTTAAATTCGATGGAGTATTTTCTGTATCTGTGTGTGTATTATTGTATAGCGTGTGCCGACTGCGGAGATGAGTGACAGAACGGCATCTCAGCAGCATGCAGTCATTACAACACATCTTTACTTCAGTCCAATATGTCCAATGACGGACAATGGCGTCTCCGCCGGACCGGTCATGTTCATGACTCTCAAACTCATCATTGCTAGTCAGTTCAGCTTTCGTAATTGTGTTTTTCTGTTTTTTTTCTGTGTGGATTTTTGTCCGGTTTGTGTCCTTTATAAGGCCTAAAAAATTCCTGTGTTTCTGGTTGCCGTTCTTCTCTAGAAAACCTAAGTATCGCATGACCTTTAAGAACATTTTTGCAGTTTTTAGTTTGTTTTTGAAGTTTTTCTGAGAATAAAAACTGTTTGCATTTAGTCTGTTAAGCTGCAATACAGTATTTTTTATTTTGATTCTGATGGGTACTAGACTATTCAGCGTGCCAATTTGTTCTTAGACGTATATTGAGTTGTTGTCAAACAGCATTTGTTGTTAGTTTATCCAACCATCGAGACGAAATTACAATTTCTTAGCATAAAAACATACCTTGTTCATATCACTTGGCGAAGAACGACGTCATTTGACAAAAATGATACACGGTAACCAAAAATGCAAATATAATGCGTCTAACAATTGGTGTCACTTTTCTGGCTCACACTGTGCACGTACTATAAGATGCGTGTGTTCTTGAAGTGAGACGTACGTGTTTCTGGCGTGCAGAGACCGGGTCTGGTCACGAGCCGGAGTGCAGTTTCCCGCGCATTCTGCAGGGCAGTTGGCTGCTAATGCAGAATCGTCTGCCGGAGTATGTCGACGTCACGGGCGGCGTGCTGCAGTCGCCGCGCACGTTCGGTCGCATGGTCTGCAAGGTGCGTCATCGACAACCGACCGCGTTCACCGTCGTCTACGTCTTCAGCAACGGATGGTAAATTAAATTTAAAAGTGTTCAAACATCATTTGCGAATATGGTTCATGGCGCGTCGCATCATCTCAAAGCTACATTTCTTTGACATTTTTTGACAACATTTCTTAACGTTGCACGACAGGGAAGCATAACAAGTTTTTTTTCAAGCCGCTCCTGTTATCTGCCACATAAACACTTGCTATGTGCGATACGCCATATAACTGCAAATTTGTGAAAGCCAAAGATAATGCGTTTGGCAAAAGATCTCATTTAATGTGATAAACTTTTTCATTACGCAGATGGCTGTAAACGATAGACCTACTGCAGCCAGTAACTATTTTACAATCTATCACTCTAAATTTTTTAGTCATGTCGATGTGTCTAATAATTATTCTACTTACTATTTTTTATTATACTTTTTAATATGGATAATAGTTTTTGATTTAGGTTTACTTCAATTTCTTTTTGTACTTAACCGGTCTTGTGTAAGTTATTTCTGAACTGACTAATAAACGAACACGTTGATGATGATGATGTTGATGGTGATGACGATGTTGCAGTCAGCCACGGTTCACCTGTGCTCGCTTTGACTATGAGAGCGCTGTTCAAGTTTTCCGTCTGCGAACTTGTAAGTTTACTTTATTTAATCGTTCAACTTTATCTTTATAGACACACTTTAAAAAGTACTGTTTTTCTTTGCATTTAACCGATTCTAAATTCAGTACAGGCAATAGGCCTATAGCCTTTTTCTACCTGTGCGTGTGTGTGTATTTAAGCCTTGAGCTCGAGCGTTGATCGTCCCGGTGAACTGTGTCAACCTCAGCCTGGCTCTGCGGCTTACCTCTACAGCGACGACGTCAAAGTCATGTACCGTACGTTACATACCTTTATGATACGCTGGATCTGTCTTCGGAAGTGTACACCGCATGGTGTGCAGTGGCGGTTTTAGGCCCGGGCCGAGGGGGGCACAGCCTTTTCCCAGTCTCTTTCCAGGTCTCCCCCAGTTTCGTGGCCACTTATGTTTTTTGGGGCAAAAAATAACACAAATATCTGGTTTCTTTGCGTTTCCAAATTGTAGAAAAGTGGGCAAATTTGTGACTTCCATTAAACGTCCAAAAACCAAATGTGCTTCAGCTTCAGGGGGGGGGGCTATGCCCCCTTGACCAGGAGCTCTGCCCTTGGACCCCGCTGGGGGTTCTGCCCCCAGACCCTCGTTATAGGCTCGCGCTACCGCGCTCACCATGGGCAGTGCCCCCCTCAGATGTTGCGGGCTAAAACCGCTACTGATGGTGTGTAATGTGTATATAGACCATTATCATACATGATTAAATTGCTTCGACTTCTTCCTTACAAAAATGACTGAAGATTTAGCAGTTGCGAGATTCGACACATTTAAAGGTGGAGAAATCTTCGTCATTAACTTTGAATAGTTTAAATGACCTCTGAAGACATCTCTGTTGAGAACGCGACACATTGTGGCTAAAAACTGCTAACTTGCTTTTTAAAAGTTTTTCTGCTCACTTGCTTACTTACATGTACGCACAGAAACGTAAACTGAGTGTATAGGCCTATATGCGTTGTTGTGATCGGTGTGTGGCGTCTGCATAGCGGTGTCGCGCTGTCGTCAGCACTCGTGTGGGCTGGACGGTCTTGTGCGCGTCACCGTGACGTCACCGGTCACGTGGTCGTCGCCGAGGCAGGTGCGAGCGTGTGACGGCACGCTGTCTGATTGGAACCCGTTCACCTGTACGCTGACGTCACGCATGGTTCTCACGTACCGCGACTGTTCTGCTGACTTCGCCATTGTTCACAGAGGTACACGTCCGCCGGTCATCGTATTAATGATAGTGTTGATAATAACAAGCAAAAATGCCGCGACATGAGCTGCGGCTATCCACCAAGCCATGCACTTATGGTGGCTTGACTACGTAACGGTAGGGTGTCGGAATTACGATCGAGAGGTCATGGGTTCGAAGTAGTTACTACTTCGATGGGTGACTATCTGCTGACAGGTAAGGCGCCATACATGTAGTTATATAACAAAGATCAAGGTCAACTAAGCTTTTCATCCCTCCGCGGTAATTAAATCGAGTAGATAAATCGATTACCAGTTTTCTGGCTGAGGTTAAGGCTGTGCGCGTTTACCTGTGTCTGCATGATGTACGATTTTATATGGCAGGCGACGCTTTGTAGCTCCGTAGTTGGTTTTAAATAAAGAACAGAGCTGCGTTTATGCGAAATAAGCGATGCTTTGATTTTTGAAATTAATCTTTGATCTTTTCAACTAAAAATCATCACACTAGCTACTCGTGCCCCGGACAGACAGATAGACAAACGGACCCCGGACGGGCGAGCAAGACTCCACCCGTAACACTGCCTATCAGGACGGCTGCATAACAGCAGCGAATGTGATGACGTTGCAGAGTATGTATGCGAGGCTTTCATTGACTTGACTCCGAGCTATCGGTTACTGTTTACGCACCAGTCATCCAAGGACGACAACACCGAAGACGTCATCTATTCGTGCTGGGTATACTTCTATTTGGTCTATTTCGACATATTCATCGTTATCTCTCGTGATGATGTACGTCGTGTAGGTCAATGTAATATTTAGTCGGTGCAGCCAGTGTTTTAGTGCACAAAACTGTAGACAGGATAGTCGAGGAAAAACTGGATATGCATCACCAGACGAGATCTGAAGGACGTGGACACTACCTAGGAAGAAGCTAAAGAACTGAGAGCAGACAGAGCAGAATGGCGTCAACGTGTGACCCAATGCATTCACCAGGATGCGGAATGAACTACCTTTTGCGGCAAGGTGTGGGGCAGCTGCATATTGATTAGGCCAGTGAAACGTGGAAGCTGCATGAGTCTGTTGGGCGGCAGGTGATCCAGCTGCGTGCAAACGGTTCAGCTGTGGATCGTCCCACCTGGTTGAACGCGAAGACGCTGACACGCCGAGACTGCAACCAGCTGCCGACCTCACTTTATCACCAGCATCTACTGCAACCCACCTCGACACTGGCCTTCTACACCGGTAGGCCTACTACATGTATATACATATCCCTATAGTGTTGCGGATAAGTTAACACGATGGTCTATGCTTTTACTAGCGTGACCAGCGCATTGGAGGTTGCGCTATATGAATTTACGTTTTGCTTACTTACTAACCTACTGATGCTGAAGGCAAAGCGACGCTGATTGAGTGCGTGCGTTCGTGCATGCGTTCAGACGACAGTGAGAAGCAATGTCTGGTGATGACGAAAGCTGCACGGCGCCACGGAGCTGACGTCATCCGCTACTCGCTCCGAGCTACGAACGCGTCCACTAGCTTCGGTTCCAGTTCTTCAAGTCGTTCCAGTTCCAGCGGTATTGCAACGGGACGACATCGCACTGTATCGGTCAACGCCCATCAGTCGTCATCGGTCTCACGTAGCGCTGCATCATGCTGCCGTCGACCTGCAATAATCGTACTACTGACGCTGATGATGATGATGATGACGCAATAGCGCGCTGCATTTGAACACTGACCAGCATTACGCGGCCGTCCTAATAAGCCGCATCACGGGTATTGCCCGTCCGTCCGTCTGTCTGCCTGTCCCGTACGGGCTGATAACTCGAAAACGGATGGAACAAGCAAAACCCTTGCTCAAGGCTAAGCACTGCCCGTGGGTACCAAACACACAAAAACCCATATGTGACTTTGACTTTTGACCTGGGATCTTGATATTCAATATTTTTAGATGTTGTCAATGTACATGTTTGTGCAAAATTTCATCAAGCTCAGTGCAGCACTTGATGTGTCATCCTGTTGACAGAAACGGGTAGTGCTGTTGCTGAAGCAATACTGCCGTTACTTCCGCGGGCAGTAATTAAGAAGCCACAAAAAGTGTGAATACTTCCGGTTTTCTGCTTAAGAGGTCAAAGGTCAAAAATTGGGTTGAGGTTTCGCAGTGCATGCAGTGGGCGAGTACGTATAGCTAGGTGGACGGTCGCGTATATAATGTCGGCGTTGGGCCGGCATTTTCGCTTGTTGTTTAGTCTGAACTTAGAATTACAGACTCATTTGTTTGCAAAAGTCGACTGTACTGTGTCTACAAATCCCAAACACAAAAATTTCAGTTGATGTGGCTATATGTAGCCTATGTCGTTTGTAATTTGTATTGTTTTAGGCTAATAAAAAAAGCTTCCTCAGTACAACTATACAGATACTTTTTGTCTACGTTTAGACGCCAGCTCAAACAATTTTGTTACTTTTCGTTTTCGTATATTTAAGAGCCAAGATTGGGGGACGAAGAGCGATGACGAGGGTGAAGCCTGTGGAGGGAGTTTGCAATGCCCCCACCTCAGCCGACATGGGGTCTAGAAAGTGTAGCCTATAGATATACGTAGTTCCCCAAGCGTAGTCTGAGGCAAAGCCTGCAGCCGGAAATTTTTTTAGTGCATTCTTGGTTTTAAAACGACTTTTCTGACGCTAAAATGAGGTAGCTGTCAGTGTCTCTGTAATTCACTAATTCTGCACTTTGAAGGGCAAGTCCTTGATGACTTTCACCTAAAACTTTGAGGCAATATTGACGTACTATTGATTACGTGACAAATACCATGTCACGTTAACTTATTTAGCGTGTTGACTCACGAAGATATGCTGCATTGTAATAATGTTGGATGAAGTAGCTTGGCAACGGTGCATTTTATAGTCGGTGCATAGGGGCTTATAATGTATGCGCAAACACAAACATATTTTGAGTTCGATTTTATTCATTAAATTAGTGTAACCGTTTTACGTGTTCTGTTTGTTTTATTCGTGCGAGCCTATATTCATTTAAAATACCGATACATAATGTAACAGTTAGGCCTACGTAGCCTACTGCTCTGTTACAAAACTTACAGAATTTTATTATGGTCTCGGTTTAATAACGAATGCGAAGCACGTAGGGGGCTCTACGTGGCGGTTTTATCAACTTTTTACAATAGGTTTAGTGCATATTTATCCACATTACTCTCACACATCCAAAAGTGTTTTAAATTGTGTATTGTGACCGTCAATAACACATATATACACTGTCTCAAAAAAACATCCCCGACATTTTCGACTGTAACTTGAAAACCAATTATTAGATTTTGATAATGTTTGGTACGAATATTTCTGACACAACTTGCCATCAAATGACCATTCAGTTTCCCACCTCACCCAAAGTTTGTTTCTGCACTACTTGGGGGAAACACAACCAGCGAAATGTCACTTTTCTATCCAATGCGATACGATTGCTTAATTAACGTAACGCGTAAAAGCACATTTTGTTCACATTTCTGACACTTTAGCTGGCATCTCATCTAGTTGTCTATTTTTCAACTGTTCGTAGTAAAAGTGCTTGAAGTGTTGGCTATCTACGCGATCACAGGCAAGGAGACGCTTTCTCGATTCATTGACAGCAGTATCGATAATGTCCTGCTCCAGGCCAATCCAGGCTGTACCAGTCGCTTCTTGACTTCGCAAACATTCCTAAACTTTATTTGGTAGACACACTGCTGCATGACAGTCAACAAACCGGCTGTTGGGGCTCACAGATTAGGATAGACGGAATTTATCGACGTTTTAAAATTTTTTTAACATGTAGGGCCTAGTATGCTTGGTCTGCTTTCCCCAAGTAGTGCAAAAGCAGACGTTGGGTAAGGTGGAAACTAAAACACATACTTAATAGCTAGTAGTGTTAAAAATATTTTTGCCAAAAATTATTAAAATTTGCTAATCTTCATTTAAGTTACGATCAATAATGTCGGGGATGTTTTTTTCAGGTTTTCTGTTTTATTTCAGCACATATTTCGCTTGATCTGCTTTCCCTAGGTAGTGCAGAAGCATACATTGGCTGAGGTGGGAAACTAAACGGAACGACACCATTAGATTGGCCATCAAATGTTCGTCAAATGTTATATGTGCTGGTTGATAAATCAAAATAAATTAATTAATAAATTCACAAACATTAAAATGCATGCTGTTGGTAAGCATAAACTATATAGGCTTTCATGATATTTTGCGTACTACAGAAGCGCCACTTAAAACGTGCCTTTGAGTCAATGGCGGTCTTTATGTAACCCTCTCTGTCATTTAAATCAGTTGTTTCGGCTACCAGTGTTTTATTGCGCGTTCTTCTTGATCTCGTATGGTATCGTTCATCGGAACACTGCAGTAAAAGAAGGCAAAGTGCAGCCTGCGAGCAGCAGTATAATAATTCATAGCAAGGCCACCGCCGCCGCATTCGACAGCGAAGACAAAACCGCATTTCCGTGCCACGTGTATAGGCCTAGCGGCGCCGATCTGCACTGCCTACACGTTGCCGGGCGATGTGCCTCCCTCGCTGCACTACATTGCCGAGAAGACCTGTACACAAAAGCGACTGGCGTCCACCATACAGGCGCCAGAGATCGCTCACTGCTACAGAACTGCTCGGCCGACTCCGATAATAGCGAAGTCGAGTGAGCAAGCAAGCTATTCGTATAGTAACACGATATTGTGCTTTCTATCCATCAACCCACCAACCAGCAACCCAAGTTCGCTGCCGACAGCGCTTGTTCGCGGTACGCTCTATTTCTGTCGTCTCCTCGGCGCCATGGCCGCTCTCATGTTAATATTATGTGCATTCGATAGAAACGAACCAGCAATGAGGATGCATCGTGGGTCTATGAATTTGTGTCGATCCTGACGTAATTAATTTATTAACTTGTTTGTGACTACAATTTTCACCTGAGCGTGATATCGAGTGAAGTAGCACTGTGTTGTTAACTTGTTGTGCCGTTGCTGCTGCTGTTGTATCACGTGTTTCCCATTTTAAAAAGGCTTAATTTTTTTCGTGTCCCGGAGCACGAGTTGCTCGCAGTTGAGAGTTGTTCCAAGAAGGACAAACCGCAAATAGCGTTATTTGTAAAATTAAAAATGGACATTGCAAATTACACCATTTTAACTTGCAAAACTACACAAGAATGCGGCAACTGCATGAGAAGTAGGCCCTACCGGTAAGTTCGAACGAGTACTTTTGCGCTGTTTTACGATACTGATTACATGAAGCAGGCTGTGCTGCATGGCTGAAATATTCTGCTGATTGCAGTAGTATGTACGATAGCGCCTGGTTTCCATTTGCATCTAACGCAACGCATGTAGCGCACGCAACGTATACGTCGCAACAATACCCCCTGCTTCTATCTCTTTGTGTATCGGCCATTTCGTTGCTTGCGTCAGCTCTATCTTTTGCGTTTATTGCGTGCGCACGCCAAGCCTACTTTTTTCGTTCACTGCGTACTTGCTTGCGTACTTCTTTTGCATCGCCTGCGTAGTTTGCGTCAAAAAGTACTTGCGTTGAGTGGAAATCATGCTTAACGCTGGCAGAGATGATAACGTCGGCTTCAGCAACAGGCGCTGGTGCGCTGATGCGACTCTGCAGCAATGATCGCGGCTCACTGCTAGCGACGTACGTTGCGCACATTTCGACATTGGCTATATAAAATACATTTTTTCACTCACGTATAGCTAGCTATCGTGATCATCTGATAAAAAACGAACGACATGGCGTCGATAAAAAAGTCGAAGATCAGAAGCGAAACTGCAGAAGAAGAAACTCCGTCGAAAGAGACGTTAGAAAGACGCAGAGATCGCAAACTGAGGGACGACATCACCAATCTGATGGTCAGTACCGTACGGTCGAATTTCCTGTTCACGATTTGTTGTAACTATGAAATTTTATTTTGTTATATACGAGTATAATACTAATATTACAAGCATTTAACTGTTTTCGAACGTGTTCATCTTCAGAGACAGTTAGCCAGTGAACTTTTTGCTCTTGTATTTAGTGATTGCAATCCCGGGATTAAATTCTCAATCCCGAGATCTGGGATCCCGTTTCGGGATTAGGCTTTTACAGAATTGTCGCTGTTTTAGTATCCCTAGTAGACTTATTTCATGCATGTGGATGCAGTAGGCCGACCGTACGGAAGGTATTGCGTCTGTATGGAGTGACTGTGACTGTAAAAAACACAAATTGCATTGCACAGAAAAAGTAGGACTCTAACGCACATCAAATATTTTATTTATTAGAGGCCTAGAATTGTTATTTGTGCCATTTAGGCCTAACACTCAAAAAAGTACAATTTTAACGAATTTTTGTAATCCGGAAATCCCGGGATAAAGACGCCGCCAATCCCGGGATTTGGGATCCCGGGATTGCAAACACTTGTATTGTACGGCTATTTTATGTATTGTTTTTTCGTTTTCGTTATTCTCTTTCCTGTTAAGTTTATTTTGGATTTTGGCAATCCGGGCTGTTCTCAGCTATTTCATAACCTTTTTCAAAATTAGTTTTACACCGCATTAGTTATTCAGTTTCTCTCATTTCCGTTTCGTTTAACACAATTTTAGTTAGGTCGTAATTCAGTTTACGCGCGAAATTAAACGGGCAGTTTGCTTGCCAATTTTTTCCAGCGCAAATAATAAATAATAGATCATTACTTGTGATAATGAGACGTTGTTGACTGTACATGTGTGCGTGTGTCAGTATCGGTTGGAGATGGAAAGCGTCCGACCAAGTTTCGACGTGCTTTTGCAGACCGGACTTCATCGCGGTCTGTACGGTCACAATTTTTACAAGAAACGCCGCCCGGTGACGTCCAAGAGCTTGCAGGAGGGAATCGAGAAAGCTGGACGTAGCCACGGGCTGCAGGACCAGCGCAGCGTTGCTGGTAAGGCCGATGATAGTTCTACTTGGCATTCAGGAGACAAGTACTCGAGACCTTCGACTACCCACGTAGACAGCGAAAAGCGCAGAGCATTCGATACAGAGCATCAACCAGCAGCGCGATGGATGAGCGACATTGGCGGTGACTTGTCGCCTGGTCATCAGTCCAGTCGAGTTGCTGGTGCTGCCAGATCCAAAGTCAGAGCTGACGACAGTCTGACGGCGATGGTGTTGCGTGCTTCGCCCGACGACATCGACACCAACTGGAGCAGTTACTCCACGCTTCCTCGCTCCTCCTCCTCCTCTAAGCCTTACCGTCACTACCCCGGCGCGTCCGTCATCTCGGTGGAAGAGCTACCTCAGCCTCAGCGCGGCACGTACCGCGTGGTGACCGAGGACGACCAGGCCTGGAGCAGCACGGGCGGCGGCAGCTGGCGGCAGTCGTCTGACGGGCCTCAGTTCAGCGTTTCACTGCACGACGACCAACTGATGACGTACCTGCACCACGAGACGACCTCGACACCCGACGACTTTACGCTCGGTTCACTCCTGGCGGTCAGACCGCAGCCGGCCTCAGCAGCAGGCAAGCACGAGTACACGCAGCGCCAGCAGTACGTCGGCAGAGACAGCGGCTATGCCCTCGACGACGAGATCGGACAATTGCATCGCTTTCTCGACAACCCGTTCGCCGGTGGTCGCCACTACGATAGAAATTTGCCCAAACAACAGGTGCGCTTAAAGAGATGTGGTTAAATGTAAAACTACAACCAAAACAAAAACCAAAACTCGTATGCGATGCCGTTTTAGTCAGTTTTGACGGTGCCTATATGCCTATCTGTCAGACTGCTTGTAACAGAATCGTACGTCCCACGGTCCGAGTTTTAGTTTTACGTTCAGTCACCTCTTACGTCTTTAAAAGTAGGCCTACGTATGAGAGCATTTTAAATTCCAACGATAAGTAGATCTACAACGTTTACGACAACGTAGGGGCCTACATCTCGAAAAAAAACCTTCACAGCAGCGACAGACAGCCGGGAATATCGTCGCGATATGGCCACCAAAAGCGGAAATAATCTCGAAATTTCTACAGTAAATTGCGGAATCTCGACCACAACAAGCTCGAAAAGGTCGCCAAGTATTTGCGACAACGATCGAGGGGACAGTAGGAAAAGCAACATTGGCGCTAACAAAGTCGACGGCAAACACCTAGGACGTTTAACGAGCTTGTCAAAAAGTCCACATTTGACTTTAAAATGTTGACCTTATCCGTGTAGGCATATAGTTCCAAGAGGGATGGTTCCGGTTCTGGGCGCAACCGCCACAGCTTGGTCTCTAGTTCGGGATGGACGCAAAGTGACAAAGACATCACAAAAATAACAAGAAATTTAAGCTAATGCTCACGAGACGCGCCAAAGCCTATAGCAGTTTCGGTTCAGTAGTTTAGCAGAAAATTAAGTTATTATACAAGTTAATATACACTAATATACACTAATTAACACTAAGTTAATATTATGCAAATACCAAATTCTTTATCTGAATCGCATACCGGTAACGATAGTACCGTGGCGCCACCTTGTGAATGATATAGACTTGTGTCGCAGCCCGAAATCGTCAAAAAATCCATAAAACCCCCTATTTTGGCGTTCAAGGTCATTCAAGGTCATTGAATTCGGCGCCAATCGAGAGCCAGTGTACGACTTCCTATTAGTGATTAATAGTATCCTAGGCCCTATCTTGCACCGTTACTGAGATACAGCGACTTATTGGCCAAGAATCGCAGATTTTGCCCACCTCCATTTCATTTAGCGCCCTCGTTCCGGGGTGACCCCCGGGCCCCCTCGAATTTATGGAATAGCTTTTGCGGTTCCTGAAACTAGAGTCTTCCAGGCAGCCGACGGTGAAGATTTGGTGATCCTAGCTTGAACCGTTTTTGACTGATCCACCCGTGTGACGGACAGACAGACAGACAGACAGACGGACGGACGGACAGAATTGCGATGGCTATAACGCGCTGAAAGCAGTAGATGCTTTCGCCCGTAAAAATGGTTAACTTTTTTTGACACACTGTGTAGTTTGATTGTACAAGTGAAAAAATAATGCTGTGTGTTGATGTTAGATGACTTTCAGCAGCGACGAATACAACCACAGCCTGCCATACACTCCGAAGACGATTATCACCAGTCCATTGTTGGTAATGTCAAATTATTTACAAACTACAATATAATATTGGGCAAGCTTGGTTTATCACCGTGTAAAACCATAAAAACTATGTCGGCCCAGTGCCGACAAATAGGCCTATATGGGGCCATCCCGCATGACCTTTATTTTTAGCTGAATATTGGCAGTATGGTTAACCTTTTGTTTCGGGGAAAATTTACATCCATTCTCAGTTTGCTGTAGTTTTTACTTTTCACACCAACGACACCGAAGCGACTCATTGCGACAATCACCGACAGTTGAGTTGCGTCGGCATCGTAAAATAAATTTTGGCCATAAATTTTGTGTATTCTGTTTCAAAAAGATTGAGCCTCACACGCATGTTAGTTTGTATAATTTCACAAGACCTAGTGGAGAGACGCGTAGGCGCGGTGAGTTTAAACGACAGTGTCGTTGCTAATTTTTAGCCGACCGTACTTTGGTAACGGTCTAGCTCTTGGCACGGTTGTCGTCCGCCCGTCGTCTGTCACGGATGTATTGTGGCTAAGAGTTAGGTCGAAGAGGAAAACCTTTTACACGAATAATTAGCCATGTGCCATAAACCAAGTCATGCAAAATTTCAGCAACCTAGTGCAAGGGGAACATTTTCAAATTCATGCTGCATGGACGGGGGTAGGAAAAATGTGCGTTTTTCAACGGAAAACTGGCCATATCTCGGAAACGGCCAAGGTTACGATCAGTCACTAATAGTAAGTGCCATACGCCTTATCAGATGAGATGGAAATCATTGACCTTGGATGACCTTGAATGCCGTTACGCGCTATTGTGGCTAAACGGTGCGAGATAGGGCCTAGGTTGCTATTGATCACTAGTAAGAAGTAGCATACTGGCTTTCCAATGACATGGAAATCATCGACCTTCGATGACCTTGAAGGTCACTGACAACCAGTACGGTCGGCTATCCTAGCGACAGCTGGGCTTCTTGTTGCCGATTTTATTAGTGACACTTCTGAAAATAGGTTGATATTTGTGTACAATAACTAATGGTTCTTATGACTTGGTGTAGATATCAAGTAGTTGCAGTTAATTTCACGGCTAAAAATGAATAGGCACTATACCTCATTGCACTAGTGTGCTCAGCGACAGCAATTAAATTTACGATTATTCTGCATCATATCAACACTTTTTGCTCAACTGCATTACAACTTTTGTTTTTTCTCTGTATTTTACAAGATAATGTTCATACGAACATGGAGTCTGTCCAATGCACTTCGATAGTGTACAATATATGTCAGTAGACTATGTTAGTGATTACCAACTAAAGTCAGCTTGTAAGGACGCCATATGCATAGCCCCATCTAAGGTTACCCAAATGATTTTTGCTGTTTTTTTATAGAGGACTGATATCATCACATCGTCCTTACACACAGTTGTAAACTGGTAAGTTTTTTTACACATATAAGAAGGAAAAGCGGAAGAAAAAGGCAAAAGGGAAAGAAAAGGGAGGGGGAGAAAAAGGGGAAGGGCAATGGGTAGGGCAAGGAAAATGGGGAAGGGGAAAGAGGAAGGGAAAGGAGAAGGGAAGGTGGAAGGAAGATAGCTTAAAAGTTGGACGGACGGACGCATGCACCGGCGGACGCTCAGGTGATTTTATAGTCCAATGCTATGCACTGCATAGGACAGACAATAATTACAACTAAATAATGCACGTGTTGGATGTTTCAGAGATACACGTAACTACAGATGAATGCACATCAAGCAAGAAGAGATGAAACTGAGCAGTGATGTGTTGGTGCGAATTTTCTGTTCTCGTCAACATTAATCCAGACAGAGCCAGAGTGTGAAACCATCGTGTCCTGTGTGTGTGCTTACGTAGGACTTTTCAACTAACTTTGCTAATCTGAAGGGTGGCCACAGTTTTGGACAAAATAATTCAATAACTTATCAAGTAGGCCGCATACCTTTTCCAGCATCATCATACGGTCACAATGACTTTGAGCAACTGAAATTCAAGGACTTGCAAGGCAGTCTGACCTCAAATTACAAAACTTACAAGACCCAATTTAGTTTTTAAAAACTTTCGAGCCTGGAAAAAAAGATTTTTTCAAGAACCTGTGGCCATTATGTAGGTTGGGATGCAATGGCATGCATGTAGATTGAGTGGCAGAATTTCTGGTCAACACGTTAGCTGGTGACCAGGCAAAATGTTGTTGTAATGTCAAATGTAATAAAAGTACATGGTTTTTCATAGTTTCAGCCAACTTTAACCTACACAAGTGGAGAGATGTAAAAAAATTCAAGCAAATTCAAGTCTTGTATTTTGAGAGCGGCTTTTGTCCAACTGCATAGATTAGAGGCAGAACCACACATCTCAAAACCTGCCACTGTATGGACTGATAAAAGCATTGAGCTGCACGGTTCTTTCGTTAGATGCAAACTACTAACTGCTAACATTATTTGTACCTCTAACATGGAGTTTAGTAGGACGGAAATTTTGCTCTTAAATCATCAATTCTAACAACTTAAGTATCGTGCACCTATAATCCACCACTTTCCCATGTTTACAATTGTTGGAATTTTATCTGTGGTAAAAAATAATCAGTTTATATTCATTAATTATACACTACATACTAGTCACGTCTTTTTTAAAATTTCAAGTAAAACATTTAAAAAAAAATTGAAGTTTAAAGGCAGCTTCACTCAAATTACGTAAAAAATCAGTGAGGCCATTGTTTGGCTGGGTTCTCATGGCTGGTAAATCTAATCCATTTGGCATTTAATTGTTGTTGAAACATTCAGAAAATCATTTTGCTGAATTTTAATAAGCTGTAATAGTGGAAACAATTTCAAGAAATCCTCGGAGAGACAGTGAATTCATTTTGCTAAGGAAATACAGTAACAATAAAACAACAAAAATTTAACATCTTTCAAGCTACCAGAGAAGGCTGGCACCTTTAGCAGATTAACATATGTAGTCAACGTTTATATACAAATCAATAAAAGGAAAACAAAATATAATCAGTGACGCAATATGCAAAATAAACAAACGTGTTGATGCAATAACAAGTTTAAAGTCCAAGTCGCATCATTTGACTTAACTGTTATAAAGCGCTTATTGGCTTAATCAAATGCTAATTTGTCAATATTTACTAACCTTCCTGATGCCAGTGTTATCTTTATACTGTAAAAATAAAGCTTAAAGTGAACAAATGTGACGTCATCTACTACAATTAGCGTCAACGTAGCGTTCGAGAGAACTTGATGATAGCAGCATCAATGGAACGCGGCACCAGGCAAAAAGACTTCGCTTGCATTTCGAGATGTTGCTGTGATATCGAAAGTAGGCCGACTGTATGCCTTTTCCGGTGCACCAATCGCCAACAGCGTGACTTCTGGTTCCGGAATGCAAGCGAGTTCCCTGTGCAGAGTGCGCGCTGCATCGACGCTACAGCGACATGCCGGTCTCGCACGCCGCAATACACGATGTAAACATAGCGTTGTAGATGACGTCACCATTCCGTTCGCACATTATTTTTATTGAAATTAATGTAAAGTGATGTTTTTATTTCAATTTATCAGCATATTATTAATTAGTGTTGCATTCCACACATATGTAGCCAAAATCGTTCTTTCGTGTGACCTGGCCTTTAACTGAGTAATAAAATAAAACTAAATTAAATGACCGAATGACTTGAGTAAAAAGTGCAATATTTTTACTTTCAACCTTTTTGTCATTTTCAACGAATGATGTAATTACACACTACTGTACTTGGAGCCATGACTGTTAATAATGTAATCAAGCGCAGGAAGCTGACTTATATGCTACAGTCAGTGAATTCCAAGTTGCCAGAAAGCAATGATGAACGATGCATGCCATATCTCATTATCGTGAAATGTTGTATAAAGTCCTGAAACAACAGTAGGACAATATAAACATACTGCATCACCAAAAGCATTTAAAACGTGGTATCACACATGGACAAGTAAGTTCAACCAAACAGGAAACTTGAGTAGTTCGCTAGCATAATAACCTGAACCGTTGCTATTTGTCTGAACCCAGCAGCATTAGTCCAGAGATGAGCATTCTTCACTCCACTCAAAGTAAGTCTTAAAAGCAAACTAAGATATCGATTAAATGAATAACCTGCAAGGCATAGAATTTCATACATAACATATTATGTTCTTTAGTCTGCTGAACATCACGTACCGAATAGGGCCCAAAGGCTAAATGCTTCGCCCTACTGAGATATATTATAACAGTCTATGCAGATACTTCACACCAACTCAATGCAAATGTAGGCAGATGTGAATAAAGAACCAGCAACAGTAACTGATTCAACCCAGTAACCTGCCGGAGAAACTAGTCTAGCAGGCAAAGCTCATGCAGTTGCCAAAGTAGTTGGCAAATGCTACCAATCAATGCCTGCCCATAAAACCAACACATTTCCCGAATCGCAGATGGTTGCATTGCAATAACGCCAATATACATGTGTGAATACAAGCCAAGATGTCACCACGCCATGTGCTGACATTTATGTGGCTATTCGACTAATGCCCCCTGCACATCACTATGTACCTGCCCATTGCACCAATTCGGGGCCACTAGTCACAGACAAACATTTACACAAGATATAAATCATCTATAGAAAATTTTCGACATCCGATGACCATGATTATGGACTACGAATAACATCTGCAGGTAATAAAACAAATATACACCAATCATACTTCATCCACTATTGCAGGCCTTACTTTTACCATCGTACTTACTTCATAGCTTTACTCTTTTTACTTCCATTAGACTCAACATGTAGCAAAATACTGCTTCCTTCATTCAACAGACTACTGCATATATTTCACCACACAACACATAATTCAACACAGTGCTTTGGTAATAAAAGAAAATGACAAAATTAATGAATAAAAATTTGCACTGATTAACAAAATTTTAAAAGCCAGATTTTGGTCAATGGGCTACTAAGATGAATATGGCCGACAACATGACAAACCTCTAAATAATGATAATCTCTTTCTCAATGTTTGCATTTTAGTCTGTTCACAAGAGTGGAGAAAACAAACACTGATAATGTGTTTGTGCATTAGTGACAGCTGATAGCAGATTTTTGAATTCACAAAAGCTGCTGAAAAACAACCAGTTACTGGGACAACTAGCAATGTTAATATTTAAAATAATAGAAAAATAAAATTAACTAAGCTTTAGGTTTTGTGAATTAACAGTGCAAAATTTCAAAGAATTATCAGCCTTAATGA
>Ga0209367_1000854_pt1 | contig 34335 bp, 18 predicted proteins | sample WorMetLIZISLAND2_FD_187412 | JGI IMG/M metagenome (GOLD analysis project Ga0209367, IMG submission 187412) | Marine gutless worms symbiont microbial communities from Max Planck institute for Marine Microbiology, Germany - Olavius geniculatus... ... | reverse complement strand
CAAATTCGTACATCGATGGATCGTTCTATGGCCATGGCTGTTGCTTCTGCTTTGGTGTCGGCAAGGCTTGATTATGCGAATTCAATCCTTTTCGGGTGTCCGGCGCTTTATAAATCATTTACTTACTTACTTACTTACTTACTCATTCTAACCCTAACCCTAACCCTAGTTCGATTTCGGTTGGGGCTCTGCAGTAGACTCAACTGGGGGAGTGATTAGGCGAAATGCTAAGACACCGGTATGCAATGGGAAGGAGAAAAGGAGAGGGAGGGGAAAAAGAAATATAGTGAAGAAAAGGGCAATAAAGGATAGCAAAGGGGATTGAAAAGGAAAAATTGGGCAGGAAAATGTGGCAGAAGGATGGAAAAGTAGGTGGGAGTACTTGAACCCAATTTCAGTTCTAGATTTTGGGAGATAAAAGTCACTGTGGCTAACCAGTATATTGTGTCTTTGAAGTTACTGACTGACTTATTGGTGTACTTATTTATGTACGGATTTGTCGCTGTTAGGGTGAGCGGTCATTTCTTGGTGATGAGCTGATAGAAGGCGGTGAACTTGGTGTGATGACCAACGGCAAGGAGTACTCGGAAGTGCGTAACTACCAGGCTGACTACATGATGCGCTTCTACTTCGTGACACGCTGCTACAACTCTTACGTGGAGACGGTCATCGCTGATTTGTGCAAACCTCCACACCCGGACGTTGTCATAATGAACAGCTGTCTGTGGGACCTCACCAGGTTGGTAGAAAATTGAGTGAGTGAGTTTCTCAACAGCAAATTAGCACAAAATAGTGCTATCAGTGGTTATAAATGTGTAACTTGTTTGCTAATAAGAAATGATAATAAAAATTAGTCAAGATCAAAGCTGTTGAAGCTAACATGAAAACAACGTTATCTATGAAGATAAAGAGTTTATAGATCCAACAAAAGTGATTTTCCAAGAGTCAACAATTTCCGGATAATTGCAGGAAATTGTATAATATTTCAAACTGCAACTAATACTAATGCCATAATCTTTATTAGTCACTTTTAGTTCTTTAGCCAGCATTAACTACTGCTCTTGCTTTGGAATTGTGTTTAACCAGCCTGTTTTTTTGGAATTGTTCTCCAACTTGGGCTGAAACCTCGAGAAGAGAATTTTCGGATATCCTTAGAGTATGAAATTTTACTGATCAGTGCCAGTAACTTAATGCGTTTTACAAGCATAAGTATATACAAGCATACGAGCATGCAGCATGTGATTGTGGCTGGCTGGTGCTGTACCACTGACTCAGATAGGGGAGCTTACAGCGCTCCCCAGACATTATAACTGATTTTAAAAAGCGGCGAGTAGGGGCAGAGGGAAGTTTTATGCCTTGGCCTTGGGGTCTACCCAATACAAAGAAGGGGAGAGGAGGTTGACTTGCGGCAGTTGGAACTGGGCTGTCAACTGGCAAATGCCGGCCTTGGTCCTGCTTTGGCGAAGTTTAGCTACAGACTTGTTAACAATTTGACAGCAGTTGTTGACAGTTTAGCAAGAACGTTGTGGATTGGTCGCAGCCGTTTGTGTGTTTCTGAAGGTATGGCGGCACTGGCATAGAGATGTATAAAGACAACATCCAACGGCTGTTCCGGACCTTCCGCAAAGTTCTTCCGGAGGATACCCTTTTCATCTGGACGACGGCTCTGCCAGTCTCGGATACAGTCACCGGTGGGGTGATCCTGCCGACAATCAGGTTCATGTCGGATGTACTCCGTTATGACATCCTGCTAGCCAACGACTTCACGAGCCAGGCCGCTGCTAGCTGTGGTTTTGACGTCGTTGATCTGCACTTTGAGATGAGGCGCGACATCGCCTTGCGGATGGCCGACGGCATTCACTGGCACCCGAAGGCACACCGCAAGATCACCGGCCTTCTGTTCCATCACATCTGCTCAGCGTGGCACGTCATTCTGCCATCGAGAATTGCCATAGCGTTCGGCAGTCTGCGTGCTACCGCCGGTCAAAAGAGGAAACCGGACAGGTGCTCGTCAGTGTGTGGGGACCGACCAAACGAATCCTGTGGTGCTGTCTCGGACTACGCACGTTCCAACTTGCCTGTTGCCTTCGATGGTCTGCAAGTCACCGGTGAAAGGAAGAAGTCAGGGGACAGCTTACCACTGCTTGAAGAAAAACAAAACGACGATGGATCCCTAGGTGCCATGCCAGAATCCACAAGCAAGAAGTCGACCACGGAGTGTTGTGCTGCTGCGGCCATGGCTTCCAGAATGTCCACGGTTCCAGTGGAGATACTGTGACGTGCCAGTGGTGACCCACAGCAGCAGAGAGCATCGTGTGATCCAACTGATGCTGGCGGCATGCAGGCCATCAACCTGCGCCTGCGAGTCTGGCACACGGATGAAGCCATAATCTTGTAAGAGAAGACAGTCACTGATTCTGTAACTTATTGTTTTATATAAACACCTTTTCCACCCTGAAATTGAGTCCATTTAGCTTTGGTTTCTCGTTTCACTGATAAATTATGTGTGAAGTTTTAAGCCCGTCGAGTACTGAGCTGATATTTTTGTAGACTAATTACTCTAAATCATCGCCCACTGAAGATGTAGATTTAGCCAATTCATAGTCAAGTACATTTCCTTCACAGGACCTAACATTGTTTATCCAAAATTCCCATATAAACCCCGATAAAATTTATAATTTCTTGGTTGAGCTTCTTTGAAAAGACACAGGTGTTTGAACCCCGATGTTCTTGCATCTCGATTCTTGAGGTCAGAATGGCAAACATCCTATCTGCTTAGTTTGCAAGCAAAATGTCCTAGCTCCAAAGTTTTTCAATATGTTTTCAGTGCTAAATGTCTATCTCGTTACAAAATGAAATTAGCAAGAAAGTGTGTCTTTGTGTTATTATTTTAACAAACTGTATAATGACATTAAATCACTGCTAAATTTTTCTCTATTTTTGCAAAATGCTATTAACGACAGAACTATGGGATGTTTTGCCAATGTTCTGGCCTCGATGTGCTGAGCTGCGTTGGTGCTTTATCGTTGGTGCAGATATAAAATACGGCATTATTGATGTTTTGCTGACCAGACAGACTGTTGCCACTGGGAATGTGTTTTCCTGTTAGATTTTTTGTTTACTGGAACTGACATTATGTTTGGTGTTAATTAGGGTTGTTGAACAAAGTTCGGATTTGCGAACTTTGAATTTCAAGTTTGAATTGATATTCGTTTTTCAGCCCTTCGATATTCGAATCCAAGCATTACTAATTAGACGCAGACGGTTTTGCCTTGAAAGTGGAGCGCTGCGGTGCACTGTGTGACGATTTCTTTGTTTTCTGCCGGCCGTCAATTTAAACTTCCACAAATATAGACGAAGTTCGAATTTAATCCGAATTTTAGCGGTCAAAATTCGAATGTGGAAAAAACGAATTCAACATCCCTAGTGTTAATAGTTTTGTTGTGTCGAAGTGAAGTGACAGATGGTTGTTTTTCGTCAGTCCATTTTGGTTTGCTAGATTATAGGTTGTATGGTAGTTTTCACTAGTTTGTGAAGGGCTTATTCATGGCCGGTGGAGGAATTTTCTGATTTGAATGACGATGCGGAATTGTGAATTTTGGATTGTTATCTACTATGTTATCATTAAAGGCCAAGTCACACCATTTTTACGCTCGAAAGCAGCTACTGCTTTAGCACGCGTTAGCCATCACGAATCTGTCTGTCCGTCCATCTGTTCGTCACACGGGTGGGACAGTCAAAAACGGTGCAAAGTAGGATCACCAAGTCTTCACCGTCAGCTGGAAGACTCTAGTTTCATGAACCGCGTGCGTCGTTCGCATTAGCTGAAATTTCTTGTATGTAACTGTTATTAAGCGTTAATCGGCTTCATCAAGTGTTAATTTGTCAATGATTATTAATTTTTCTGTTGCTAGTATTGTTTTTATACGGTGAAAAATAAGCTTTAAAGTGGACACTTGTGATGGAACTGTGATGTCACGTTTATTAGCGTCAACGACTCAACGTAGCGTTCAAGAGAATTTGAGCTGATGCTACTTGGCCTTCAAGAGATAGTAGCAGCATTCTGCTTTGTATTCTCCAGGTAGCGCCACTGTCGTTGGTGGATGTTTGAGATCTCTGGTCACTTTAAGTTGATATTTTTGCTTGTCGGGCAGTTTGCTCGTGGGCTTATTCACGTGTTTGATTTTTTTAGTCCGGTTGGAAGCGATAGCTTGCAGAGCGGACTTAAGTTTTACTGCAGATGTTCATTTTAAAATTTTTTTTGTGCGAAATCTCTTGAGATGCGTCGCCCGATCGGCGCGAAATTTTGCACAGTGGTCAGTACTAGGCTGAATTTTATAATGCCGGTCCAAAATTTTGGAGGCCCACCCCAAAAAAATTTTTTGGGGCGAAAAACATGCAAAATTTGGCCCTATTTCGGACGACTTCGAAGTTTGACAGCAAATATATCCGAAAGGGATGAAAATATTAAAAATCGGACAAGTATTTGATCTATTGCGATTCCTCCCGTGTTAGGCGAAACAAGTCCGGTGAACTTTGGTCCACTAATTACGGAGATCTCAATGTGGAATCATACCCACCCAAATCGAATTTTTCGGAAAACCATATTTCGGCCCCTAGGGGGTGCTGCGCCCCCAAATTTTTACACGCACAAGAGAATGATTAAGTCTTGCTAGCGCACCCCCACCAGGGAATGGGGTCCTTCTTACAATTCTTACAAGTTTGGGCCACGTGACTTTGCCACCAGGGAAATTTCACAACCCTCAAATTTTCCCCCCATTCGGACTTAGGGCGCCGGGTTGACTCGCGTTGGGCTTTGCCCCAAATTTCTAGTTTGTTTTTGTCGACTGGACTAGTCTGTCACAGAGATCTTGTTGACTTTGATGTTGATATTCTTTGATTCTCATTGCAGTCTTGGTGAAAAAGAGATGGGTCGTGGGGGAATAATTTTTTTGTATTTGATGTGTCAGTATTTATAAAAAAGAAAGTGACACACTGAATAATACTCATGAGAATTAAAAATGCTGAAGCGTAAGATTAACAGACTGGATGCACTCAGTTTTACCCCTGTTCTCCAATAGAGATTGATGACTGTCTGGACTATAACAGGGAAGATTGTCAGAACGCCTGTTGCTATCACATATGCACACTTACAATGGAGAGTTCTTACAATTTTAGATTTAAGTCGCTTTTTTGTGTTTTGTGTCTCATGTTAGGTTTTTTCTGTAATTGTTTAAGTTTAATTTTTTCATGTATCTGAGTAATTCGAGCTTGCATTTTCGTGCTTGTTAACTAGAAGCTTTATTTGTGATTTATAATTTATTTATGAAGATGATTCGATTTTTTTCAGTGTCAACATTGCACAGCATTCCGTTTAAATCTCACTTATGCTATCACTATAATTTGTTTAATTTCACCTTGCACCGACCAGCAGTAGGCCTATTTGGTTAAGAATTGTGCTGTAGGCCTATGGTTTGTTTAGCATTGTTAACTACGTTTATTTTGTATTATAGTTATGGTTATGATTGTGGAAAAATGTTGAAAATGTGCATCACATTTGGTGGTCTTACTGACGTTGTGGTCTCTGTATATTTACTTTATACCAGTAATCAGAAAAAATGATCTAGACAGGGATGACACGACTTACGGCAATCCATTAAGAAAATAAAATCGCTTGGATATGCTTAGGCACAAAATTTGCACAACTGCCACGCTAATCACTGCTCTTTCTTGTTGATTGTTCTTTTATGTGACTTGGCAAATATCTGGAGTATATGCCAGAGCCAGGCTTGAAAATTTCTTCTACAAATCGGGCCGGGCCGGTTTGCGTAAGCCCGTAAAATTACAATTAGTCAAATTTGCATATTATGGCGCCATGAAAATCTCAAGTTGTGGACTCTTTGGGCCCATTACGTCGGTAGGGGAGGCAGAATGACACCCTCTGGTCCACGGTGGGCTTTGTCTGTCAATGACCTCCTATATATTTCCATGCCTTTCCCTCTTTTGATATCGGCGCGGTGGGGGATCACTGCAGTAGGCCTATCAGATTACGCTAGAATGACGCCTGTTGCTACTTCCTCTTGCCAGCCAGTGGTGGCCATCGCATAGGCCTCTCGTCAGGGGTTTGCAGCGTTGCAGTACCTCCCTGTATTGCAGCAAGTGAGCGATCGCTCAGTGTTGCTGGATGCACTGAGTCTGTATCTCAACGTCGCACATGCTCTCATCAGACAACGTTGACAACATTCTGTTCTTGCATAAGATAGGCCTAATCTTACATATTCCAATAAACAGGCCTAAGGTTTTATTGTTGTTCACCTATAGGACAATGACTATTCTAACTATATCAGTTTTGGACTGTTGTCGTTTAATAATCAATTGGCGCCATTTGTGCAAAACGTTTTTTTAAATTTTGGGCCGGGCTTTAATTACGCCAGAGCTCCAGTATATACCAGGGCCATCCCAAAAGTTTCCGGCTTTGACATATTGGACAACAATATTTTTACAATATACAGATCAGTGAAACGTATATACGTACATCCTTTACTGACTCGTATGAGTCTGTTGCAGATATAATGTCCTAACGCAAACATCGTAAAACCAGGCTCGCAAGTAGTATGACGATTTTTCAATATTTAGCTGGATTTGTAATCGTGGGGTCGTGCGGCATCTATTCATGTGAAAACACGAGCAAATAGTTACAAATTTCTCATTTGAATCGATGAATATACGGGTAGGATCTGAGCGAATCGCAAATAGAGGCGTATCGACTTAGAATAATGATATTTAAAAAATCAATCTTGTTTGCTGAGGTACCAGAAAGAGCAAGATGTCAACTACTCAGTAGTCAGCAATCAGCATGGTTAGTAAATATATCTTCTAACCATGGTAGTTAGTAAGCAAATGCGATTTTTGTTTTTGCACAGCACTACTATATTATTTTAAGCTCGGAAATCGACATCAATTAAATATTCATTGTGTGCGAAATAAAAAAAGTTTAAAAGTAGTTATTTTCATGGTTATTTTAGTGTTCAAAGAATGGTTCCGTGACATGTTGATATGAGCTCTATGTTTGCTAAATAAAAGTAATGCTAGTAATTATGTGTATGGTTATTTTTGGTGGACTAATCTTGTAATGTCTTGTACATGTCTGAACACGTATAGGGTTCATACTGGAACTATCGTACCCTAGAACTTTCTTAATGTCCTAACGCAAACATCGTAAAACATTCGTCCCCAGGAACTTTCGTTCCCTGGAACTTTCGTTTTTGGCAGCTTTCGTTCTCAACATCAAAATTAGCATGGAACTCTCGTTTCCTAACGTTAATTATTAGGCCTATACTGTACAGAATTTTTGATGCATTTTTAATTACAGCTACGCTGTAGGCGTCGATGATACCATTGTCATCTGTCTGTCGTCTATCCGTCCGTCTGTCTGTTGGTCAATAATCCATGTACTGTGGATAAGCGTTGGGTCATAGAGAAAAACTTTTTGCATGGATGATTAGTTCTGTGTCAATGCTCTCTGCGTACAAAATTTCGGGGATGCAGTGCAAGGGGAACATTTTCAAATTTGGGGTTGAATAGACGGGGGTAGGAAAATGTGTTTTTTCAACGGAAAACTAGCCATATCTCTCCATTTTAGATATCAGTGTCAGGGAACGAAAGTTCCATGTTAATTTTACTTTTAGGAACGAAAGTTTCAGGGGACAAAAGTTCCTGGGAATGAAGGTTTAGGGATCGAAAGTTCCTGGGAACAAAAGTTCCAAGAGACAAAAGTTCCCGAGGACGAAAGTTATAGACGAAAGTTCTCGGGTACGAAAGTTCCACGAATTGTTCATAGCATTTATGTTCATTATGAACTAACGAACCGACTTGTGAGTGCTTTATTGTTGTTAGGACATTTTGATTTTTTGGCAAATTGAAGGTAGAAGGTTATCAACCTGTCCTCAAATTTTTATGATTTAAAAGCGTTTTTGCAAACCTCGATGTTCTATAACTTGATATCTGTAATAAAATTGTTGGGTTTTTGCTTAGTTTTCTGTTTACAAACAATTTTCTTACTATTACATATATTTCGATCTGTAAAACCCATGATCAATATGGCAGCATTGTTATGAGAATTTTACTGACCAGTGAAACGTACAGTATTTTTTATTGCCATATGGTCCCAAAAAACCTAGTTTTAAGATTTTTTAGGAATATATGCATTTTTCAGTTTATACATGTTCTGTTTAAAAATCAATGTTTATTTAAGATTTTTTTATAGTTCCAGCTCCTTCAGCATAAACAACGTGCTAAGGCTAATTCCAAAACTCAGCTTTACCACAACCCTAACCCTGAACCCTAAACCCACTAAACCTAACTCTAAATCCTAGCCTCAACCCCAACCTTAACCCTAATTAACCCAAACCCTAATATGACCATACATAATCACTAAGACTAACCCTAACCCTTAAACCTAACCCTAAACACTAACCTAACTAATTTTTGTACCTCAGTGAAAAATGAATAAATCTAAAAAGTCCAAAAACTAGGGTTGTTAAACAAAGTTCTGATTTGCGAACTTCTAGTTTCAAGTTTGAATTCGTATTTGTTTTTCAGCCTTTTGATATTTGAATCCAAGCATCACTAATAAGACGCAGACAATTTTGCCTTGAAAGTTGAGTGCTGTTACTTCAGCGGGTGACGATTTCTTTATTCTCTGCCAGCCGTCAATTCAAGCGACGTCCATCCGCCACGTGTTTGCTTACCCATCCCTCCCCTCCTCTCCCTGCATACCACCAGGGCGTTCAATTACTCTCCATCTTGTACTTCACTCTGGCACATGTTGAATACTGATTCAAGCTATCAAAGTGACAAATCTTGGTGGCCTAGACACAAAGCAGACATCAATCGATGACAATAGAGCGCAATAGACATGGCTTGACGTCCTGGCTGATTGCACTGTTGATAGACTGCTTCTTGGTGTGTGGCATGCGTGCTGTGACTTTCATCTCGCTCCACAGTGCAGACATCAAGTGCAAATTGCTTAAGCTTCTCTACAAATACATAAACGAAGTTCGAATGTAATCCGAATTTTAGCAGTCAAAATTCAAATTTGGAAAAAAATGAATTTAACATCCCTACCAAAAACCTAGGTTCTTTTGCGACCATTTGGTATTAAATTTCTGTAACCAGGGGCCAAATTTTTGAAACTTCTTAGGAAGATCTTTGGAAGACTTCTTTTCCAAAGAAAGTATGCGGATTTTCAAAACTTCTTTGGAAAATGTCTGGAAGAATTTGAGAAGATCTTCCAAAGAAGATTTTGAGAAAGGGTGCCCAATTTTCGAAACTTCTTTGGAAACTTCTTGGGAAGAATTTATAGGCAAGTATATAGGAAAGCAATAACCTTGTCCTACACGGAGAAAGCTGTGTAATAAAACAAAATTTGCAAAAAGTACACAATGTTGACACTTAGTTTAGACGTCATATGTGACGTCATGGGTTATTTGCGTAACACTGCGGTAAAATCAACACTGAGTAAGTAAAGGAAATTGACGTCTGATCAACTTAAAAAACGAAGCGGTGTGTAAAATGCGTTTCCCGTGGACGTGAAGTTTTCCAAAGAAGTTTTCCTAAGAAGTCACATGGTTGGTATAAGCGCATCTGATTGGTTAAATTAGTTTAAGAAGATAAGAAAAGAAGAAGTTCTTTGAAAATGCAAAGAAAGCCGTCGAAAATTCGGATAAGAAAACTTGTTTAGAATTCCTAAATCGTCTGACATAAGAAGATCTTTGGAAAATGTCTTAGGAAAGTTTCAAAAATTTGGTCCCAGTAAAAATACTCTTAGCAATGCCCAAAACACGGATGGCGATATCACGAAATGTAATGCATGTAAAGGTCAGAAAATTGTTTTTAAGCAAAAAAAGAAAAAACCCACAAGTTTTGTTTTAGATATTGACTATTAAGACAAAATAGTGTGCAACAAAGTAACTTATAATGCAGTGATCCTTGGACAGGTTGATAACCTGCGACCAAATTGAATTATCAGTAGCATGGTGTTATTGACCGTGCGCATGCACGGTCCAGTGTGGCGCAGAAAATATTGACCATGCGCGCTTGCTCAGCCTATGCATTGAAGTCACGGTTTGGTCTAATTTCCATGCCTGCATACGGTCTGAACTTTTGAAGTGGATTGTATGACATCTTGGGTAGTATTACGTCATCTAAGGACACCCTGGATGATTCTTTGGGTGGCAGGTTTTTCGTAGTAAAGGCCTAAAGGTTGACGTGATCTGAAACTGAATATCAGCTGAGCAGCATCTTTAGGCCTAGTTGTTGACACTGCTGTAACCAAAACAGGCTCAAATATTTCTAAAGTTAGTTTTATGCTCATAACTAAGTAATAGCAGCATAAGTAACAAAACAGCTTATACGCCGTCAGTAAGCATGTGTGATCTGCACACGCTAAATAACACTTTGTGACCGCATATAGACCGTGCATGTGCACGGTAAATATACACCGTGTCTCAAAAAACAGTCGAAATTGTTCTTGGCATAACATTATCAAATTTCCACCAACTTTGATAATTTTTGGCATGAAGATTGAAGATGGCCAAGATGATATTATGTACTGTGCACTCATTTACTCATTTCATCCTGTGGAACTTTTGTTTCTGGTAACATTGTCGTATACGTTGATAAGTTAAAAATAATTGTGGTAATGTTCAGCTAAAATTGTTTCTGTAACAGATAATTGGATGAGATGGCTGATCTTGATGATTCAAGAGATGAAGCTGGTTTGTGTTTTGTTATTTTTATTATTTTATTTTCTACATGATTGTGAGATTTAATAGACCGTTTTAAATGCTGTTGATGTGGTTTATAATTTTTTGTGGTTTTACTATGTTTATATTTATATTGTCTTACTTATTTTATGTGTAGAAATTATACAGAACTGAATAGTAGTGCAAAGCCATTGTGGCTCTTACAGAAAAATGATATTTGTAAACATTTTTGCCATTTATTTAACATGATAAGTTTCAAGTCTGTTGTTCTCCAGTGTGTAAGTTTTTTTTGTGTGAAAAGTTCTAATAATTCAAAAAAGTTTACTTTTTGGGATTCTTTTTGGCAATCTTTCTGTGATGTGGCTCATACTGCAAGAAAAGCAGATAGTAAAGTTTAGAATTTGGTAAATCGTTTCTTGTTCTTGTACAGATAACTGGAAATGAATGATCTTTCAAAACAGTAACTTAAAGGTCATGGTCATAAATGATTACAAAGTAAAAATACTGTAACTGAAATTGGTTGAATAATAAACTAATTAATAATAATAAAGTAATTTTTATAGTGCCATTGTGTCGATTGACTTCGGAGGCACTGGACGGACAGTTACAGTGGTGTTATACAGTTAGCACTTACTTACTTACTTAGATCCTCCGGTCCTTGACAGGACAATGGGCAGCAAGAGTTCGCCATCTGCTTCTGTTTGTAGCCACAGCCCGGATGCTGTTCCAATCGACTCCAGGTCTTCTTTAAATGTAGACTGCCAAGTCTAACTGCCTAGCTCTAACTGTGCTACAGTTAGAGCTAGGCCTAAATGTTTGACGGAAGAGAAATGTTTTCAGACTATGCTTGAACAGAGCTAGAGAGCTAGAACATAAAGTGTCAATGTTAAAAGTTGAATGGCTTAACAGATATGAAAGGTAGTAGTGGTGCTAGTGAGGGTATTGATGATATTTTTGTAGGATTATTTTCTATCAGCAGTTTAATTGATTTTCAGTACTTTGATGTGGTCAGTTCGCATAAGTGACAGGATCTGGTGGCTCTCTAGATTAAGTGCAAATAAGTGTGCTATTTGAATGAGAACAAGAAATGGCAATTATAGCTGATGGCGCTACTCTCTGAGCTCGTAGATGTTGTGGTTTTTGTTTTATTGTACACACAGCATTGGTTGCTCTGGCAAATGAGATGCTTTCACGTTTGCATGTTGACGTGAGAGTGAGCAGTTGTGTGGACATGAACTCTCTGCTGTTTACTACGTTATATGAAGGTCTCTGTGCGGAGCATGTGAAAGGTAAAACATGTTCGATAACTGTTTGAATGTGCTGTGTTTCATCTAGTCATCGCTATGACATTGTGCAAGTGTTATGCTGTTTTTTTGCTCCTCGCGCGCTACGTTCCTAACGTAGCGAAGAGGAGAGCCTTCCTGGAAGAACTTCAAACGGTCATATATCCATAACGGTGCCAACGTCATGTGACCCCAAAAGGTCAAGTTCATGTCCCCATTATCTTTGAGGTGTCATATCTCCGTAATGGTGCCCGATCGACGCATGGTCATCATGGACCACTCATAGGAAGTCGACTGGCGCGATTCGAATGGTCACGGCGCTGGTGATGCAAGCCCACTATTCCGAAGATTCACTATTTCAAAGGTCCGCTATTCCAAAAGTTCACTGTGTAGATACGCGCTACAATGCTAGGATTAGATTTAGGTTCAGGGTTAGCGTTAGGGTTAGTGGGAATAATGGACGACCACCCACCTCACATCGTGCAAGCTTGCCTTGCTCTCTTCTCCCCTCCCCTACACCCCACACTCAATGGACAGCTGGGCACCTGCCCTTCACTTTGCACGCCTGGCCCACTGGCTGGCCGGCGTGCCACCTGATCAGAGAAACTTGTCGGGCGCCCATTAATAAGTGCTTATAACTACAGTTAACCAGTTGACTGGTCCTTTTCCTGACGTCAACCGGTCAAAATGAATGTGCGGTCTTAACAACCTTACTGTTAATTAAGAAAATCATAGTAATCACCACTTACCAGCAGCATCATGGATTTAGAAAGTAGGGGGTCGGAAGTTGCAATTTTCTCAGTGAGAGCTGCAAATTTCCGACAGAGGAACTTGTGGGTGGTGCTTAGAGGTTTAATTTTGCCTTCAAATTTTTTTGAACTTTTTCAGTTTTGAAATGTTTTGTATTTTTTGGAAGAACATAGTTTGCCAACAGGAACATTTTCCGACACTGTTAAATTTAGGGGGAGAGTAATTCCTCCCTTCCACGATGTCACTGATAAGCAGAGTTGTTTCTAGACTGACTCGTGAACTGCTGCTGACAGTCTTACACCTATTAGCCTAGTGCTCACATAATTTATGCACAGTGCCCCTGCAGCATCATTGATGTGACAGTGTCACTATAATCTCTTTTTTCATTAATAATAATAATAATAAATAAATAAATAAATAAGCTCAATTAATATTGGCGAGGCTAGAGAGACTAGCTTTTTATTTCAGAGGGTTTATGTTTTGGTGCAGCGCTTCAGTGCTGTTTTGTTGCACGACTGTTTGCCGGTCGCTGACTGCACGCACTGAAGATTGTACCCACCTTTGTATTGCGTAGTTAATTTTAAGGCTTTCTTGGGAATGGAGTACCGAGGGTATAAAAAAATTCTATAAAATTAAAAAAAATTAAAATAATAATAATAATGTGTTGGTTGGCTGCTGATGTGCTGCAGATGCTATTAATAATCCGATGAGTGTTGAAGATGAGGTCCACAACTGTCAGGCTGTGATTGACAGCCTTGCCATGGAGGTTCTTAACACTTCACTGTCTCATATCACTGGTCAGGATATTGTGGCTGGCGACCGGACAGCCATCAGCGATCTGCTGGAGGTCTTCTCTGGCTTAATGGAGTTTATGCTGGAAGAGATATCCAGCTCGGCCAGCTCAAATTCTGCCCACCTTTGTACAGGTAATGCCTTTGTGATGCTGCCCTATCTCAAGGAACCTGTATTAATCTTGTTTTTAAGTAGTATTTGCTAAGATCTCATGTGGAGATCGAAAAATGCTTAGAAAAGGAAAAGGTCTATCTATGTAAAAAAACGTAAAGTTTTTCCCGAGCTTTAAGGCCCATTGGGCGGCGCTGATTTCCGTTTCTTTAGCCCTCAGCCTGACACCAGTTTTTACACTGCGAGACCACTGATACAGGCAGTGCATTTCGCGGTGTGCCTGTTTATGTCCCAGCTTTCACTGGTACTGATTGCGCCTACCCACGGAAGGATGGCCAGGCTGAGTTGACCTGGGTGGCTGGTTACATACCGGGATGGTCACCCATCTAAGTACTAACCAGGCCTGGTGTTGATTAACTTCGTTGATTCAATCAATGATGCTACCAACCGAGCCAGACCACCACTATCTATGCTATCTCATAACTCCCTGAGTTAAAAGCGGTATGCACTTTGATTCTGTCAACAGTAAGAATGCATGAAGTAATGTAGAAGATTATTGAGATTATGCAAAATTATGTTGATGTTCAGCCAGTTATGATACTGGTGGTGTCTGTTTTGTGCTGGATAAAAACACGTATAAATTTTAAATATAATATACTTTTGTTCATTTACTTTATGATAAGATGCATTGAACTAATATTATATGATATGAAACTAGAAAGCAATCATAGCTCGCAGGTACCTCCGCCAAGGCAATGCTAGGTGGCGTCACCATATTCGCTTTGCCAGCAGTTTCGCTTATGCCTCCTTTAACACAATGGTAACGAAAATTTTAAAGTGATGCAGAATCCAGAATTTCTGCCGGATCATGCCCAAAATTTAGTCACAGGTAGCTTATGCCATGCCTGACATACCCTCAAAATTTCAGAAAGATCCGTGCATAACTTTTTGAGTTTTCTTGCTAACACACAGACAAACAAACAAACAGACAAACAAAAATTGGCAAAAACATAACCTCCTTGGCGGAGGTAATGATTTGCACTGGAAAACTGCCAGGCAATTTGCCAGTGTAGGTGTAATGTACTGCAAAAACTTGAGGGCTAAAACTGTTTTGAATTGTACTGAAATGAGAGAAACTGAAATGGAAAATATTGTTATCTATATTAAATAAATAAAATGTGATAAATTTAGGAACGTGGGCTTTAGATCAGAATGAATAAAAAGAAAGGAAATAATGATCAGAATGAAAGTAGAACAAAAGCTGAAACGAAAAGCTGTAAGCAATTTCAGCCAACCTAGCTGCTTGTCAGTTTGTGAACATATGTCTGTATGCTGTATCGTGTCATGTCATAGCTCTGTGAATATTTTTTCTGTTCAGATGATTACAGTGACCACCAGCAGCAAGCCATTTCTGATATCCGACAGAATGGAAGTCAACATTCCCAGCATACAGATGTCATACAGTCGTCACACATCGGTCATAAGTCAAATCGCAGGTATTATTCATTTTCTTATTACATATTGCAAAAACATGGACCGCATCTGTAACATTTTCAAATCACTGTAACAAATCTTGATAAGTGTTAGCATTTTTGGTATCATAATAATTCTTACTTTTATCTTTACTTAGTGGAACTTGCTTACTTGGGATATGATATACTGGGTGGTGCTAAAAAAACGTCCCGAACTTTGCGTACCTATAGCGGTGCATATGCTTTATGGAGATAAATTTTCTTTCGCACTTTGGTAGATCAGTATGTTCTCTTACTTACTTATAAATTTCATTGACACCGTGACACCACTGAATGCCGCTTAATGATGTAAGACGAGTTAAAAATCCAATTAAGTAAAGACAGCGTATCATATACTGCGTCAAAGCAACTCAAAATTTCCCTCAACACAACACGCCAGATTTTATCAGATTACAAAAATGTACGTCACATTCAACAGATTTGAATCCACTGCATTACTCAGTTTGGGATGCCTTGCAAGAACTTGTCTATCAAGGAAAGCGTGAACCGTTTACGAACGTCAAAGATCTTCAGAATGTTATCACAGACAAATGGCATGATGGCACAATCAGACAGCCAGAATCAAAAAAAAGCCATGTAGCACTGGAAAAAGCATCTAGCAGCAGTAGCAAAGTAGAATGGAGAACCTATTCGGCACATTTTCTGCTGATCAGTTGACTGATGATTCGGCCTACTGTGACGTTTTGCCGAAGCCTGCATACAAGTGGCAATGCAAATGATGAACCACTTGCAAAAACTGCTTTATGGCATGTGACGCTATTTGGTTTGTATCACGGCTATTTCAGAAGTTTTAGGCGAAAATTTCTACACATATTTTAAGATGTTTGGCCATTACATACATGCTTTCGTGCTGATTCATTTCGACTACTTGGCTGAATAATGCATGCAAATTTTTGAGACGGTTTTTGCACCACCCAGTATAAGTTGTGCTTTGCTTGGAAATTTTTTTTGAAGGCCAAAATTCTATCGTTCACAATATAAAATTTTTTATCATATTTTCCAAAGGGAATGAGGAAACTTTTTAGGGTCATATTGCATTGTTTTTAACTAGAAGATGAATCTTAGATAATTTCTTTACCAGCTGTGGTAGTTGCAGACAGAGCCGATGTTAGGCTGTTAATAGTAAACAATAATAATTCTGATTATTGTAACACAGTGATGAAAATATTGATCCAGGTTTAACATTATTATATTAAGATGTAATGATTTATATCTTAAAGATAGTGTTTCTACTACTTTCCATGTTGATGCACAATGAGTGACACAATGGCTTCTTAGCAGATATCATTTAGTAAGCTAGTTTAACATAAACTGAAACTAATGCTATTAGCATAGACCAATAGTGGTAATTGTTGATAAATTCTGTTTTGCTGTACTCTCAGGCTGGCTGATGATCAACATGATATTACAAAGAGCATGGGAAGTGTCTCAATATATTCTGCTCCTCTGCACGGAGGTAAATTACTACTTTGCCCGTGTCTTCATTGAAACGTTAAAAGTTAAAAGCAGACTTGTGTAGTGCCATAAAACCTCAAATTAAAAACAGTTTTTAGCTACAAAACTATCATATTATTAACTGTTTGTGTAAAAGTGAGAAAATGTTGAAGGCAGCTGATAGATTTTGTTGATCAAAGTTCTAAAAGCTAAAACAAAATCAACGGTTCTGTCTTGGTGTAATTGTTGTTTTAAAATTTTTTATGTAGTTTTTTATTTGATGCTTCATGATTATTAGGTCAAATAAGTAATTTAAATGAGAAGTATATCTGCAGAATAATTATTTTATAAAAAGTACAACACTAAGCCCTTCCTGAATCATAAGACCCATAGGCCAGAGCTAATTTGTTTTCTTAGCCCTTCGGCAGACAGCAGTTTACACTGAGATAACAGATACAGGGCCAGTGCATCACATGTTGCGCCTGTTTACATCCCAGCTGGTACTCGTTGTGTTTGTCCACAAAGGGATGGCCAGGCTGAGTTGACCTGTAGTAACATTCTGAGATGGTTTACTCATCTGCAGATGTTCACCCATCCAAGTGCTAACCAGGCCCAGCGTTTATTAACTACCATCAACGCTATCAGTTAAGCCAAACCGCTAAACGTTTGTACTGCGTAATAAATTTGTCAGTTGTTGTCGATGTTAAAATGCCTTCTGTGTTTTCGTGTGAAGATAATGTTGGCCATGCTGATTCCAGTGAAAACGTTGTCATCAAGTCTACCGCCACAACGTCATCCAATGCCTTATTCAATAGCACAAGCTTTGCAGGCACTGTCGGTGGACATTTAAATCAGTCGGCTTCATCGTTGTCTACTGGCTGTCCGGTATATCCGTCCAGTGGCACAAGTCGTGGAGATACTACGGAAGGACAGTCAGTCTCCATGATATCTGCTGGACATCCAGTGTCTAATAGTAGCACAGTCATTGCAGTGACTACTGATGGACGTCTGAATCAGTCGGCTCAGTTAGTGTCTACTGGTCATCCGGTATATCCATTTAATAGCACAAGTCGTAGAGACACTGGCGGACAGACAGTTCCGGTGATGTCTACTGGCCATCCAGCTGTAGACACAGGTGGACGTCTACATCAATCTGCTCCATTAATGTCCACTGGCCGTGGACTCATGGCTACCAGCATTGCACCTAGTCATTCAGTGGTAAGTTTGCTGTAAGTTTACAGCGGTGCCGGCTGTAGTGCACAGTGTTTTATTCTTCTACTTGAACCACTTTGCCGATACTGTTTTCAGCTTTTACATACTTTTGCAACATGAAAACTTATTATTACTAGTAGTACTTTGTTTGTTCGATGTTGTGTGACCAAGAGGGCACTTGGCACCTCTAGATCTGGTAATAGCATCCATTCATGAAAAATTGTCACTTAGCTGGCTGGCCTGATCCGGCAGTAACTCCTAAGGAATTAAGTAAATAAGTAGCTAACTAAGTAAGTGCTTTATTGAACATATGGCAAAAGCATAAAACTATCACTAGTAGCTGTAAGTGGACCCAGTCAGCTGTGTTTTGTGACCTTACAGCTGCTTTTGCTTTCCATGGTTTTTCTATTGTCATAATAGCAGCTAAAGGTACTATGTGGGAATGCACAACAGACCCACAGAGTGTGTGCCACTTTGTATAATTTGTATATAAATAGTGACTCGCATTGAGGTCATCGTTGAAAATTTTATCCTCAAAGTTCATAAAATGTTGCCTTGAGGTTGAAGATTGAGGGCAACATTTTATCAACTGAGTGGGTAAAATTTTCTCTGTTGGTCAACACGCCAGTTAATAATCGTTTTGTTATACTGCAAAATCAAACAATTCTACAAGTCAACAAGTAAACAGTTACAAAAAAAGCTGTGAGGACTTCAATGTTGCCTGGTCAACAGTGCGCAGGCAACAGTGCGCAGGCGATTGTGCGTATTTGTAAATGTCACGTGATGTGATTTGGACCAGTTGCATGCAGGTATTTTGTGCTGCGGTATAACAACAGATTTTGCAGTTTGTGTGTTAAATTATGCACTAGGTACAGGACACATTGTCGCCTGACAGTCCTGGTGATATTTTCGTCACACTAGACAGTGACAGCATTCATCAGCCAAGCAAGCAGTTTGCTGACATTGGAAGTGGACGCCGGACGGGGCGTGCTAAAACCGATGTCATCTCAGGTGTCAGTGGTTCTCGTAGTGAAAGTCCGATGGCTATTTCCCGACTTCTGAATGCTGACCAGCATACGTTCACATATCATCTGTATCATCATTACGATGCTGAGCCAAGCTTGAATCAGCCACGCGATACAACGAGCACTCGCGGTAATGCTGCTTCTTGCATTTTCACATGTCTGTGACTGTGGCTGCCAAATAAGTGCAAAACACTTTCAGCATGAAATATCATGTAAATTAGTAAAAAATAAGCTGAAATATATGACAATAACATGGTCTCCAGGGTGTGCCAAAAAATGACCCAACTTGTTTTTGTCACAATTTCGTCAAATCTGCATCGAATTTGATAATTTTTGGCACACAGATGGCCAGGACGATAGAATTATGTAAGGTCGACTCACTGTCCATCTCACCTAGTTTATGTCAATGCACTACCGTGTAAAATGCAGATGCTCCAAATTGATACGTTACACGGTGATTATCCGTATCAGATTGTTCACTTGTGCATTATCAGTTTTGCAAAGGACACCATGGGATTTAATAATTTTGTTGTATTGAACATTTTATGCTGAAAACAGCAGACAACAAAATAGTTGATTTATGAGCTTAAAACGCATTTAATCCATGAGTGAGTGCTGTGCATTTTGATCAGTTGATCGTTAATGCCGCTGTCAGCTGTGGCGTCTCATCTATGCCATTGTGTACACTTTGGGCATGAATCTTGATAATTAGGAAGCAAGTTATAAATCTGCAGAATATACCACATTTTAGTTTACTGTGTTCTTAATTAAGTCGTTATAATTTTTATGGAGACAACAACGCAGCATTATGTAACAATTTGGAGCATCTGCATTTTACACGATAGTGCATTGACATAAATGTGTGAGGTGGACAGTGAGTTTGCCTTACATAATTCTATTGTCCTAGCTATCTGTGTGCCAAAAGTTATCAAATTTGGTGCAGATTTGACAAAGTTCTGACAAAAACAAGTTGGGCCATTTTTTGGCACACTCTGTATATATGCAAACGTGTTGAGCTTGCGTACACAATAAGGCCAAGTGCTATATTTGTGCTATATATATCTCCAATTGTGCTATATTTGATGTATGCTCATGATAACCATTGTGGATTGTTTGATGTCTGACTAGAGTTACTGGTCTGTGACAACAGCACAGCATAAGAACTTGGCATATTATGTAAAGTAAGATGAGATAGAATACTTGTTGCCAGTTGAAGTGATATACAATACTGGTGATAATGAAAAATAATTACTATTACCCACCTAAAAATCATTTATTGGCAACTTTGTTTCAAACGGTATACAATAAAATCCCGGCCACTGTGAGTAGATTTCCCAAGTAGCAGCTACCATGGATATGTGGACTCTAAAACTATTCAGCAATCAATCAATCTATCATTTAGTCCAAAATTTTTAAAGTGGCTTAAATAATACGAACTACTGGTACATCGACTAGAGAGATTAGTTAGAGTAGAGTACATTAATATGCAGAGGTCTGGCCCTCCTCCCATATATAAGGCAGGGACGGGTTCGCCTGTATTGGGTAGCAGGTAATACTGTGTGATCCCATACGGCAGGCGAGGCGTCTGCGGCACACTGCTGGCTCGGGGCCTTGGAAACGTAGATGAGCACCACTCGTATCGGTCACAGAGCTGTGAGAGGGCCTGTTGACTATCTGCAATTAACGTTAGCGATTAACCAGTCCAGGAAATGATTTGTATTAGAAAGTACTGATAATACATTTTATGTCTTTGAATAAGACGATTTCAATCCAATCAAAGGTTACGTAATCAGTTGGAGACATGCAGAAGAATGTTATTATTTTAGTTTTTCCTGATATTGTGGTTTTTACATGTGATTGAATGAATGTAGGTCTGTTGGAGCGAAACTTGGCGGGAGACATCAATGGTACTAGTTTGCCTGCAGCACACAGTCGACGCGGCGATGTTGGGAACGTAACAGGACCTCAAGCAGCTGCCACACATGTTGGTTTCATCAGACCTGCTGAGTCTGATTATTCAGCAACCATTCGTGGTCCTTTCTCGTACAGGTATCAGACTTTGTGTCTATTCTAAATCTGATTGGTGGGGTGGCGTAGTTGGTAACGCATCACGGATGAAACGAAGTTACTCTACGCCGGTTAGTACTTAGATGGGTGACTGTCTACAGTACGGAGCCAGCCAACTAGGTTGACTCAGCCTTTTACCCTCTGTGGGATGGTAAAATGAGTACTGGCGGTGGTTAAGGCCATTGCTAGGGAAGAAACGGCAAGTTCTGCGCAACAGTAGGCCCTGTGACCAGGACTGCAAGCATACCGACCTATTCGGTTAATCCGGCCGACTTGGGCTGTATGCTGGCTTAATTGGGCTCCGCCCTCGCCGGCTCAAAGTGCCGTCATGGGGATGAGCTCCCACGCAACGGGCCTAGTTCAGCTTCGCTGCCTAGTGCCTACACGAAATCTTCTTCTTCTTATATCTGATGATTTTATAGTTACACCTATTGATGTCTGAAGAAAGCATGGTTTCTATGGTCGGGGAAAGTCAGGGGAAATCTAAGTACAAGGGTGCAAAATTTAACAAAGATGCAGAAAAAATTTTGAACTGTTGTTCGCAGACTGCGTACAACAGTTAAATTTTTTCTGTTTGCTTCACTCGCAGATTATTTGTATCTCCAATTTTACATTTGTTCCGCTGTGTTTGTTTCTGGTATGATTGCAAGCGATTGAAAAACAACATTGGTATTTCGCATGAACAAATTAGTCAGGGAAAACGATTCATTTTATCCTGGAAAGTCAGTGATAAATCAGGGAAAATGAATTAGTAGTAGGAACCATGTAAAGTTACTGATTCATGACAACATAATTCACAGCATAACTCACAGAATTGTTGTTAATTTTTTTGTTTTGTTTTTTTAAAAAAAATTTTTCTTGATCATTTGTTTAGTGCTTATGTCACTGCTAATGTGTATCATATATGTCACATTTTATCAGTCAATACTGTGTACTGTATTATCTGTTCTCGTTGCTTAGTTCAATTTTGCTATTGTGTCTTTGTTTTTAACCTACATTTCTTGATCGTCAATTGCTTCTTGTTTAAGCATTCACCAGGGGCTTTTTTTATCATTAGGCTGCAAAGGATTTTACCACCAAAATGCCATTTTTCATTCGTCAAATAGTGCAAATTTTGTCAAAGATTTTGCCAAAAATCTTGAATTTTGCCAAATGCGAAAATAAGACTTTTTAGCAGTGCATAACTGTAACTGTTGTTAGCTAATTTTATAAAATCTTGCCAAATCAGTTTTGAGGCTTTTGGTTTCCACTTATCTTTTCGTTTGTCGAAAAGTGCAAACTTTGTCAAAAACTTTGCCACAAATGCCAAACTTTGCCATTTTTTTCACCATCCGAAATTTAGTGCTTATGATAAATAGGCTTCAAAAAATTTTGCCACCAAAAGTGCCATTTTTTATTTGTCAGAAAGTAAAAATTTAGCAAATTTCATCAAAATTTATTTTAAAACTATTTATATTTTTTTACAACCACCAGTTTTCGTCATTTCGTCAGTTTTACATCAAAAACGAAATCCTTCGGAGTCTAGTTATCAGGTTTGTGCATTCATATGTATTCTCTGTGCATCCATGGATTGTGGATTTATGTTATTGTTTGCTGCGATCAATATTTTTTATATGACTTGGAATGGATTTTCGCCAAATGGTTGCATTTAGTGCATTTTGGGACAAGATGTTGCAGTATTGTTTGTCTGTTACGACATTGTGTGAAATCGTTTGTGATATTAATACCATTGAGTTACTTTCATCTGTAGTCTGGACAGTGAGTTACCAGCAAGGCGAGTGTTGTGTCTGTCCAATGGCAGTGCCAGTCCTGACCCTCAGCTGAAAATATACCAGGTATTGACTCCGCATATGATCCTATATTTGTCTGAAAATAGTCGACAAATTGCAGCTAATTGCAACAGCGAAATGAAACTGGAATCGGCAATCAGCATGCATGTTTGTATAGAATGGAACTGCTGTTTGCGCCTACATGGCTGCAATCAGCGATTGTGGAGTTCTGTGTTTTATCGAGTTTTTTAGTTAGTTTTATACTTATATGTGACCTTTGTTTATGATTGTAATAAAAAATACTGCTGTGATTCTGTGTGATGTATTGTATGTCAGGATTTTTTGTTAGTCGTTCTGCGTTCCAAGTTAATAAGCCATTTTCATATTAGCCATAATACAACTTTTGTGTTGACATTTCTTCAATCGCTGTTTCCTCTTTTGCAACTTCTCAACTTTTGTTAACTTTCTTGTATGCACAGGAAGATGTGTAACAGCATAATAAGTTAGTTATTAGATGTTTTTTTTTAAATATGAAAACACCTATGACGTGGTCATTGGCGGTCTGCCTAAACATTGTGGATCACCACAGATTATCTGAAATGGCAGATATTGCTTTAGTTTTTGAATTTTAGATCGATATATAGCATTGCCGTGTTACGTGTAGGATTAGGGTTAGAATTAGAGTTAGAGTTAGAGTTAGAGTTAAGATCTGGCTGATCTGTGGTACCGTACACCAATTGGAAGTTTTAAAACTTTAACAATATCAGCCATCATTGGTGTGATGATGCAAGCTGTGTTTAGTTTGGTTTTTCTTAAACTTTTGTTTGACTTACTACTAGGAACGGCATTTGACTAAAACTGCCGCCATACCTCAGATAAGAAATCGCTTGATGATTAGGAATTCTGAACTGTTTTCCTGGAGAAATGCACACCTTTTTGGCATTATAAATCCGAGGAGACCTGAAGTTACATGTTATATCTGTATAGCTACCCTTGTGCACAATAATGTATTTGCTAATGTTTACAGTACAGCATACAATGATATATATATATATTAATATAATAATAATAATAATAATAATAGAGTGTACACACGTTTACCTTTATTTTTTTACTCCTGTTATATTGAATTGAATTACCACCTTTAAGTGATAATCCAGTTGTTTTTTTATAGTATTTATTTGTCAGTGTCTAATATTGTTAGCGGAGAACATCACCTGGTCCGAAAGCATCAAGAACGTGGAGTGATCATAATTTAGGCTACAAGTCGCAAATGTCAAAGTCGAGAGGCATGTCAAAGTCAAAGTCAGCAACTGAAGTCGTTAGTCGAGACCACGCCTCCTCAGCTGCTGCTCAGTAAGTTTCAGCGTCATTTGTTTATTATATTACTAATACACTGTGTCAGGTAAAAAAAACTAATTCTGTAGACATCATGCAATAAAAATGTCAAATCTGAATAAGTCTTAATAAGGTTCTGTACACTTAATCCCCAATAAATTCCTGAAGTGATTGCCAAATTTCATTGAAAAATATTACTTCTTGCAAAGTTATTAAATGTTCAATATCAATAACAAAATATCTCTGTTACCAGTAACAATGTGGCGTTACATACTGCAGTCACTCAGGTGGAAGTGACGTTTGTTGATGCAATCAAAATAATGTAAACAATAACAAAATGGTGTTCATTGTAGATGATCGTGTTTTAATTAAACTGTTGAGACAAGAGAAAGGGTATGGTGCTAAAAGGTTTATCGCGGAATTCTCCAGCAAGCTGTGGAGACTGTCAGAATTAACAAACAGTTGCCTAATACTGGACACTTCACGTTTTGAGGTGACCTCACAGAAGCGGCTGTAACTATTGTATGCGTAGCTAGATTTAACTGAAATTCAGCATTTTGATTGCCAATAGGTGACGCATTGTTGATGTAAAATTTTGCCAGAATCAGATGTTGTTTGTTAAAGTAATGCAAATGTACACAGGGGTTTGCTTATGTAACGCCATATTGGTAACGGAGATATTTTGTTATCGATATTCAACATTCAATAACTTTGGTAAGAGATAATATTTTTCAATAAGATTTGGCAGTCGCTTCAGGAATTTATTGGGGATTAATCGTGCAAAACTTTATTGAAGATCATTCAGATTTGACATTTTTATTGCACAATGTCGAGAGGATTAGTTTTTTACCGGACACGGTGTGCATACAACCATTTCTGCTTTCTGTCTTTTTTATATCCCATCAGTGAAATGCTATATATTATGTCGAGCAGGATATAAAACTCTGCTCACACACATTTTTCTAGCACTGTGCTTAGTATTTTTGGTTATGTGGCAGTAACAGTATATAGTTTGTATACAAATTTTTAAACAGCAATTTCTGTTTTCCTTAAAGCATGTATGAATGTATTACAGATACTTCCGGTAGTAATGATCCTGGGTGTTAAAAACTTAAGTTAAAAACATAGTCTCGGGTGACTAGAGCTGAGCTGCATCATCATCATTATCAACATAGTTTTGCTCGTTATTGCATTTATAGTCGGTTGAATAATGAATAATGATATTGTGTCTACAGTGAGCACCTGCCTGGTGATACTATTTATCGTCATCGTGGGCCTGCAATGACATATCGTGAATACTTACATAAGTACTATAGTGATAGCGTGCGACGTTCGCCGAAGGGTGATGCTCCGGATCACGACACAGATGCACTTTGTCTGAGTGACGGCTGCGTAGACTACGACGTTCAGCATAGGTTAATACCACATAGACCATATATTTGTATTAATACTGTAAAGTACAGCTTAATGGAAGCATGCAGTTGCCAACTACCACTGTTGTTTTTTAATCATTAATTGTTGTGAAATTAACTGATAATAAATTTGTAATTGGTATCCGGTCTGCTATAAAGAGCTTTTGTCAGAAGATAATGGAGACTATGTTCGCCTTTTCTGCATGTTCAATTTTGTTAGCATGAGAAGGTTTAGATTATTCTTAAGAATATTTTGGGTTTTCTGGCTTAAGGGCTTATCAGCATTATCACATTGATGTCTGTCTGAAAGATAACAGGGAAGATTATTAGAACTATCATTATGTTAATTACATATGCACGCGTATAATGGAGTTCTTACAATTTTAGGTTTAGCTTGTTTTTTTGCATTTTGTGTTTTGTTTTTCTGTAAAGGTTAAACTTTCTGTTTATTGTAAAGTTTAAATTTATCGTTCCATTATTGTGTTTGTGTGCATTCTGCCTGAAAAGGCCGTCCCCGAAATGACCTATACTGGGTCGGGTGGGACGTTAAACCCTACTCACTCACTCACTTACTTAAGGGCTTATCAAAGAAGTTGATTTCTTATGAACTGTGATGAATATAATATCTCTGAAGTTGATGATGCCTCCCTAAAATTTATCCTCCGACGTCCATAGTCATTGGGGGGCGGGCAACAAACCGGTCTTCAATGGCCTGCAAATCCGTTTATGGAGCTAACCGGTTTGGCTAATAGGAGGCTCTAGTAGAAAAAAAAGGAAAAACCAAAAAAATCTTCTTTTATCTGAGGGTGTCCTGTTTGCCGTGGGATGCGGCCTGTGTCGGCGGAGGTGGAAGCCTGGTACTTGAGCTCTGGAGTACCAGGGCAACACAGTGCTTTGGTCCCAAACCTTCATCTAGATGGGAGGTAGGGAGCTAGCCACTCCCTATCAAATCGGCTTGCCGTGCATTCTCGCATGAACACGGTAGGCAAGCTCAGGTCGGGTGTGGGGGGTCACGGGGCGACTGACTCTTTAGGAATGGATGACTGTCCGAACTCTTCCCATAACCTGAGCTATACTGTCCTTGTATCTGCTGCGGGTGAAACGCTGGGCTCTGCCCCGTGGATCTCGTACCCCGTTTTCTTTTCTTTTGTGAGATGTGTGGGACTCCACGGTGGGTGTAGAGCAAGGGCATCGAATTTTATTTTGCCACCATGGCTTCCTCTTCTATTTCAAACTCAGGTCGACCTAATTTAACAGATGAGAAAGATTCTCTATCCAGTGGCCATGTGCACTAGTTCGTTTTTCAAGGGACAGATGAAACTCAGTCAATTTCAAAACTATCACCATTCGTCATTGATAAGGTACTTAGAAACGCAGCGGGTGAACTCAAAACTGTTAAACGTCTCCAGAAAGGAGATATCCTCCTGGAACCATCCACATCCCTCCAGAGTCATTATCTCGATCATCTGAAAGACTTGGGGGGTTGTCCAGTTTTGGTCAACCCCCACAGGACTCTTAATTTTTCCAAGGGTGTTATCCGTTGCTGTGATCTTGTGGACTGTGATAAACAAGAAATACTTTCAGAGCTACACAGCCAAGGAGTAACTGACATCAATAATATCACAGTCCCAAACGACTCTGGCTGTTTATAGATACCTTTAACCTTTGTCAGTACCGAAATACTTAAAATTGGCTTTATTCGTGTATCAGTGTCAGTCTATATTCCTAACCCACTGCGTTGTTATAAGTGTCAAAGATTTAGACATGGCAAAAATACTTGTAAAGGGACTACCACCTGTGCCACTTGTGGCCAGGTGGATCATACCTACACTGACTGTCGCAGTGAACCGAAATGTGTAAACTGCTCGGGCGCTCACTCAGCCTCCAGCAAGGAATGCTCGAAGTGGGCGTTAGAAAAGAAAGTGCAGGCCGTCAAAGCGGAAAGGGGGTTTCTTTCATAGCGGCCCGTAAGATTGTTACATCAGAGAACAAATTTCAGCCTTCAAGAACTTAACCCATGGCTGCAGTAGTTCGTTTGAGTGGTGGCCCTCAGCGCCCCACAACACGGTCCATGGCAACACAAACCAATCTTACATGGCCTGAAGGCTGTTACATGCTATTGTGGCTAAACGATGTGAGATATGGCCGAGGTTGCTATTGGCCATTGATAGGAAGTTGCATATTAGCTTTCAAATAACATGAAAATCATCGACCTTGGATGACTTGAAGGTCACTGACAACCAGTATGATCGTCTGTTTTAGCGACATCTGGTCTTCTTGTTTATTGTAGTTATTAGCAGCGTGCATCTGGTTTGATTGATAGAGAGAGGTCTTGTGTTGCATGTTTGTCAATAGTCAGAAAAAGTCCACCGATGACACAACAACATCGTTTGAGCGTGAACTTGCTGATCGTCGCAGACAGTTGCAGAGGCGAGTGAAGACAGTGCGCTTCGACGACTACCTTGACAACGCTGCGACCAGCTATGTCGCTCCACTGCGCAGGAAGTTCAAAGCCGAGGACCAGAGATCACGAGCGAAAAAAGAGGTAATTTGTGGTTATTGTTTGTTGCTAGCCTGTTATTTAAATACGTGGATGGGACGGGATGGCTAACACCTGCAGCATTGAGGGCTAAAAAAGTTTTTTCCACAGACTGCTGCAAATTTTCAATAGCAAGCTCCCAGCAACCATACCTGATAAAAAACACCAGTCACAACTGGGTACTAATGGTAATATATGAGTCCGTGTGCGCCACGGCCATCTAGCAAACATGCCGAACTACTTCCTTACAGGCCAGATGCTGTTTCTGACATCTATCAAATATCGAGAACTATTGAACTTGTTTATACGTGGCGTAGTTCGTAACACGTTTTGGCTAAAATGAAGTTACTCTACGCCGGGCCTGGTTAGTACTGCGATGGGTGACTGCCTGCGGGCAGGTAAACCATCTCGGTGCGAAGCCTGCCAGTTAGGTCGACTCAGCCTTCTACCCTCCGTGGGACAGTAAAATGAGTAGTAACTCATTTACATGGGTTACGGAAGGTGGGGACCTTGGTACAGCTGACTGAGGTTGCTTAGCCGGCCGCTGCGCCGGACAATGTCTGCAGGCTGCACACGGTGGCCGTGCGGCAGGCGGCTCTGGTTAGTGACGAAAGCGCATTAGAGGCGTGCGCATGCTCGCGGCGATGCGCTATACAAATTGACAACCTTTACCTTTACCAATTAAATTCCTACTCTGGTCACATGGCATCCAGCCTGAAAAATACTTACTTAGCAATTGCTTAGGAGTTCTGTAGCCAGCTCAGTTAAAAGCATGGTTTATAATCAGTTGAGTGCATAGTACATAATGTGTATATTGTATAATATGTCTGTGTCTTATTGTAGCTACTGGCTCAGGTTTATGATGATGAGCTAAAAGACTACATCGAGTCTGCCGCAACTGAACTCAGCACAGCAAGCAAGTCGGCTAGGCAAACGGTAACTGCTTTTTATATTTCCTGGCTATATTATTATATACAGGGTGGGTCAGTGAAAAACATGGCACTTTGCTTTTGCCCATATCTTCGCCAGTTATTGACCAATTTCCAAAATTCTTTCACTGGCACACTTTGTCGACAATTTACAATAATGTGATTATTATATATCCCACCACACCATAAATGCATCTCTACACTACCTTGTGAAACACAAATAAAATATGCATATATAACCATTGTAACAAACAAACATTTTGGTAAATGAAAGAAAAAACACTTCAGACCAACATTGCGGTGAATGATCTGTATAACACTAGACTGTGTTAGACCCACACAGTCTGGTGTCGTACAGATCATTCACTGCAATGTTGGTCTGAAGTGTTTTTATCATTTACTTTAATGTTCATTATTATTGTTTGTTTTTTCTTGCATTTATATTTCACAAGGTAGTGTAAAGTTGCATTTACAGTGTGGTGTGATGTATAATAATGACATTATTGCATATTGTCTGGCTGTCTGCATAGTACGCCATTGAACGAATTTTGTAGATCGGTCAATAATTGGCGAAGATATGGACAAAAGTAAAGTGCCACGTTTTTTATGGCCCACAGTGGTTGGTGGCGTGGCGTAGTTGGTAATGCGTTTTGGCTGAAATGAAGTTACTCTGTGCCGGGCCGGGTTAGCACTGCGGGCAGGTAAACCATCTCGGTGCAAAGCCTGCCAGATAGGTCGACTTCTACCTTCTGTGGGATGGTAAAATGAGTACTGGCGGTGGTCACGCCCATCGCTAGGGAAGAAACTGCGAGTTCTGCGCGACAGTAGCCCCTGTGGTCAGGACTGCAAGCATACTGGTCTAGTCGGTTAAAGGCGCTGGCTGTTAACTTAAGCTGGCCATCCGGCCAACCTGGGCTGTGTGCTAGCTTAATTGGGCTTAGTACTGCGGTGGGTGACTGCCTGCGGGCAGGTGTGCCATCACGCTGACTTTGCCGTCGCCAGCTCAAAGTGTCGCCAAGGGGATGAGCTGCCATGCAACGGACCTAGGTCTATGCGGAATCTTCTTCTTCTTCACGGTGTATATAACTGGGTTGTTGCTGGTTTCAGTGTAGGTTCACCATTGTCAGTGTTCGGATACTGATATATATATACATATATGTGTGTTGTGTTCATGCCAAATCAGTTTTTTTGTCAATTGTTTTAGTTTATTATAGGTAATCTGTCGTATCAATTTTTTAATTTGTATATTTTATGTTTTATTGTTGATTTAATAGTTGTTTGATTAAGTGATTGATTAACCAGTAAATTGTGTGACTGAATAATTAGTGCCAAATGTGAGTTTGGTGCATTTTTTTCAGGAGGCAAAGTACAAAAAAACAGTCCTCAAGCCACCGCAGACAGCTCGATACAGAATGAATAAATTCAAAAGTAAGCATATTCTGTTATTGCTCTATATTCAGTTGTCAGTAGTGTGTGCCAATTTCATAGATTGCGTGATGACTTAATGTTACATTACAGGCACGTGGTAATGCAGCGCTATTAATAAGTTACGTCTATTGTAAATTTGTAGTATACCAGTACCTAATAGGCCCCTATAACCAGTCTTCTCAAAGAGATTCAACTCTGTTTTTAATTTGACTCTTTTAGCCACGGACCAGCAGTACATTTAATCAGCTGGAAAACATTTGTATTGCATTTGCATTAACTATGTTTTTTAGCTTATGAGATAATGCTGGAGTGGAAAAGGTTAAATGGGGTCACGTCACATGGGTTTATAAGGGCAGCTAGTTCGTCGTTCTATCACTCTGTGTTCTAGTAAAATGATTTCTGCTGTTTTGGATGTGTGACTTGGTCGCCCTTACATAGTAGTGTAAACTGGTAAGTTTTTTATACACTGCGTCTCAAAAAAACTGGGACCCCCGACATTTTCGACTGTAACTTTAAAACCAATTGTCAGATTTTGATTATTTTTGCCATCAAATGACTATTCAGTTTCCCACTTCACTCAACTTTTGTTTCTGCACTACCTGGGGAAAACGCAACCAGCAAGATATCATTTTTTTATTTGACGCAATATGATTGCTTAATTAACATAACGCGTAAAAACACATTTTGTTCACATTTCTGACACTTTGGCTGACATTTCATTCAGTTGTTTATTTTTCAACTGCTTGCAGTAAAATTGCTTGAAGTGTTGGCCCACTATGCGAACACAGGCAAGAAGATGCTTTCTCCATTTATTGACAGCAGTATCGATATTGTTCTGCTCCAGATCAATCCAGGCTGTATCAGTCGCTTCTTGACTTCGCAAACATTCCTAAACTTTATCTGGTAGACATACTGTTGCACGACAGTCAAACCTTGTAATATACCAGCTGTTGGGGCCCAGAGATTAGGATAGATGGAATTTATTGACGTTTTTACAATTCATTTTAACACATGTTGTGCTTGGTCTGCTTTCCCCAGGTAGCGCAAAAGCAGATGTTGGGTGAGGTAAAAACTAGAACACTTATTTAATAGCTAGTGGTGTCAGACATTTTTCTGCCAAAAATTATTAAAATCTGCTAATCTTTCTTTAAGTTACGATCGATAATGTCGGGGATGTTTTTTTCCTGGTTTTCTGTTTATTTCAACACATATTTCGCTTGATCTGATTTCCCTAGGTAGTGCAGAAGCATATATTGGGTGAGGTGGGAAACTGAATGGTCATTTAATGGCAAGTTGTGTCAGGAATACTCGTACCAAAAACTATCAAAATCCAATAATAGCTTTTAAAGTTACAGTCGAAAATGTCGGGGATCCCAGTTTTTTTGAGACTATGAGTGGTCCATTGTAACCATGTGTCTATCTTGCACCGTTACGGAGATATGGTGCCTCAAAGATAATGGGGTCACAACCTTGACGTTTTGGGGTCATGTGACGTCATCGGTCACTTGACCATTCGACTTGCGTTGGGCGACTTTTTATGGGTGGTCCGTTGTGACCATGCATCTATCTTGCACTGTTAGGGTCACCAAACTTGCAAACTTGCATTTGCCCATGTTAAAGGCCAAAAGTTCACAGCGCATGCGCCATGTCACGTGATCTGTAGGCAGGGTGTCCAAAATAACCACATATTTGAAATTCCCGAGGCCACGTTGCCTATTTACTATGCCACTTTTGTAGGGCTACGATGACTATTAAGGGTAGTTTGTAGGTGAGCATCTCCATTGTTAAGCATTTAAGTTCGAAAATCGGCCAAAAATTTGCAGTTTTGGGAGATTTTGAAGGGGAAAATATGAAAGATAAATGTTGAGACCCCCCTGGGAAATCAGTCCTCACCGAAACACGTCATCCAGTGCAAAAAATACGGCGATACTCTCAATAGTGTGTTCTCCAGAGGTTGGCAAGAAAAGTACAAAAAAGAAAGAAAAAATAACACATTTTTGGAACGTTATATTTCACCCCTTTCCTGCGCCGGCCCTGCTGGGCCGATTTGTACCATTTTTGGCATGTGGGGTCGCACCGTCGATGTAATCATCAGAGTCAAATTTTAAATCGATTGATTCAGGAGTTTGGGGGTTATGGGTGCCCAAATCTGGAGTTTCCCATTGACATTGATAGTCGCCCTTACAACAGTGTTACGCACTACTGTGCTACACTGCAATATATGTCGATTGAATGCCTGATTTCTCACTAACGTCATCTGATAATTTTGTGTAAATCGAAAAATTTTCTGCAGAGATGTAGAAGAAAACGTGACTGTTTTTTTCTGAATTCAGTGCATTTTGCAGTAGTGGTCAGTTGCGTTTGGCAACTGAAACAGGAACTTTGGTAGCGATATTATCCATGTTTATCGCACCATATTGTAGCATGAACTGGTCAAAGCAGGCCAGATTTGGGCCAAAAAATGAAACTGATAAAACTGATGCGACTAATACCCCATTTACACGATAGAGCAAGCATTGAGCAAACATCGAGCAAATATGAAGCATGCATAAAGCATAGCTTACACGAAGCAATCATCAAGCAGACATCGAGCAAACGTCTAGCAGACATCAAGCAAACATCGAGCTGGCTCGTCCAGCTAACATATAGCAGCTCGTCGAGCCAGCTCATCGAGCCAGCTTGATCATGCAAATGCCAAAACGTGGTATAACAGTAATGCATCAGACAGAGATATCTGCATTACAAAGTGTGTATTTTTCGGCCACTGATGAAGTGTGTGGTTTGGTTGTTTTTATACAGAGCAGCAGTCCAGTGTTCTGCTGCCGAGGTCACGGTCTCGTCATCGATTGCTGGATCGTGATCGTAAGCGCAGTGCGTCAGCAAGCCCAGACCTCGGTCGTCAATGTAGGTTCTCGTTCTTTGCAGTTACTATAGTTTACAGTTACAAACGACACGATGAATCGTTTCTGTTTGAGTTTAATGGTTGCATCTGGTATTTTTAGTTTTTAATGAACCAGATCATGTAAGTTTAATAAAATGATTTGGGTCATTTTCTGTTCTTTAGCCCTGCTGTTTTTTTTTCGTTTTTCATCTTTCATTAAGCAGATTTATGACAGTCTCCTCTATTATGGTTAAGTTTTTTGAACTTTTGAATTTATGTTTTGCAAATTTTTGGATATCTATTTGATGCGGATTCTTCTAGCAGTGCTCATTTTAGTAACTTGAATTTTGTGACAAACCCCAAAATTTATCAAGTTGGGCCTTTTTGAAAACAAGGTTTAACAGAATTCCTACAGGTCAGGGAAAACTGGAAAAAAAGTCTGGGAATTTGTGTGGACAGGGAAAGGTCAGGGAAAAATATTATTTTTGATAAATCAGACAAAAGTCAGGGAAAATGATCTTCGATCATGCAGACTGCAGATATCCATAATTTGTGGGTCTCCTAAGCAGCCAAATTTGTGGCTTCCATTGAGCACCCAAAAACTAGAAGTGCTTCAGCTTCAAGAGGCTTTGTCTCCCTACCCCTCTTACTAAGGCCTCTGTCATTTGCATCTTGCTCCATTAATACTGTTTCATTAGTTGTGATGATATAGTGTACCATTTCTGACATTTGTGTCATCAGGTTATTGTTTCAATAAGGTCAGGGAAATTGTCATTCCATGACTGGAAAAGTCAGGGAATTTTGCTAGAGAAGACCTATAGGAACCCTAGTTTAACTTAAAACCCAGTAAAATCCAACCCACTATTAATCAGGTTTTTCTAAACAGTAAAAAAAAACAAAGTCCTTCCTGAGCCTTACGGCCCATAGGGCGGCGCTGATATCTGTTTCCTAAGGCCCTCAGCCAGATCACCAGTTTTTACACTGCGAGACCACGGATACTGGGCCAGTGTATCGCGCGGTGTGCCTGTTTACGTCCCAGCGGTGAAGCCGGTACCAAATTATACTGC
>Ga0209367_1000853_pt1 | contig 34352 bp, 25 predicted proteins | sample WorMetLIZISLAND2_FD_187412 | JGI IMG/M metagenome (GOLD analysis project Ga0209367, IMG submission 187412) | Marine gutless worms symbiont microbial communities from Max Planck institute for Marine Microbiology, Germany - Olavius geniculatus... ... | reverse complement strand
GTCGGCAGTCGTCGAGCTGCTCTTCGGCATTCCACAACTGCAGGGCTCTGTCCTTGGCCCGTTGCTGTTTCTGTTGTACACCGCTGAGTTGTTCGACATCATCTCGAGTGCCGGACATCTGCTTCGGTTTCAACGCAACGTTTTATCGCCTGAGTTGAACGCATCGATGCCTGGATGCGTAGCAACAGGCTGAGGATGAACGCCGACAAGACACAGCTCGTGTGGCTTGGAACACGACAGCAGCTTGCCAAGCTGACCACTACCACTACTGTCTGCCATCGTCAAGCCGTCGTCCGCAGTGCTCGACCTGGGCGTCAACATCGACGGCCAGCTTACCATGGCTGACCACGTCGCCGTGTTACGTCGGTCGTGCCTGTTTCAACTACGCCTGCTAAGGATGGTCAGATCTTCCCTGACTTTGGAGGCTGCGAAGACACTGGTGCACACATTCATCAGCAGCAGTCTTGATTACTGCAACAGTCTGCTGACAGGATCGGTGATGGCCTGCTGACGAAACTGCAGACTGTCCAGAATGCAGCAGCGCGTATCGTGACCGGAACTAGTAAGTTCGACCACATCACTCCAGTGCTGCGTCAATTTCACTGGCTTCCGGTCCGCCAGCGAATCACCTTCAAGCTAGCGATGATCACTTTCAAGTGCCTCCATGGTCTGGCGCCGTCATACTTGGCAGATGTGTGCATTCCGGTCTCGTCTGTCGTCGGCAGGTGGCAGCTGCGGTCGGCAAACAGCGGGGCACTCGTCGTGCCGCGCACAAGGACCGCGATCGGTTGGAGGGACTTTGCCGTGGCTGGCCCGGCCACTTGGAACAGCCTCCCCGTCGACCTGCGGACTTCATCACTGTCCAGAAATACATTTGCGAAAAAAACTCAAAACTCACTTATTTGAAGTCTTCTCTAATTGGGCGCTATACAAATTGACATATTCATTCATTCAAGCGGTACGGTCGGCGCACCCTAGCAATAGCCCGCCTCTTGTCTTTCTGCTTATTTTCCCATTCCCACATTCTAAGATGTCCTACCTGCATTACCGTCAGAGAGTCGAACAGTGCAGTTGATGGACAGCGCATTTCCCGCCTCGACTAGCGCCTCTACGGGTTCCACCTCTGTACGCGTGACAACAAATGCAAGAAATTTTAACTAATGCTCGTGACACGCGCGACAGCGACGTAAAATAGTGTCCGTGCTGTGGCGCGTAACTGCATCATTGGTCTATTCTCTCCCTCTATTTACAATGTTTTTGATGATTTGATTATGTGTAAAACGCTATTCAAAATGTTTTGTGTTTTATTGTACATGCAGCTGCAGGTCGATATAGGCATGGGTGTGAACGGGGGAGGCTTGGCCATGGACTACCCCATAATAATAATCCATACGATGATACGTCCTTGGGCTTGGCTCGCCAAAAACTGGATGGGTAATGGGGTGTTTGCACGATGAAGCAAACATGAGGCAAACCTAGAGCACACGTCGTGCAAGTGTATATTAATACATTTGCTTCATGTTTGCTTCATCGTGTACACACTATATAACTGGGTATGTCGCGCAGCCCCGACGCATCAAAATTTTATTGAAGAGATCTTGCTCTAAATCCTGCCAGCCAGGGCTGCATGAAAACTACCAGATAGTGAGATGCAGCCTGGATCGCGAAAGAGCATCTGATACTCGATCGTAACCTATACGTTACGTTATGCCCGTAGCCTATACGTTTCAGCACGCGACTCGAACACTGGCAGATGACGGACAGACAATAATCAAAATTAACGGCGATGACGAACATTAAACAGACACTGACTGGCATACGCGTATATACCGTATCCGTGTTTTGCCGAATAGGACCAAGACGGATATAATACTATACCACCAATGGCCATCTGCGAATGTTCAAGTTCGAATCAGATTCAAGTTCAACAATTCATCGTCAAATTATCATGTGAACAAAGATATCTTTCCTCTTCATATACCGCTGTCGGTGTCGACGAATATAAGTAAAAAATTTATTTTTTACTAGAAGCACTCGGAGACCACAAACCTCCGCCGATATATCTCTTCATTCGGACTGGATAATAGTGCAATTCCAACCGTACAAAATAAGAATAAATAAAAACGTTGTAGTTATAGGCTCACAGTCATGTTGTGTGACTGTAGGCCTACTATTAGTTGTAGCCGTTGCTTTAGTAAGTCTATATGTTATTAATCTACATTATAAGCCATTGTCGTATGGATCATGTAGCCTACGAGGCCACACGTGTAACGGTGTAATCGACAAATGGATGACCGTGTTCAGTGGAAAACAAAAATAGGCCTACGCTGACCAGCAGCAGTACCAGCAGCCATTGTGTTGCTGTTATTGGATGCGATGTGGGCCTAGAAAGAAGTCGTCAACTGTATATCCGATTCTCGTCTTCTTTTCTCCGAAGTTAATTAGCTGAATTCGGCACTTATATCCACTTATATCGACAAGTATTAAGCAAGTAATGCGAGCAAAGCTCACGTGACGCTCGACAGCATTGCTGCTTCCGGCCGGGGAATCAGCGCGTACAACGTGAAATGAAAAATGAATACGTTTTGAAGGGGTATGCAAATTCGAGGCCTCCATACGGAAAACTCCTTGAACCCAGGAGGTCGAAACTAAGACGGTTAAAATCTACGTTTTATGCCAAAAAAATAAGTGTAGGTTGTTCTGATCTAGGCCTATATCCGGTAATTTCGGTTTAATTTGCCGTTGAAATGTGCTTAGCACAGCTGTCGCGCGTAATTATAGGCTTACAGCAACAATTCCTACAAGGTCTCGCCCACAGGTCTCGCCTGAGCCTAATTCAGAACATCACATTCACCGGGTAAGCAGGTCGGCTAAATAACGAAATTGGTGGTTCATCCCCCTTGCCTATTACCGGTTAATGTTTTCTTTGAATGATTTTGATTCACATACAGAGGACCGCGCGTGAGTCCTGCAAAAAATTTTGTCGAATAATAGTCAAGCCATAATATACTGCAAAGAAAAGTAAATTCAGTGACGACATTTCAGAAAATCGTTGGGGGATCTCAATGATCATTGGAGGTCTAAGTCTACGTAACGTATTGTTTTTGCAACAGTAACGCTGTTTCAAAGCAAAGGTACGATTTACAGGGAAAAACTAAAATCGTAAATCCTTGGCGAGACCCTCCACCCCCACCTAAATGACGCCCCTGAGTAAATTAAGCTAATTTTTGACATAACGCTATACTGGGCATAAATACGGCATAGGCCTATGCATACACTGGGATGGTATAGGCCTACATCGTTTTGCAGTTTGACTAAACGACTGAACTCTGAAGGCCCACGTGTATAGAGCCTATGCCGCAATTACGACATTATTATATAACTGGACCAAACGTAGTTTGCAACAGGGCACAGGCCCTAGCTTGAACATGTAGGCCTAGTGCAAAGGTTACAAAAAACAAACATAGCTAAACACATGTAATCGGGTCTTGTAGGCCTCTTGTATGCCTATTTTCATTGTCATAACATGGGAATGGCGGCAACAAATAAATTTGTCGCACAAAATGTAGTCTATAAGTAGCATTCAATTGGACACGGGGCATACCAGCCGTGCATGAGTTCACGACATTCTAGCATTGGGTTGAAATTGGTCATAGGCCTAATGAACTTTATCGTTGCAAATTTAAACCGTAATCCAAACCGAAACCGAAACCAGATACAGGTGGATCTGACCAATGAGACCGAATCATCCGAAAATACTATCATTCTTTATTATTGGACAGTCACCAGTGCAGCTCGCATTATAACCGCCAGTCCGCCACTCCCATTATTATGACAATAAAAGTAGCCTATAGGCCTAACGGACAATGACTTTGTTAGTGCTCACGCCAGAATACACTGCTGTGCTCATGATGGCATAGGGCCCGTCAGGTGGCTCGGTCGATGTTCGGTAAGACAAAAAAGAAAACACGTGAATATCGCAGAAAACACGGTGGACTGGAAGCACTAAATCCAAAATCACTAAACTCCATCAGTAAGACGTAGGCCAGCTTACAGCAAGCCTCGAACTTACTGTAAAACGTTTTGCGGATTTTTTTAGCCGATTATATACTTAAGTAAAGATCGAGTTATTGGTATATTTTTGTTGTCGTCTGTCTGTCTGTCTGTAACGGACGTATTGTGGCTAAGCTTTAGGTCGTGTGGGAAATACTTTTTGCACGAGAATAATTAGAAATGTGTGTTAAACTCAGGCACGCAAAATTTCAGCTATCTATAGTGCAAGGGGAACATTTTCAAATTGGGGGAGAAATTGAATGGTGGGGGTAGAAAAAATGCGCTTTTAACGGAAAACTGGCCATATCTCGAAAACGGTGAAATATGCGGCCAAGGTTACTACTAATCACTAACAGGAAGTGGCATATGCTCTTTCGGATGAAATGAAAATCATCGACCTTGTATGACCTTAAAGGTCACTGACAACCAGTACGTTCGGCTATCCTAGCGACAGCTGGGCTTCTTGTCACAGCTTCTTGTGCAGCATGTTCTCTGACAAATGGGCTGAGGTTATATACGCCTGGGAAATACTCGCGCACCGATCGACTACTTTCGAACTTTGTTTTTCGATGCTGAAAAACAAGCACGTAAACACGCTTTGCAGCTGCAGCAGCCGCACAGACGATGATGCATCGTACAAAGGCCACAGCCACACACCGTACTACAGGTTATTATAGATCATTTGGACCATTAGCCTACGCTGCATAAAACGTTCAAAACAAAACTGTCCGCTTTTCGGCTGTGAGCTGTGAGGCTAATTTCAACTTGATTTTATCGTTTATCAGCGAATAAAGATAACCTATGATCTTCGATGACAGCAATTCAAGACATCCGTGCACAAAGTCACAGCGGACAAGCTAGACAGAAATGTCATAGGGCCTATTATCGGACAGTTGCAGTCCCATTAAACATAAAAATAATATTTTAAAAAGCATTAAAAAGTGCGATCTCTGACGACTTATTACGACTAGCAACAGTAGGCCTACTGTTGTCTTCTACAGAGCGAATTGACCAAAGTCTAAAAGCAGGACATAACATACCTAGCGTGAGCAACTGACCATCGGAGGAGTGGACGACCGCAGCCGTCAGAGGCAGAGCAATGACGACACACGGCCACATCAGCAGCAGCATCATAATGATCATAGCATCTCCGGCACTCTGTTCACACGTAGAGCTGCGAAAAATTAACGATCAATCTGACGATTAAACATAAGCAAATTTTTAATAAATAGCGTTCATTTTAATCTCTAATTTTTTTTACCAAAGTCACGCCATAGGCTATGCGGTGACAAGCATTTGAAAACAGTAGGCTAATCAGAGAACGTGAACGTTGCAGTCTGTCGTACGCTCCAATAAGATCCCGATAAAATATTAGCCCCTACTATAACTAGCTGAATAAAACTTGCAAAGTTGTTAAACAATGCATGCATTTTTTTGACACTGCCGCTTTTAATCAAAGTTAATGATTAATCAAGCGATCAATCAATCAATCAAATCATCTGAATCAGATCACTTGGGTTCATTATGAAAAGATGAAAGAAACACCGAACACAACAAGAATGCGACAAAAAACTAGGGCAATGGTTGATTTCTGTCAAGTTAACTATTCAAAAACTCGTTACCATGCAGTCACCGCAGCTGCTGAAGGTCTCGCGTCGTCGCATCACCGCCATCACTACCGGCACCGTTGTCGACGCTGTAGTACTGGGCCTAATATTTCGTCACCACCGACGATGACGACTACAGCGTAATATGATGGATGGCCCTCGTGACGAGGCGACGTCAACACTGTAGGCCTACATGTAGTGGGCATAGCCGCATCAGCACACTTGACTGAATAGCGCCTGCAGCAGTCAACATCCGCTTTGTAACTCTGCAGCCAACCGTAGTACTGTACCGAAATAACTTGCCGCAGATGAGCGATCGACCGACATAAAGTTCCGGTTACATCACGCTATGGATGGCCACTATGACTATACGGCCATGGATAGCATATCACTTGAAGTGTGTCGTTACTCATTAATGGTTTGAGCAAGTCAAGCCTGTCGAGAGGGGATGAGGGAAGAGAGGAGCATCGGTCATGCGACGTCCCCATAGGCCGTAATGCAAATTTTTAAAAATTGGGGCATAAAAAGGGTAAATTTAAAAAAAAATTTATCGAAAACATCTAAAAAATGTGTCCGGCGTCAGGGCGCTTCGTTTGAGCCATTAGCGGCGTCGGTCGGTCCAACGGGCTGGTCTGTAGCCGTGCGCAAGAAAAAAAAAGAAAATAGACGCCTAACGGCGAAATTCGCGCATGCGCAGCCACGCCCCCTTTAAACCGATTGTAACCAAATTTTGCATGTTGGGTCGGGTATGCGATATGATCACTGACGCCAAGTTTTATGGAAATCGGTTAAGGGGTTTCGGAGTTACAGGACCCTCCCCCAAATGCCATTTCCTATGCTTAGGCCCAGGGAGTGTAGAAATGCTTAGGCCTAACGTTCATCGCCCTTACAACAGTGTCAGCACTACCGTGCTGCACTGTGATACAGAAGCAAGTGATCACGTCAAGGCCGTAGCCAGAATTTTTGTTCGTGGGGGATTTGACCTTCCTCTCCGTTCCCCTGATCCCTTTTTCCCTCACACCCTTTCCTCCCCTTCCCCCTTTCCTTAAAGAGTAAGACCCCCAAATCTAACTATAGGGGGTTTGGGAAGCGCTCTAAGTTTCCCCAGCGGAGTGTGGGGCGGTGCCCCAGCCGAAATCGAATTTGGTGCATTTTACCTTAAAATATAGCATCTGGTGGCAACAATTTTAATTATTTTCTTCAGAATTAACTAAGTAAACTAACCAAACTTTAGTGCATGCACTTTAAAGAAAAAAACAAGGGCGGCGGAACAAATTTAAAAGTAGAGGTACAAAATTTGAACTGTTGTACGCAGCATTGTCACATTAACTTTAAAAATTCTCAGTATTTCTGTGGGGGGTTGAACTCGCTAGCCCCACCCCCCTTAAATACGGCCTTGGACTACATTAGGCCTACCTTTTTCTTCGCGGCGGAGGGAATAAGCTGAGCACAGCAGATTCAACAGCCACGTGTTAATGCAGCTAACGCTAGAAGTGTATCGCTGGTACAAAACAGCACGTGTGCAAAGTTCTGAAAGTCAAATCGGTCGTTCTCAAAGCCGTAAAATAAGCTGCGAAAAACAGTTTATCAGTAGCAGGAGAAAATCCTAGACCTAGACAATCAAGTATAATCTGCTGACTTGGTAATAAACTTACCACAAGCAGTCGCATTTCTGGGAGATTTACTTTCCACCACGAGGACGTATTTTTCGACGTACGGTTTTACTTTCGTTTTTGTTTGTAGGCTTACTGTAGCCTATAGATGAGTAGGTTTACCGCACGCTGGCTTTGGACGGCAACGACGAACAATAGCTGATAAGTAGGTCTACTATCTCCAGTACCGTACTGCACAGGCAAAGAGCCCTGGCCTACTGTCTACCGACAGTCCGGTTACGCTATCTTTCTTCGCCGTTAATATACCTGCATGTGTATAAATAGTAGGCCTATAGTTTCAAGCAGGGGCGCCATGTAGCAGATTTTTTTTACAAATCCTGCAGAGATCAGCTGGGATTATTTTAAAATATTATAGCATTACTAAGATTTTAAGTGCAGTTAAATTACCGCTAACAAACGTCGCTGGTAACTTTCCGGTAAGTTACCCACGACTGTGACGACTTACAGCAATTTAGTCATTACGTACTTTGCTGTGCCAATCGCGCGTCTTTCGAAGCTCGTCACGAAAATTTGAAAGACCATTGCATAGAGTCCAGGCTTGCTGTGGATATCGATAAGCCTATACGTATATCCCGTAGATATTGTCCATGGATATTATGCTAGCTCATTTTTAGCCGACGGGAGGCGGGGCGGGGAAATGAGTGCCCTTGCCCCTGCTGTAGGCCTGGGGCGTACTTTGTGAAAATTTAGTGGCTACATATGTATGCAGGACAGACGTCTGTGAAATGCATCAGTCGTAATTTGGCCATTGAAAACAATGAAATCATACTGAGTAGCGCACGCGTCGGCTCAGAAATTATTAACTGAATAGCAGCAAACGTGATTGGCAAATATTATCTCTCAACAAGTCACACGTGTCACATCACATCATCTTCATTACAGCATCTGTCAGCATGTGCTTAAAATGTCTTCGTCCAGCACGAACACAAGCGGTAGACGTTAACACGTACACTTGCCAACAGCACGTTCAATAACTGCATGTCTCACAGTGGCCCCACTCACTGTTTATACGTCATTTTAGTTTGTCGACATACGATTTTAAAATGAAGACAAAGTAACACATTTTTAATGATTCTGTGATCTCAGTAATTATCCGTGCTGACCCATGCACTACCAAATACGAATTCATTGCCGTCAATGGCAAAACTATGACTTCTGCATTTCACAAGGTGGTGTAGCGACAACATTAATGTTATATGACCAAAACTATAGACATTTGCGTCAAGTTTCTTCCCAATGTTGTGCGCCAAAAATCATTAAAATCGACCAATGTTCCACGCAGCTATTTGAAATATAAAGGTGGCACGTTTTTATAGACCAGTGTCAAAGGTAATACTGTTTTTGAATAGTTCACTTGCTAGCGTCAAAAAAGAATATTTAACTGCTATATTCCAACACTGACTTCAGTCATGCAAAGAATTTTTTTCGGAACATTTTGCTGAAAACCACATGATTCTGTGACGTACGGTTGCTAAATTATGGTGCCATAAACTTTGTGCCGTTTTTTTGGACCACCCTGAACATACATACGGTACATAAACAATACACTAATACAATAGCACAAGATAAAACATAATAGTCATAGTCATAGTCACAGTCACAATGATATAGCCTAGAGTGACACACAGTGATTACACTGATTATGAGATGTTTCTCATGCTGATGCACAGAAATTTGAAGCACTGTACCAGCTAGAACAAGACAATACAGAGAAAGAGTAATACTTAATAACACAATTACCCACCTCCACCCCTAAATTATATAAAACTAACTGTAACCCTTCATCACACGTCCACAGTCAACAAAACACAATGAATCAGTGCAAAATTATTGCTGAAATAGCAGCGTAGGCCCAGTGAGAATCTCAACGCTGAACCGTATGGTGGAAAATGACTACTGAGTGACCAAACATAAGATAGCACCAGAACACCACAACAAAAAGTAAATCAGCCCTGCACATAATGTAACATCAGTTATCAACTTATCAGCAGTCGCAGTGACTAAACATAAAAAATATAAAACAGATCAAAAAGATAAAATGCAAAACAGTCGAGCAATGATAGACCATATGAAATGAATAAAGCAAGCATTTATCACTTGCAATTGCATCACGTTATATAATGGGTGATTTAACCACATCCTCCTAATATAACGGAATATAATGGAACCTCCACTGCACCCACACCTATTGAGCATTATACAACATATGCACGACTACCGACCCCCAAACCTTGGCTGCAAACACATTTCGACCTCAAAAATAGCATCCAGTGCCGAAATTTTTGGATATGTTTATACAGCTTTTCCTTGACTATGCACCTGAACAATTTAATTAATTACGCTTTATTTTTTTCACAGAAAAAACTACTACGATTCTCCACAGTCTTACAAATAGTCACATATGACAAGTGATAAAAAAGTGACTATACGACATCCTATTCATGACGCAATCCGACCTTCTGGCTGTTGTACTACTAACAATAACTGGTCTATTACATTGCATACATTAGGCCATAAGCCTACTATGCCAACTGAATCAAACAATCAATCGACCAACATACCATGCAAAGCAGAGCAGCATGAAAGAATATAAGCAGCAAATAACGAACATACAGTTAACAGTTAAATAAATAATATCAACGACATTCAACGAAAAATTTTAAGCCAACCATACTAATGGCTGTGCCTTTGGCACAAGATTATGCCTGTATGTCATCTGTCTGTAACACATGTATTGTGGCTAAATGGCATGTCTTACTGTAAAACTGTCTAAACAAGTGAATAGGGTTGCCCGACAGCTACACTGGGTAACAAGTTGGACCCCATACAATGTTCCCATTCCCCTAAATGGGCTGCAGCTGATTTATAATTAACAGCTGACTGGCGAGATGGCCGCACGTGACGTCTGTTATACTAGCGTTGCTTCTAGCATTCCAAACCAGCGCTAACGGGACTATAGTCACCTCAGGGAAATCAACCAAAAGTTGGACGCTAACCTTCAGACATAAGTGGTATGGTCAGCTTTCCCCAGTGACAGCTTAGTTTCTCGATATTTAGTAACAAACACACATAGAGAGTAACCATACACGAATGCACACTGGCAACCCATCTTACCAATGCACCGTGATACAACACAGACAGACAAACAGCAAACAGTAACTGAAAAGTCATTAGTAACGTTTTTTCAGCTAATAACTTCACAATACTGATGTTGACAACGCCACATTTGCATAAAGTTTTTTGGCAGACCGTACTAACAGTCAAGCCTTGGGTACGATGTATCATCTGTCTGTCGTCTGTCTGTCTGTCTGATGGCTACCCTCTAGTACCAGGTTAAAACTCTATAACCCCCATTCCCCAAGCAGTGGAATGAGGGGTCAAATGTCTGCACCCCCAAATAACACATTGCAAACTGGGGCCAAACTGCTTCAGTTAGCGTCACAGTTACTATTACCAACCTACAGGAAGCTGATCAGCGCCCTCTCCAACATAACCACTGACGACCCATGCAGACATCTGTTCTCCCAAAATAGAGATGCCTATCCCAAACCCCAAAATTTGCATGGTGTACTGTGGCCAAAACGAATCAGCGGAATGGTTACTATTAACAAGGCATAAACTTCTACCAATGCCCTATCTAATACGTCCATTGCCGACCCTCTCCTTCCCCAACAAACAGTAATAATCCTCAAAAATTGCCAGGCAGTACAGTTGGCCACCCTAGTGATGCATTCAAAATAAAGGTTGTATATCTGAGTTTATAAAAGTTAAAAGAAGCACATGATGTTACCCCCATCAAAACTGATAATGAAGAGTCTGAGAGAAAACAAATAAAACAAAAAAATAAAGTTAATAAGAGAACCTAAAGTGGCAAGATGAAGAAAGAAGGTCAGGCAAACAATCGTCATACTTCACTGTAAGTACCATCTACTGCTGCGCACGCATATGAATGGCTACATGCCCTTTTAAAGTTTTTCTACTTGCAAATGCAGAATTGCACAGGTGACAAGCATATGGCCGTTCGCCAGTATGTGAACGCACGTGAATCTTCAACGGCTGCAAACGGCTGTACGTCTTGCTGCATTCACTGCACTTATAGGGCCTTTCATCAGAGTGAGTACGCATATGATCACGCAGTCCTGATTTCTGTCGGAACAACTGTCCACAGACGCTGCAACAGAAAGACAGTTCATCAGAGTGGCAAAGCATGTGATCATCCAGACAGGCTTTGTATCGAAGAGTCACGCCACAGATGGAACAGATAAATGGTCGTTCACCAGAATGTATCCGCATATGTTGCTTAAAACTGAGCTTATGGAAAAACCTCTTCGAACACACGGTGCATTGGTACGATGGGTTGCCATTGTGCATTCGTATATGCAGCTTTAGTGAGGATTTAAATGCATAACATTTCCCACACGTGGTGCAAGAATATGGCTTAAACCCGGAATGGGTTCGCTGGTGAGCTGCAAGATGACGCACACTGGAAAACCTCTGCTGGCAAATGTCGCAACTAAATCGCTCATCAACCATATGACACCGAACGTGCTGCATCATCACTTCAAAATGTGAAAACTGTTTGCTGCACACCTTGCAGACATACTGCCATGTGCTGGCATCAAAGTCGACGCTACTTTTCAAGTTAGCAGCTACAGCCACCATGTCATCTTCTGTGTGGGTATGCATATGTACACTCAAACTTGTTGAGTCATTGAAATGGCTTTTGCAAACAACACAGGTGTAGGGACGTACCTGTTGGCCAGCGTGTATCCGAATATGTCTTTTCAGCACCTGTGGATCGGCAAATGCTTCTGTGCACGTGAGACAAGAATATGGTTTCTCGCCAGTATGTGTTCGCTTGTGAACAGTCAACTGACTCACACCTGCGAATGTCCGCTGACACACATCGCACGTCTGCCTATTGGTGTGTATTCGGCTATGTCTCTTCAGTGCTGAGGGATGGGCAAACGCCTTTGTGCAGATGGAACAAGCATATGTTTTCTTGGTGATATGCGTTTGTGTGTGTCGTCTCATCGATGAGGGATCGGCAAATGCTTTTGTGCAGGTGGGGCAAACATACGGTTTCTCGCCAGTGTGTGATCGTTTGTGAACAGTCACGTGATGAGGATGGGCAAATGTCCGCTGACAGACATCGCATGCGTACGGTCTTTCCCCGGTATGACAGCGGATGTGTTGTTGCATCGCTTGCAAAAACGTGTACCGCACGTTACATACTTTGCACACGTAATACGGCTTTTCATATCGTACATTCAGTGGAAGGGTTTTCAGTGTTTGGTTCTGTGTTGTGCTGTTACTGTCAGTATCTGCAGCTAAATCTTCGTCTACTTCTTTCTTCACAGCTCTCGAAGGAAGATCGCTCGTGTGCTTTTTGGTGTGTATCTGGCTATGTCTTTTCAGCGCCTGTGGATCAGCAAATGCTCTTGTGCAAATACGACAAGAATATGGTTTCTCGCCAGTATGTGTTCGTTTGTGAACAGTCAACTGACTCACACCTGTGAATGTCCGCTGACACACATCACATGTGTGTCTTTTGGCGTGTATCTGGCTATGTCTTTTCAGTGCTGAGAAATGGGCAAACGCCTTTGCGCAGATGGAACAAGCATATGTTTTCTTGGTGATGTGTGTCTGTGTGTGTCGGTTCATTGAGGAGGGATCGGCAAATGCCTTTCTGCAGGTGGGGCAAGAATACAGTTTCTCGCCCGTGTGTGATCGTTTGTGAACAACTAAAATAGGTAGACTTGCGAATGTCCGCTGACAGACATCACACGTGTACGCTTTTGCCCCAGAATGATAGCAAATGTGACATCGCATCTGCTGCAAAAGCGTATACCGTACGTTACATACTTTGCACACATAATACGGCTTTTCATATCGTACATTCACGGGGAGGGCTTTCAGTGTTTGGCTCTGTGTTGTACTGTTACTGTCAGTATCGGCCGCTAAATCTTCATCTTCTTCCTGCTTCACAGCTCTTGATGGAAGATCGCTCTCTATACAACACAACAGATTATATATAGAAATGCAATATTAGACTAAATGAGACAAAGGAACATTCTACTAACAAATACTGATAATCTGTATCAGTTTGGTTCTATCAAACTGTCAAACCATTCATCTGTGCATGTCCCATATTTGGTCTTCCAAAGACAATTTCACTGGCTATGACACTTAATATACAACTATTTCAGCAGTGAGCACTTCTAGAATTGTTCCACTATTCACAGTACAAAGTGAGACATTAAAAGAGTACAGAGAGTCTGCGCTTCTAGTGAATTTATCGTTATATTCATCCTGTGAACACAAGTTGCAAATATTAGCCATTAACAGTTCCCTATGATTCATTCTTAGCTTCACTTCTCAATGTTTGCCATAGGCCCCATTAGTTTCCACATCAATATTACACAGGTCTACAATTAGATTATCATTTCATTCCTAAAAATAAAACTCAGCAACCTGCTCTAGGCTGAACTCGGTACTTCTTCCTCTGGAGTAGCTTCCTCTGGAGTAGCTGTTGTATCTTCTGTCTACAAATTCCATACGACAATTACTGTCAGGGCTCTGACACATATTTGCAATGACTATTAAACAGCCCAACAGCTTATTAACGACAAACGTAGGAGAGTCTCAAACACTCTATCCAACAAACTGCTCTGCTGGGTGAATTCTTCTACAGGGATTGTATTTCTTGTTACTCATCTTGAGATATCGCTGTCATACTGCACCAATATAATATACAGGGTGCGGCAGAAAAAAGTAGCCCCCTAAAGTTTTTTGCTGTTTTCTCAGCAACCGTTTAGCATTTTAATCTAAAAATTTACAGATTTATTTACTAAATTGTTCTACGGCTAAGTACCAAATAAAAGTTGATTCCATTGAAAATTGACGAAGTTATAGATTTTTTAACATGACAGCTTATCGATTTTTCAGCGTGAAAAATGTTCAAGCTACAACACCAGTTCAATAACATTGTTGAAACTAGTCAAACAACACAGTTAACTAATGATCAGATGCCAAAATTCTATTGTCACTGTGAATGTTCGAAGTGTACACCGAGAGCTCCAAGCTCCAACACAAGCCTTCAGTAGCTTAATTTGAGAAGTCTTTCAGTCTTGTCGATCGGTCCTTGTGGTAGGTTGCTCCAGATAACCTGAAGCGACACCGTGAGTTCCCCGATTGTTTCTGACTTTGTTTTATGCTTGCAGTAAACTCCAACATTGCACACCACACGTGATAGTCCACCGAGTTTGCATTCGGCGAATTTAGAGGCCATTGTTCTTTTCTGATGAAATCTGGACAGTTGGCCCGCAGTCAGTTTCCTGTGCTGCGCGCTGTGTGTGCTGGTGCGCTGTCCTGCTGGAAGATGAATCCGGTGGGCAGCCGGCGATTGCTTGAAAAGAACAACAATTTAGTGATAATTTATGAACAAAATAAATTACCGTTTGTCAAAGCGTCACTGTGACGTCATTGGCAGTAATGTGGTAACTGGTTTTTGAAAATTAAATAGCATTTTTAGCTTAAACTTTTTTAATGCTAAAAAATCGGTAGGCAGTCATGTTCAAAAGTCTGTAATTTTGTCGTTTTTCAACAAATCATATTTCACTTAGCAGTTAGATGTAGAACGTTTCTGTAAATGAACTTGTAAAATTCCATGTTAAAATTCTGAGCGGTTGCTGAGAAAATGGCAAAAAACTTTAGGGGGCTACTTTTTTGCCGCACACTGTATCTTGAGCAACACTACAGAGAAACATTGTATCACTTATCAACTGTGCCAGTGACCAGTTTCTTGTTATTGTAATAACTGATAAGCCCACTAAGAATGCTAACATTGGGGAGAAAAATTCCCACAAAGTGGTCATAAATTCCAACAAATTCAAATAATGTCATACAGATCTAATTCGTAGCTCTCCCCCCACTATAACCAAAATGTGGTACAACGAGGATGTCAGTCGGCCAATACATCCAGTTGAACCTCAGTTAGTGAAGTGTTTGTGCCTTCGGACATTTCAAAGGAAACCGACCACAACCTCCTGTCGACACCATTTCTGACACTAGTCAGAACTATGGTCTGGTTTGTTATGTGCCATCTTGTCAAATTCCCAGCTCTGTGGCATCACGATCAGCAGACAGTGCACTCATGCAATGTGTTTACCTTGTGTTGCTTGTATAAGCATAAGAATGCTCGACAGAAGGTTGACAATGAGTCTGAGTCTGACTTTCATCAAGATGATCAGCCACATTGTCACACGTAGCCAAGTACTGCTTATACTGACATAATACAACCACCAAGCATCTATAAGCATGGTTTCAGTAAGTCAAACAAAACAAACAGCGCAAACGTGTTTAACTAACTTTTATGAACTGCAGTCGAGTTGCTTCGTGAACAGTCAACAGTGGTCCAAAATCACTAATGTTTGCAAAATGTTTAGTCCACATCCCAACACTAGTAGCTGACATCAGTCAAACTTGACTCTGGAATTTCCCGCCATAGCAAGCTGATGTTGCGATGTTTTATCAACAGCCTTAGCTGAAACAGAAAAGTGCGAGCAGCAACTGGTGTCGCTTGACTTGTTCATCAAACCATGTCCATCGATTAGCATTTGAAAAAAAACAGCTTTTCCTAATTACTGAATGTTTCTGCGACTGCAAACATGTCGACCTTCTGAAATCACAACTTGTGCTAATGCTTCGTAAAAAAATATCTAATACAGCAACTAAACTCACTACTAGTACTAACATGAAAACTACTATCCAATTTTCTTTAACCAGCCTACACTTACAGAACTAATCCAGGCTAGGAGACCCTAAAACTGAATTTTCTGGTAATTGTTGGTAACAGTACTTTGATATTTCAAATGCCTTTCTGTTACCAAACATACTAACTATAGCATCATACTCTGAATAAATTCTAAAACAATTAAAACCAAGTACACTAGCCTACTTTCATACTCTTCTAACTGAGAAAATTATTGGAGGCATAAACTACTGAACTACAAGCAACAGTGCTGAAAGCATCAGCAACAGCTGTTACGTTACTGCAGTGTGCTCTGAACATATACATATGTAAGAAAGTCACTTCTGTGCACGATGCTCCATGCTCAAGCTGTTGCATAGAATGACATGCCTTTTGACACCAAGCACCAACACTGTGGGCCACGTAACACCATGGGACATGTCATCTACTAGCCTCCCATAAACAGAGATTTAAAGGCTGGGAGCACCAGTCAAAATATGCAATGAAAACTTCAGCCAATGATGGTGTAAAACCCAGCAACTAATGCAACTTACATGGGTTACGGAAGGTGTGGACCTTGGTACAGCTGACTGGGGTTGCCTAGTCGGCCGCTGCGCCAGCCTGTGTCTGCAGGCTGCACATGGTGGCCGTGCGGCAGGTGGCTCTGGTTAGTGACGAAAGGGCATTAGAGGCGTGTTTGCGACGATGCGCTATACAAATTGACGACCTTTACCTTTTTACCTTTATCACATTACAAAACTGGTGACCTTTTCTACTCCCATTGGTGTAGTACTACCAGCACCACCATTACATTAAATTTATTTCTCATTTTTACGTGCGAAAGTAGCTACTGCTTTCAGCGCACCTTAGCCATCGCAATTCTGTCTGTCTGTCTGCCCGTCTGTCCGTCACACAAATGGATCAGTCAAAAAACAGTGGAAGATAGGATCACCAAATCTTCACCGTCGGCTGCCTGGAAGACTCTAGTTTCAGAAACCGTAAAACTTTTCCATAAATTCGAAGGGGGTCACCCCAAACGAGGGTGCTAAATGAGAGGGGAGTGGGCAAAATTGGCAATTTTTGGCCAATAAGTCGCTGTATCTCAGTAACGGTGCGAGATAGGGCCTAGGTTACTATTAATCACGAATGGGAAGTCATACACTGGCTCTCGATTGGTGGCGAATTCAATGACGTTGAATGCCAAAATAGAGGGTTTATGGATTTTTTTGGCAATTTCGAGCTGCAACACAAGTCTATATCATTCACAAGGTGGCGCCACGACGGAACTATCGTTATGCGATTTGTTGATCCAGATAGAGCATTTGGTATTTGTATATTAACTTAGCATGAACACCCAAATTTTAGGCTAAACTACTGAACTGGAACTGCTATAAGCTTTCACGCATCTCGTGAGCATTAGCTCAAATTTCTTGTACATCAAGGAAAGCGGTTAGCATTTCGTGTCAAAAGCCTTGCTGTCCAGGATGCAGGTGCTGACATATTGTGTGTGCAACTGTAGCAGCTCTCATTTCTAAGTGAATAAATGACAGATTAGTTATTATAAATTATGAAAAAGTTCATCTGCCACCCATCAAGTATTTTATAGTTGTACTAGAAATACGTTCTGTGAAACAAAGTATGTCCCATTGCCACGCTATATAGCCTAGCAGCTGCGTATAAGGGGGGTATGTGCAAACACGGAACAATTATCTTTCACGGGGGCCGAGTTGTAGTCAATCTCAATTTTGCCCCAAAATTCATTGCCATGGCAACAGGGGTCAGCAAGCGAGAAATTTAAATGACACCATCGGATAGTCCGATCCTGAAAATAGGGGTGTAGATAAAAACAATACACAATTATTTTTCATGGCGGCCGAGTTATAGTCAATTTTGTCCCAAAATTCATTGCCATGGCAACAAGGGTCGTCAGGGAAGAAATTCAAATGACAGCATCGGATAGCCCGAGCCCGAAAATAGAAGGGTAGGTGCAAACACCGTGCAATTATCTTTCAGGGGTGCCGAGTTATGGTCAACTTTGTCCCAAAATTCATTGCCATGGCAACAGGGTCGGCAAGGGAAAATTTAAATGACACCATCGAATAGCCTGGGCCCGAAAATCGGAAAGTAGGCGCAAACAGGGTGCAATTATTTTTCACGGGGCCGAGTTAGTCAATTTTTGTCCCAAAATTTGTTGCCATAGCAACAAGGGTCGTCAGGGGAGAAATTCGAATGACACCATCAGATAGCGCAAGCCTGAAAATAGGGGGGTAGGTGAAAACAGCTAGCAATTATCTTTCATGGGTGCCGAGTTATAGTCAATTTTGTCCCAAAATTTGTTGCCATGGCAACAGGGGTCAGCAGGGGAGAACTTGATCTTACTTTTCGGGCCCTGAATCACTGTGCAAAATTTCGTCAAAAATGAATCAACATTGCGGCCATAGGAGCGTTTACAGAGAGACTGACAGAATGACATAAGTGATTTTGTAATCTGTCCCATGCTATGCTATAGCAATAAGACAGATTATGAAAGTGACAACACAACGTACGCGTAGTAGTTGTATATCATCAGGGTCCTGATTAGTTGGCTGCAAAACCCTTTGCTTAACCTGTCCACCATCATCTTCTGATGTACAAGGATCATTAGCAGGGTTCGTGGTAAGCGGAACTATCTCAATGAACTGAACTACACAAGTATCATCAGTTAATGCCGCAGTTGAAAGTGGTTCCATGATTTCATTTACGCATGCAGCAGCAAATGTCCTCTGATCATCAGGAAGCAAGTTTCAATCTTGCAGAAAATCATCTACAAAAGTAGCAACAAACACAGTGTACATAATGCAGTGTTGTAACTAGAGCTGTCAAATAAACGCCTTAACACGTAAACAAATTAACGCGAGTTAAAAAATTATCGCACATAGGTAAATTTACTAAATTATGTGAACCAGAAGTTCCAGCATTCCAGTAAACTGCTGTGAAATGACAATTGAATTCAAGTAATTAAACTCTTGTTGCCGTTGCATCATGCTGTGAATAATAATAAAATTCAGACCACACCAGGTAAATCACCGGGTAATATGCACTGGTTGCTCCCGTTGATTAACCTTCCGTTCTTGCTACAGAATAACATAACAATATTATTCGACAATATCTGTATTCTGTAAAAAAAAAAAACAAGATATATATAAATAGTTACGAAGAATATGTATACTTCACAAAGACTATAAAAATTACAAATAGGGATGGGCAGATAACGAAATACCGTATCAATATTCAATAATCACTATAGGTTCCCAATTCGCTACCGATACATCGTACCTATCACGGCGTTAAGCCGTTGAACTGATTATCGGAATCTTAATTTGATAAAAAAGCTGAGTTATACATACGTGATGCGTTTGACGTCGGCAATAAAAACAAGCACTCGGAGAGCGTAAACCTCCACCTATGGTGTCAGGAAAATTGGCGAAAATGCGAATATTACTAAAGTATTGCTGGTCCACTGAAAATGCATTTTGTGTGAACAATTTTTAAAATAAACATATGGGATTGTGCTCCGGTCATAAAGAATAGCTTTTTGGCCGATCGTTAAGTCGATCGAGTCTTTGCCACTATATGTGTCGTCTATCGATCGATCGTCGTCGTACGTCTGTCTGTCGTCGTTGTTATTTATAACGCATGTTTTGTGGCTAAACGGTAAATCTTATTACCGGAAAACTCGTTAGACGATCAATTAACCTGTTGTCACCGGGCTCAGAGTTTTAGCAATCCAGTGCAGGTATAGAACATTTTCAAATTTGACGTTAGGCCCCGCTTAAACAAAGATGGAGTAAGAAAATGTGTTTTTTTCTCCCGATAAAACGCCGCATGAGAGATAAGATCCATTGTTGATCATAACAAAAAGCAGGCCCGTCGCGAAGGTGGGGTGTAGGGGGGTTATACCCCGGGCCCCGCGACTTACGTTTGGGGGCCCCACCGTCGGCCAAAAATATAAAGTATTCCAAAAGGTACCACTTTAAAAAAATTCAAAAATTTTGTTATGCCAATCGTGCGAGTCGAGAATTGTACCGTGGAATACGGCGATGAGGTGTTCCTCATGCTGTGAGTGTGAATAGACGTCTCTGCAGCGCTTTGTCCGAAATTTTTGAGACAAATTTTCTGCCTGCGTCTGCAGCCCTTACTGGATGTGTGCTGAATAACCGTATCGCATCCTAGCGCTAGATTGTAGAGTCACCATTAAAATATTTATGGGACTGCAGTCATTTTGGGAAATTGCTTTCGACCAGTTGGAAGTCTGGACGCTGGCCTTGGGATAGGCATATAGGCGGTACGGTCGGCCCAGCTGAGCTAATTGTTCACTTTGTGGAAAACCGAGTTTTAAAATCACATAAAAATACGTTCATAACGTTTTCAGTTATTGCGAAATTTCAGCTGAAATAGGAGTGTGGTGGTTGTTTTAGCAGGTTGTTCAACGGTTTTTAAATATGTGATAAATTAAACCGTTTGCGCATCTCTATACTGCATTCTTAAATTACACATTCTATGCCCGTATGTAAACAATTAACGTTTTAACAAACTGAATAATAAGCAATCACAGTTCATAAAGTCAGTAACCTTTGGTTTCATTTAGGATGCTTGGGGTAATAAAAGGAATTTTACCGATAGATCTAAGGAAACTATTATGCCTTTGTATAAAAGTCTTGTAAGATCGCATTTAGAGTATTGTGTACCAATTTGGAGCCCGCATTATCAGGATATTGAGTTAGTCGAGGGAGTTCAACGTCGTGCAACTAAATTGATTGATGATGTAAGATATTTACATTACGAAGAACGTATGAAAAAATTAAATTTAATGACATTAGAAAAAAGAAGGCATAGGAGTGATTTAATAGAAACATTTAAATATTTAAGCATTTATTAATGGTTGTTATAATTTGCAATCAGGTTTATTTTTTACATATGATGAAGGTCAAAGAAAAGGTCATTCTAAGAAACTATATAAAAACGCAGTAGATTAGATTTGAGAAAGTATGTATTTAGCAACAGAGTAATTGATCACTGGAATCCACTGTCTGACGAGTGTGTAACCAGTAATACAATAAATCAATTTTAAAATTGTTTGAAACGGGAACTGCAACCGGAAACGCATAGTTAAGTTTAGTTATTAGGATAGTAAGCGTTATATGGCTTTTGCCTGTGCTTACTTAGGCCACCAGTAATTCTGGTGGCTTCGGTGAATTCGGTGAATTGCAGCGGCGCAACTATTATATAGCCTATATTTATAACCCTTAAAACTCGGCTTATGTGTCAACGTCAAGCTTCCTTTTAAATGAATTTTTACATTGTATACTTGGGTCTAGGCCTAATAATCTCTTGATGAACGCTTATCTATAGACAGCATCAAACATTATTGCAAACATTCTAAGGTGAGAAAGCATACTAAAACTGTATAATAAAATACATGTGTAGGCCTAATGATTTTATTTCAGAATTAAACAAATCATTAAACATTCACACAATCGTTTATTATCATCATCATGCATAAACTGTCTAAACCTCAATGTTGAATTATCGGTATTCAACCGGGGTAAAACGTCCAAGATGAGGGAGCAAAAGAACCAAGGGGACAACAAGCCAGAGGGCGAACAAGCCAGGGTGTGAATCAGCCAGGCACGGGGGGCGAATCAGACAGGGGGTGAATGAGTTGGGGGCGAACAAGCCATGGGGTGAAAGAGCCAGGGGGCAAACGAGCCAGAGGGCGAACAAGCCAGGGGGCGAACCGGCAAAGGAGTGAAAAAGCCAGACACCTTTCTGCCAGTGTCGTGAATTCTAGACGTCGCAGCTGAAAAACAATTTAATCTCTGCCAAAACAAACTAACAGCACACTATTACCTATGCATTTGGAAAACAAAAAAAATTTGAAAAATGGGAGTTTAAATGCGTGTGATTAGCTGAGTTTTAAGGGTTCTAAATATAGGCTATATAATAGTTGCGCCACTGCAATGAAACCAAAAATTACTCACTTTGTGAATTGTGATCACTTACTATTCAGTTTGTTAAAACATTAATTGAAGTAACTGTTAATCAGTCACATGAAGCTAGACTTGTTTGTTGCCTTTCTGTAAATTGAAACACAAGCCTCAATAATGAATCACCGGTATATTCAACGGGGGGTGTACAAGCCAAGGGGTGCATCAGTCAGGCACAGGGGGCGAATCAGCCAGGGGGTGAATGAGCCAGAGGGCAAACAAGCCAAAGGGCGAATCAGCGTGGCACATGGGGCGAACAAGCCAGGGGCGAAAGAGCCAGGGGGAAAATCAGCTAGGGGGCGAAAGAGCCAGGGAGCGAACAGGCCAGGGGGTGAACCAGCAAAGGGGCAAAAAAGCCATAATTCATCAGAAAATCAAAACCGACTGAAACCGCGGTTTTTCCCCAAACCGAACCGAAATTGACCAACTTTGGCCAGTAGGAAACCGTAACAACACTAGTTAAAAGATTGCAGTTACGCAACAAACAGTATACATATGTCACGACTCAACAGCCTCGTCTGTCAAATCTGCTACATCGATTTACACAGTACACACACACTCTAGTTGAAAATGTCAGTGAACTTGTTTGTGCTACAGTCCTGATAGGTGTAAATGGATAACGTTGCACACATCAGGCACTAACATTAATTTGCCAATTTTGTTTTCTTGTTGTAGGTCAGGTCATTGTGATTTGTGACTGCAAAGTTGATGTGCATCTCATGGCATCAGATGACACCGAGATCTTGGCTGTTAATTCTCTGAGTAACAAGCACAAAGATGATATTATTCTGGTATGGCATTTTTTTTCCAAATTATAACTTATTATAAAATTCTGTGACCAAGTTGGTTAAAATTGTGTTAGGCTATTACATGACTTTTGCAACATTCAATTATTTGTTCGTTTCTTCACGTTATTTTAGAAATCTGTGTTTACAGAAGGCAAATAACATGATGTGGTCTGCTCCTACTTTTAAAGTAGGCTCCTACACTAACAAAAAGTCCCACATCACACTTAACTTATATTTTGTGCAACACAGTGACTGTATGTCTGACATGTGTCAGAATATAACGTGGTTTTTAGCAGTTTAATTTTTTTGCAGACATCAGAGAGTGACAAACAATCTGATGAGCTTCGAGGCCTTAGACTGCAATTTGAGCACCAGTACCAGTGCAACCAATGTGGGAAATGGTTCCGATGGGCTGGAGGTCGAAACGAACACATCAGAATTGTCCACGAAGGCCGACAAGCATATAAATGTGCTTTCTGCCCGCGAGCGTTTTCCACATCGAGCGGGCTCAAACGACATTCGGTGGGACATAAAAGAAAACAACCTCATTCGTCCGACGAACGTCAGTACCAATGCAATCAATGTGGGAAATGCTTTCAACGACTTAGTGGCCGAAAACAACACATCGAGATTGTTCACGAAGGTCGAAGGCCTTACGAATGCGTGCAGTGTCCACGAACGTTTTCCACAACGAACGGGCTCAGACGACACTTGGTCGCACACCAGAACAAGCATCCACGCTTATCCAATTTAAACTTGGTATGCAGAAATATGGGAGGATTGTATTTCAAATGCTTTTCTTGTATTGAATGATTCACTGTTTTAGTAATTGTATGATTATTCTCATTTGTAGTAATTACTGTCTGTGGTACTGATGACAGTGTTGTTTTTCGGCATTGTCTCTAAGTTTGTTTGTATGTTTTTTTCTCTGTTACCTCATGAACCACTGCATTTAGCTTGATGAAGTTTTGCATGAACATGTACATCGACAACCAGAATAACACTATTAAATTTTAAGCCCATAGGTCAAAGTTTAAGGTCACAGGACCGGATTTTCCGATATTTTACCACTGCATGATAGGACCATGCTGGTAGTAGACCAATAGCTGCTGCTAGGCTGATTGATATTGGCCCATGCCAATGTCATTGCTATCAATATTGCAACATGCCACGGCAGCTACTATGAACAGATGTAGCCTTGGGCAAAGCTTAGCAAAGTTAGCATTACTATTAGGAGTATTATTTTTTTTAAGACAGTTAACTGTAATTATTGCCAATGCTCTAATGCTTTTCTCTCATTTATGTTGTAATTAATAGGTTTTGTGCTGATGCCACAATAAGGTAGCTAAAAATTGATATTGTTTACTTATAGTTTGTATGTGGTTTGGCCTATTATATATTAATGATATTTGCAGGCAGAAGACAGTAGTGAACAAGCTAACAGTGCATCAGCTTTAAACATGATGTGTTCAGATGTCAAAGAATTTGACACGGTGACTTTTATGTGCTTTCTTAAACCCAATGACTTGTTTCTTTAATTCATAAGCTAAGTTTAAGCTGGGATTGGAGCAGATAATTTGTCAAGTAGTTGCTGTAAGTATGTGCTCGTAACCTGTTGAGCTTTGACACTTTTTGTCAGTTGATTTGCATAGTATTTTATAAAGTAAAAAAAGTAAAAGTCTGCTGTGATAATCTGAACAGCTGGAAGTAAAATTAGCAGAATGAACGCTGAACACTGGCGTGGAAACATAGAAAATTTTAGGAAATTTAATTTCTGTTGCAGAACTATGACAAAATTGATAAAGATTGAGAATAATGGGAAAATCTAGGTAGAGTATGCTTCACATGGAAATCTCTGGAATAGCGCTGTAATGAATCAGGAAGATGTCGGGGAATTTGACAGTAATAGTCCACAGTCCACATAGTTGCAGCTGTTGTCCGACTGCAATTTGCAGACCAAGGCGACGTCGTCGTTCTGAGTTCGCGTACAACTTGGTTTGGTCATCGCAGCTTTTGCTCATCAGCAGCAACCGGCTGTGTTGGACAGTCTTTCTTCGGAAATGAAAAGCGGACATTGCTTCATATTAGGCCTTAAGACCTAAGACCTGTTTGACCGCGCCTACTCGTAACAGGCACCTCTGAGAACTTTGTTTAGGGTGCCTACCTTACCCTCGGGATGGGCAGGCTGTTCCAGCTGCCCAGCGCTGAGGCCATATCAGTTCAGTGCGCATTTGCAGAAAGTTAAAGTAACCGAATGTTATGTAAAATAAATGGCTGTGAAGTCGAAATCAGCATAAAAGCCAAGGATTAACCAGTATATATAAGCACTGGTGAGGTGCATGATAACTGTGTGCTCTTGGTTGGCTCCTCTCCTTGGGATTATTTGAAATCTTTCCCGTCTTCGGAGCTTTATGCTTCACCATCACAACAAGATGACCGACCACTGTGGGGTTGTTTAAGGGGCACTTTATAAATTCTATAAATTAATTGATTTGATTGTTGTATGTGTCCTTTGTACATGTGTGGATGCAGTCATCAGTGATTGAAATGCTTTTGGATGAAAATCCTGTTAAGAGTGAAGAAATTGTGTCAGAAATCGGCTCCACTGATGTCGACTATTTACACGTGGACAGTGTAAATAATGATTGTTCATCAGAACATCCAGGCCAGACAGTTCTATGTAATTATGATCTTTATTTTTGGAATATTATCCTTCGTGGATTTTGCACTGTTGCAGATTACTGCAGTGTGAATTTCTTGGATGTTAATATTTCTGGACAGTATGGTAACTCAGCTTAGCTTTGTATCTTACTTTATTTTATTTTTCACCAACTAGCATTGTGATCAATCAATCATTTCTGCAGTTGTACCTTCTATAAATTTGCTTATTTACTGATTGCGGCATGATGGTGTAGCTGTAGCATGTTGAACTGGTGACCCAGAGGTCCACGGTTCGTTTCCAGCCTGGTGCACTACCAGGTAACGACCTTGGGCAAGTTGTGCCTCCGTCCACCAAGCAGTATAATTTGGTACCGGCCTCACCCAGTGGTTAAAGTATGGGGGGACACAGGATCTCCAGTTTTTAGTCTAAAGCGTTCCCCACCTCATGTTTCCAAAAGACGCAGGGGAACGCTAAAGGGAACGCTAGGGTAGGCTGAAAACTGCATTCAGTGTAGGCCTATTCTATCCAGTGAATTATTAGCTAGTTTTACGTCTACCAGGGGTATCATTGACTTCTCGTCAATACTGCGAACAGTGGCCTAGCCATAAATGTGAATTTAGGGCCGCAGCTCTTTCCCCCTTTCCCTCCCCTCTTCAGTTTTTCCCATCTCTTTCCTTCACCCCTCTTTCCCTTCCCCTTTTTCTTTTTCCTTCCTTCTCTAAGCTGTAGACTAGGACCCCCTAAATCCGGCTAGGAGGTCTGGGGGAGCAATGTGAGCCCCCCAGTTTGGTCGGGGTGGAGCCCCAGCCGAAATTGAATTATAGTGCATTATATCTTCAAAATATGTGATTTGATGGCAACAATTCCATTTTTTAAACGTTCTTCTGAGAATCATCTGGCTAAATATCGTTCAGTTTAAACATGTCGTCTTGTCTGGATATGATTAGGGGGCCTGCGGGCGCCTTGAGCTCCCCTTGGCTACGTTACTGACTGCGATGGCAGCCCCAGTATTTGGACACGTCCATAGTGTAGCAAAGATATCCAGGATAAATGTCCTAATCATTTCACTAAAAATGATATCAGGTTGAAAAACAGAAAAAGGCTAAAAACTTTTTCACGTGCTTTGTACAATGTCGTTCCACAGAAAGTATTTTGTGAAGCTAAAAGTGACTGCTTTTTTCAACAGAAGCTTTGCCCGGCCCTGGCTAGGAAGAAATAATTCCAGCCTATTCTCCACCTTAGTAGGCCTAAAGACCCGCGTCCGTCCTGAGATGTTTCATTGTCGGTGCCCTTGGCATCTTGACTTTCGCATTTCCTGTCAACATTGATGATGGATCGACGCCATTTAAGGCACGTACGGAGCGACGTAACCGAAATAAACTGAACTGAAACGGTTAGTTTTCGGCGATCTGACCATTGGGCGAGAGAGCAAGCCCATTGGTTATTGATTGACATGAACATGTGCATAGTCACGTAGTCACCGACGCCGTTAGACGGTGCCTACCGTGATGCATTACTGCTTGCTTGCTTATTGGTCAGTTTGTCAGAAACTAAATCATGTCAGTTCAGTTCAGTTATGAAAATCGCATTTTCGATCTCCTTTGCGCTCAAAAATTTGTTTGTGGCCGGGCGCCGCCCCAACCCCATGCAGTCCACCAACGTGGGACATAAGGGGCCCTTAACCGTCTGCGAGGGGTCCAAAACCACATACGGGGGCCCAAAACCAAATTAGCATTCCCCGCCTCTGGATTTATATTTTAACCACTGACCTCACTGCTGGGAAGTTAAACGGCAGTATATGGGAGAGGTGTGGCCTACTGCCCATATAACTGAGCTCTGTCTGCACTCACTGCCAGCTCAGGGCCTAGAGACGGAGATGAGCACTGCCCTACAGACACAGAGCTGTGAGAGAGCGCTGTTGACTACAGGACTACCTTTACTTTTTTATTTACTAAATCCGTTTATGACTTGGAAGGTGGTGGTTATGTCACACCAGTCTGTTTGTCTTAATGTCTGCTCAATTGAGTCTGATGATTTTTTTGGTACAGGCAATACAGAGAATGGGATCGATGGCTGTATCAGTGAGCAATATGTGTGTGGAGAATGTGGAGAGATTTTCAGTAGAGAATTGGACGTGAAATCCCACATGTTCACTAAACACATGTGTGAGTATGAACTATTTGCTCTGTGGTACCTTCGGTTTTTGCGCTGACTACAGATTGTCAACAGCGATGTTAAGAAGCCAGTAGAGTTAAGTTTGGTCAGGGTGAGACTAAGGCGGGTGTTTGGCTTAGTTGGTAACGTCGTTTATCGCATCAACGAAGTTAATCAACGCCAAGCCTGGTTAGTACTTGGATGGATGGGTGACTATCTGGGTATGTAACCAGCCACCCAGGTCAACTCAGCCTGGCCATCCCTCCGTGGGTAGGCGCAGCGAAAGCACACCACATGATGCACTGCAAGGTCAAACTGGTGACTGGCTGAGGGCTAAGGAAACGAAGATCAGGCGCCACTCTATGGGCCTTAAGGCTCGGGAAGGACTTTACATTTTTACGTTTTATTCTGTTACAGTGGGTTTTGTGATTTTTGTCATACTATATTAGTATTTTTTACTACTTGCTATTGCATTTGAATAAATTATATTTTTAGCTCACATTTTCATTTTGTCACGCAATGTACATATTATCATAGCATGGCGTTGCATTGTGTTACAGATGTGAGCAGAGAATGGGGATCGAACGGAGTCGTTAATGTGGTCAGAATTATTAAGCCGGGTATGACTCAGTCGGCAGCAGCGGAAGACAACACAGACTTTCCTCAAGATGCTGCTGCTGCTGCTGGTGATGATGATACTGATATTGAACAAGCTCCAACTGAAGAAATGAACTCTGTAGATGTGCCTTCTATTACAATAAGTGGTTCGGAAGTTGCAATAATTGAGAATAATGTTGAAGCTCGGCCAACGACCGAGGTTACCACTGATGCCCCGGTGGGTCTCCCTCAGAGCGGTTTGTGCCAGCTCTGTGGCAAAATGTTCAAAAAGCTCAGTGCTCACATGCGACGGCACCGGACATCGATCGTTGATGTTTCGGATCCTGACCAGAAGACTGCACAAAGTTCGACGTTTTCTGAACATGAGAACATCCATGTTGGCGATCGATCCTTGCGAGCACAGTCCGACGGACGCCCATGCAAATACCAATGCAACCAGTGTGGGAAATTCTTCCAAAGACCCAGCACCCGAAACCAACACTTCCGAATTGTACACGAAGGCCGACGGGCACACAAATGCATGCATTGCCCTCGAGCTTTTACGACGTCGAGTGAACTGAAACGTCACACATCGAGGCAGCACAAGAACAGTCAGGAGGATGTCAGACTTCCACCACTGGTTGAGCCAATGAATCAGCCTAAGAATTTGCGACCAGAGTCCCAGTACCAATGCAGCCTGTGTGGGAAATCTTTCCGACGTGCCGGAGGCCGAAACGAACATGTCCGAATCGTACACGAAGGTCGGCGGGCATACAAATGTTCGCTCTGCCCCCGAACTTTTACCACTTCGAGCGAGCGGAACCGTCACGTGATCGGTAGTCACAAGAACGATCCTTGGAAGGAGGAGGAGGGTGTTAAAAGTCTGGTGGGGATTGATCCTCCAAACAGCAGTCTGTGCCCGATTTGCGGGAGAACGTTTGTTAACCTCTACGTGCATTTGCGGAGGCACTGGGAACCGGCCTACGAGTGTTCGGTGTGTGGTCGGAAGTTTGCCAGCAAAAGTTCCCTGTCAAGCCACCAGGTGGTCCATAGTGACGAACGCCCGTATTTGTGTATGAGCTGTGGGCGGGCCTTCAAGACAGTGGCCGATCTTCGGGTCCATGTGCGGACACACTCGGAGGATCGGCCATTCCGGTGCGAAGTGTGCGGGAAGTCATTCCGAAGGTCCAGCGGTCGGGCTGAGCATGTTCGGATTGTCCACGAGGGTCGACGACCGTTCCAATGCGTCCACTGCTCCCGGGCGTTCTCCACATCCAGTGAGCACAAGCGCCACCTGATCAAACACTCCACCGTTGAACCGCCACCAGAGCTTCGCTGCCGGATCTGCCGGAAGCAGTTCGAAAACGTGTCGGCCCTGAACCGGCACTTCGACACCCACGCCGGGTCCCGGTCATTCCCATGTCGGGTTCGCGGGTACCGATTCAACGACAGAAAGGCGGCGCGGAATCATGAAGCGACGCAGCACTCAGCGGACAGAGGTCGGTGCCACGAGTGTGAACTGTGTGGTCGAAGGTTTAGTAAGAAATCAATCCGTGACGCCCATGTGCGCAGACACAAGGGACCAAAGCCGCATGCTCGTAGTATGTGTGACTGGGCTGGTGCTGACATGAGTGCCCTTTGCCAGCATATGATCGGGAAGCACAAGCTTAAAAGTGAAGGAACTGACACACTGAGAGACGTTGTTTAAAAGTAGAGTTGCTACTTGTCCAATCGGTATTCAGACATGCTAATTAATTTCGGCAACAATGTGGTTTTGGCCACTAATAGCGAAAGTATGCCACATCGAGTTTCGCTGTTTTTTGTGTGAATTGTATTCAAGTCTTTGAGTTATGCGGACTCAGCTGTCGAGTGTAGTTCACGCAATCGACCTTTTATGTTTTTATCACTTTTAGCATGCATATTTGTCTTTTAGTGTAAATTGTTGTGTCACTTGTTGGTTCAGTTTCTTGGCCTCTGGTCAGCCTGACGTCTTACACATGTAAAATTTAATGTAATGTTGGAAATTTTTATAGGCCTACATTGTTTGTGCTTTATCGAGCAAATAGAATGTAGTGCTAAGTGGACTAAAACAACCCAGGTGCCAAAATCAGTTACCATGTGCTAATACACGTCCTGGTATTCAACCGGACAGTCCAGTATTTTGGCAGTTTGTCTGGTTGAAGAGTGAATGCCAAACCAGACAGGCATCTAACTGACATTTTTTTATGCCGTTACGTGTTTTTTTGGTTTGATTTTTAGTAACAACATAATAATTCTGGAAGATTGATTTTATGTCTTCAGTTTTGCTTCGTTTTCTCTGCATTAGCCAGTGCATGTGGTATTGTAGGTTAATCTATAGCACAAGCAAATCTACTTCCGTCTGTGGATTGGTCATATAGGGCCTAGGCCCATTAATTAGTGTCCCATATCAACGTATCTTATTATTTGGCAACCCCGTTTGAACGTGATGTTTTAATTTTGTTTTAATTTTGCTTTTTTTGAACTGTTAGTTTCAGACTTTTCAGCCGACCATACTTGAGTAACGGTTGAGCTTTTAGTACAGTTGTCGTCCGTCCGTCTGTCTGTATTGTGGCTAAACGGTGCGAGATAGGGTATTGGTCACCAATAGGAAGTCGCATATTAGCTTTCAAATGACTTGAAAATCATTGACCTTGGATGACCTTGAAGGGTCATAACGCACTATGGTATGCCAATCGTGCAGTATTGTGGCTAAACGGTAAGTCGTAGGGGGTCAGCGATGGTACCGTGGCATAGGGCGCAGGTATCTTTTATTAGTAGTAACCATTTCTCCATCTGCAGCGGTTTGGCTGCAATTTTTAATGAAAAGTTTCAAGCTATAGGTGGTCATATCTCGGAAATGTTGAGAGATAGGGCTAACTATTGTCACTAATAGGTAGCATACGTCTTTTCAGATTACTGAAAACCATTGACTTTGGATGACCTTCAACGTCACTGACAACCAGTACGGTTGGCTATCCTACCGACAGCTGGGCTTCTTGTTTGAACTAACTTGTTATTACTGAACGTGTATAAATTTTGCCTATATGAGATTTATTTTGGGGATGCTCTATGGGCTTGGAGCCTGGATTCAGAGGAAGGGAGTGTGGGGGCGGCCATCCCTTTACTTACTGGATGCATTTTATAACCAAGTGAAAATTTTACATATACATTATTTCTGCATAAAATTTCAAACATTTTCTGGTGAGGAGGCACTGCCTCTTCCCGGTCCTCATTTTTAGCCTTCCACCACCCATTGCAAAATTCTGAATCCGCCACTGCTGGTTTGGAATGGGAAAATATTTGGTTAGGTGGGCCTAAGTGTATTGAAGAAGAAATTTGAGCTAATGCTCACGAGACACACGAAAGCCTATAACAGTTCCTGTTCGCAAACTGTCAGTGTCCAGCCATTTCATCGCAGTTCATTCTTGGAGTGTGCGCTGCAGCCGAAGATCGCAAAAATTAATAAAACCCCTTGTTTTGGAAGTTTATGGTCTTTCAAAGTCATCGATCTTGATACGACTAAAAAGCTCGTCACTAGTGCTTGTTGCGATAAGCAGCATGTCCATGCCTATCTGCAACCATTTTCACGAAGGACTGGCCAACAACGGTAAAATAAAGACTTTTACAGGGGTACTGCTCTTTGATGCCCTCGTGCGCAGGTTTCCTTGAACCTAGAATATCGAGACTTGGGCCGTCGAAATCTACGTTCAATGCTGAAAATTTCATATGCAGCTTTTCCACGTCTGTCTCAATTGATTTCTGCGCAATTCGCTATTGAAATGCGTCTCGCAGCCCGAAATCACAAAAAAACCTTATTTTAGCATTCAAGGTCATCCAAGGTCATTGAATTCGGTGGCAATCGAGAGTCTGTGTACGACTTCCTATTAATGATTAATAGTAACCTAGGCCCTATCTCACACCGTTATTGAGATACGGTGACTTATTGGCTAAAAATCGTAAATTTTTCCCACCCCTCTCATTGAGCACCCTCGTTCGGGGTGACCACCTTCGAATTTATGGAAAAGCTTTACGGTTCCAAAACTAGAGTCTTCCAGGCAGCCGACGGTGAAGATTGGTGATCCTAGCTTGGACCGTTTTTGACTGATCCACCCATGTGACAGACGGACGTTCGGACAGATGGACAGACAGAATTGCGATGGCTAAGATGCGCTGAAAGTAGTCGCTGCTTTCACGCGTAAAAACTAGGGCTGGTAACGATTAAAAAATTTTTAATAGTTAACTTTTTGAAATTTAACGATTAATTAATCGTTAATTTTAGTTAAAATTCAGTCATTGAAAATGCGTTGTTTTAACCATAATATCAATAAAAAAAGTCACTGTAGAGTTACATGCACTGAAAGTGTTAATGAATTAAGAACCTTTTAGGTTTTTAATGTTAATGACACCAGTCCCAGAGACAAACAAGCATGTTCACGGTTGATGGATCCAGCGACGAACGTCTCTTGTTGATGATGTATCCGGCAGAACCGTTAATCATTAAAAATAAAATTAATCGTTAATTTTCTCTGATAGTTAACGATTAAATTAATCGTTAAAATCCGCAGCTCTAGTTATAAGCACTCCTTTATTGCATTTAAAGCCAATTTTTGACTCCCCTTTGAAAAAAGTTGTAAGGGGGGCCCCCGCCCCCGGTGGGGGGTGCGCTAGTAAGACTTGGTCATTCTCTAGCGCGTGTAAAAATTTGGGGGCGCAGCACCCCCTAGGGGCCGAAATATGGTCTTTGGGTGGGTACGATTCAACATCGAGATCTCCAAGGTCACTGGACCAAACTTCACCGGACTTGTTTCGCCTACCGCAGGAGGAATCGCGGTAGACGGAATAAAAATCCGATTTTGAATATATTCATCCGTTTCGGAGATATTCGCCGCCGAACTTCGAAGTCCGAAATTGGGCCAAATTTTGCATGTTTTTGGCCTCCAAAATTTTTTTGGGGTGTGCCCCTCAAAATTTTGGACCGGCATTACTGACCGTCGTGCAAAATTTCAAGCCGGTCGGCCCACACATCTCGGAGATCTCATGCTCGGAAAAAAATTAAAAAAATAAACATCAGCGGTAAAAATTAAGTCTGCTCCGCAAGCTATTGCTTTCGGGTGGACTAATTATAACTGAATGAGCTGCATGAGCAATTTATAAAACTAGACAAAACAGCTTACCAGCGTAATAGTGCCCCTTACTGAATAAAAACACACTAGTGCCACCAGCTAGTGAATGAAACATGTACTACACTCAATAAGAAAAATAATTTTATAACTGAATAAGCCGCATCAACAATCCATAAAACTAGCTAAAAACAACTCAGTGACGCCATCTAGTGAATGAATATTATACCAAAAGAATTTTTAAAAAATAAGCCGAGTAAGCAGCAATGTAAATCATAAATGAATACAAAAATGCCTCATAAATGAATACAAAAATTCCCCAAAAATGAAAAGCAAACTGCCACCCTCTGGGAAAAAACAACGAAATGCAGATACTGAATAAGCAGCATATAAAGAACGAAGGAATTAATATTAGTGCTTCTCCCCACTCAAAACCACAAATTTATTCTCCTGTAGCAATATGTCACTCAATTGCAGTTTCCCATAATTAAACTAGTCTGAAACATGCATAACAACACTAATTTTACCTATTTCAGTCACTTCTGAAGCAACACCGGCACCAAATATGATCAATTCAGATTGCTAACCGTAACTTTGACTCTTGTGTCAACCCTATCCCTAACCCTAAAGCAGATGTCATACAATCAATGAAGTTGGCCAACTTATGTGGGCGTGGTTTAGTCGCCTGAGAAAAATGTTCGATAAAATTGTTGAACCATGACACACAGCCAATTTTATTGTCTGCAACTTGTACCGCTTCACGAATAGGTATTTCATCATCATCATCGACAACCGTGGGCTCAATGCCCGTTGGTGTCTGACGCCATTCTTACTATCGCTGCCCACCGCTGCCTATCTAGGGCAGCGTGGCTTAACTCCTGCAGGGTTGTCCCACACCA